>ERZ1673737.4422-NODE-4422-length-9954-cov-6.687241_pt1 | contig 9954 bp, 5 predicted proteins | sample MGYA00580211_ERZ1673737 | MGnify/ENA primary metagenome ERZ1673737 (study PRJEB41218, sample SAMN15661789) | gut metagenome | host: Homo sapiens | place: Canada: London | collected 2015-08-20/2019-03-30 | study: EMG produced TPA metagenomics assembly of PRJNA649273... | reverse complement strand
ATACGGAAGAGAGCAGGAGAAGCTCCATAATAAAAAATTCCGTTTTACACTGACAACCAACGGTGTTCTTTTAAATGATGAGGTGATGGAATTCTGCAATAAGGAGATGGGAAATGTAGTATTAAGTGTGGACGGAAGAAAAGAAGTTCACGATTACATGCGTCCATTCCGTAAAGGTGCAGGCAGCTATGACCTGATTATGCCCAAATTTAAGAAATTTGCAGAATCCAGAAATCAGGACAAGTATTATGTAAGAGGAACTTTTACTCATCATAATCTTGATTTTTCCGAGGATGTACTGCATCTGGCTGACCTTGGATTCAAACAGATCTCTGTTGAGCCTGTTGTAGCAGCAGATACAGAAGAGTATGCTATCCGCGAGGAGGACATCCCTCAGATTCTGGAACAGTACGACATTCTTGCGAAAGAGATGATCAAGAGAGAGAAAGAGGGAAAGGGATTTAACTTCTTCCATTTTATGATCGACCTTACCGGTGGTCCATGCGTATACAAACGTCTTTCCGGATGCGGCTCAGGAACGGAGTATTTGGCTGTTACACCGTGGGGGGATTTTTATCCATGTCACCAGTTTGTCGGTGAGGAACAGTACCTTATGGGTAATGTAGACGAAGGAATCACAAAACCTGAGATCGTAAAAGATTTCGGCAGATGCAACGTCTATACGAAACCGGACTGCAAGGACTGCTTTGCCAGATTCTACTGCAGCGGTGGCTGTGCAGCAAACGGCTACCATTTCGGAGGAGATATCCAGGGGAATTATAAGATCGGATGCGAACTCCAGAGGAAGCGTGTGGAGTGCGCTATCATGATAAAAGCCGCTTTGGCGGAATAAGAGAGGAAAAAGAAAATGAAGAAAAGTAGAGGAATTGCAGTGCTGCTTCTGACAGCAATTGTCACAGTATTCTTCTGCTATGTGGCTGCGGTAGGCATTGGTCCTACAGGAACAGGTTCGGCTAAGAATATCAACACCGGACTTGATCTTGCCGGCGGTGTCAGCATCACATACCAGGCTAAGGACAGCAATCCGAGCAAGGAAGACATGTCCGATACTGTCTACAAGATGCAGCAGCGTGTCTCTCAGTACAGTACTGAGGCACAGGCGTATCAGGAAGGTTCCAACCGTATCACTATTGAGATTCCGGGAGTATCAGACGCGAATGCGATCCTGGAAGAGCTTGGAAAACCAGGTTCCCTGTATTTCATTGATCAGACAGATGCAGACGGAAATCAGAACTTTACAACAGGAAACAGCGAGAGCGGATATGTCCTTGCAAGAAGCATTGAGGACATCCAGAAAGCAGGTTCTGTTGTGCTGGAAGGTACAGATGTTGCAGATGCTGAGGGAGGAGCTTATCAGGATTCATCCACAAGCACCCAGAAATATGCAGTCAGCCTGACTCTTACAAAAGATGGGAAAACCAAATTCGCAGAAGCTACCAAGGCTAATGTTGGAAAGCAGATCGCGATCGTATATGATAACCAGATTTTGAGTGCTCCGAATGTCAATGAGGAGATTTCCGGAGGAAAAGCTCAGATTACCGGAATGTCCAGCACAGAAGAAGCTCAGAATCTTGCATCTTACATACGAATCGGTTCTTTAAGCCTTGAGCTTACTGAGCTTCGTTCCAGTGTAGTAGCTGCGCAGCTTGGTGAGGAGGCTATTGCAACAAGCGTAAAAGCAGGAGCTATCGGTCTTGTGATCGTTATGCTGATCATGATCATTGCATATCGTATCCCTGGTCTTGTAGCATCTGTTGCTCTGATCCTTTATACTACATTAATGCTGATCACACTGAATGCCTTTGATATCACCCTTACGCTTCCGGGCATTGCAGGTATCATACTGGGCATTGGTATGGCAGTGGATGCCAACGTTATCATCTATGCCAGAATCAGGGAAGAGATTGCAGCAGGACTTTCCGTTCATGCAGCGATCAAGAGTGGATTCAGTAAAGCGTTCTCCGCTATTTTTGACGGAAACATCACAACACTGATCGCAGCCTGCGTGCTGATGTGGCTTGGCTCCGGTTCCGTTAAGGGATTTGCCTATACACTGGCAATGGGTATTGTGATCTCCATGTTCACAGCACTGGTCATATCTAGATTTGTAATCAATGCAGTCTTTGCAGTAGGTGTCCGTGATCCGAAATTTTACGGCGTTGCCAAAGAGCGTAAGGTTGTGGATTTTATTGGAAAGAGAAAGATCTTCTTTACTATTTCCGTTATTCTGATCCTCTGCGGACCTGTGGGAATGCTGATCCACAGCAATGTGATCGGTGATAAAGCCATGAACTACAGTCTGGAGTTCTCAGGTGGTACATCCACAAATGTGACCTTTAACAAAGAGATGGATATCAAGGAGATTGATTCTGAGGTAACACCGGTTGTTGAGTCAGTTACAGGAGATAAGAATGTACAGCCGACAAAAGTTCAGGGAACCAATCAGGTAGTGATCAAAACACGTTCTCTGGATCTCAGTGAGCGTGAAGCACTGAACAAGGCTCTGGAGGAGAATTTTGATGTAGATACAAGTCTTATCACGTCTGAGAATATTTCCGCCACAGTCAGCAATGAGATGAGAAGAGATGCCATTGTAGCTGTTATCGTAGCTGCGATTTTTATGCTTCTTTACATCTGGTTCCGTTTTAAAGATATCCGTTTTGCAAGCAGTGCGGTACTTGCACTTCTTCATGACGTTCTGGTTGTACTTGCGTTCTATGTTATTTCCAGAACATCAGTTGGTAATACATTTATTGCTTGTATGCTGACCATTGTCGGTTATTCCATCAATGCGACGATCGTTATCTTTGACCGTATCCGTGAGAACATGAAGGGCAGAAAGAAAGTTGAAGATGAGAAACTGAAAGAGATTGTAAACACAAGTGTTACAGAAACTCTGACACGAAGCATTTACACATCCCTGACAACTTTCGTTATGGTTGCGATCCTTTACGTTATGGGAGTTTCTTCCATTAAAGAGTTTGCCGCACCTCTGATGGTAGGTATCATCGGCGGAGCATATTCTTCTGTATGCATTACAGGTGCACTGTGGTATACAATGAAGACTTTCGGAAAGAACCGCGTTGTCGTACCGGCAGCTGCAGCAGCATCCGCTCAGACTTCCACTGGGAAAAAGGCAAAACAGCCGTCCGGACAGCCTGCAGCTCCGCAACAGCCAAAGAAGAAAAATCGTAAAAGAGTTGCAGACCGCCTTGCAGCGCAGGAAGCAGCAAAACAGCAGAATGAGGAAGAAAAATCTGAATAAGAGCTGTTAAAAGATAAAAAAACGTTTCGTATGGGGAAGAAGTATTTTTCCCTGCGGGACGTTTTTTTTATTACAGGTAATCATTCCATAATGTTCCAATAACGTAAAAAAGTCCTGAGGACAGGATCTGTTCGATTCGTTCTTACGTTTTTATACTTGCAGGTATACTGGCTTATGAGTTACAATATCGTTATTGTGTCGCTTGACAAGATGAAAGCGGCAAAGCAGTTCAAGGAGGAAACAACATGGAACGATGGGTTGTTGCTGCAAAACGTGCAGATTTTACAGCAATTGGAAAAGAATTCGGGATCGATCCTGTGATCGCCAGGCTGATTCGGAACCGCGATATACAGGACAAAGAAGAAATCCGCAGATATCTTCATGGAACAGTGGAGGAGCTGGCTTCTCCACATCTTATGAAAGATGTGGATGAAGCTGTAGAGATTCTGCGAAATAAGATAAAAGAAAAAAAACAGATCCGGATTATCGGAGATTATGATATTGACGGTGTAGTATCTACATTTATCCTGCTTAAAGGACTGAAACGGGTAGGTGCATATGCAGATACATATATTCCTGACCGAGTATCAGATGGATACGGGATTCACGAGCATCTGATCGAGAAGGCACTTGCAGATGGAATTGATGTGATCGTTACCTGTGACAATGGAATTGCAGCATATAATGAAATTGCGATGGCAAAAGAAAAAGGAATGACAGTGATCGTAACAGACCATCATGAGATTCCATATAAAGAAACGGAAAACGGCCGTGAGCTGATTTTTCCTCCTGCAGATATTATTGTAAATCCAAAGCAGCCGGACTGCAGATACCCGGAAAAAAGACTCTGCGGTGCTGTAGTTGCACTGAAGCTTGTGACAGCTCTCTATGAAGCCTGCGGGATCCCGGAGAGAGAACTGGAAGATTTTATAGAACTGGGAGCTATTGCAACAGTTGGAGATGTAATGGATCTTCAGGGAGAAAACCGTATTCTTGTAAAAGAAGGACTGAAAAGGCTTTCCCACACATCTAATAAAGGTTTACGGGAATTGATTCGTGCAAATGGTCTGGAAGACGGAGAGATCACAGCTTATCACGTGGGATTTGTGCTGGGACCATGCATCAATGCCAGCGGAAGACTGGATACGGCAGCCCGTTCTCTGAAGCTTCTCTGTGCAGAGACAGAGGAAGAAGCTGCGAAACTTGCAGGTGATCTGACTGCGCTGAACCAGAGCCGTAAAGCTCTTACAGAAGAGGGAAAAGAAGAAGCGATTCGCATTGTAGAAGAGACGGAAATCGGACAGGACCGTGTACTTGTGATCTTTTTGCCAGACTGTCATGAAAGTCTGGCGGGGATCATTGCCGGACGTATCCGGGAAAAGTACAATAAACCGGTCTTTATTTTGACAAAAGGAGAGACCATGGTAAAGGGCAGCGGTCGTTCCATAGAAAGCTACTCCATGTTTGATGAGCTGGTAAAATGCGATGATCTTATGGAACAGTATGGAGGTCATCCTATGGCAGCAGGACTTTCCATAAAAGAAGAAAATGTGGAAGAGTTCCGAAAACGTTTAAATGAAAACTGTACATTGACAGAAAAAGATCTGAGGCCAAAGATCCTTATAGATGTGCCCATGCCGGTTTCCTATATTAATAGGGAACTTGTAGAAGAGATATCTCTTCTGGAACCTTTTGGAAAAGGCAATACCAGGCCACTTTTTGCTCAGAAAGGACTTAGGGTTTTAAGCAGCCGTATTCTTGGTAAAAATAGAAATGTAGCGAAGCTGCAGCTGTCTGATCATACGGGCTGTGTGATAGATGCTGTATATTTTGGCGAAGCCGATGAATTTATAAATGCGGTAAAGGGAAGCAACAGTATTTCAGTTACTTATTATCCGGAGATCAATCGGTATCAGGGAAGAGAAAACCTGCAGATCGTAATCCACAATTACCTTACAGAATAAATAATTACGGTAAAATAAAGCAGAAATTTTCAGGTTACCAGCTGCATACTGGTCAATATGCAGCCAATAATCTGTCGTATTCATGCGAGTTCTGTCGGGTTGCACATTGATTCCCTACAGAAAAAGTGCTATACTATCTAACATCTGATTGACAAATTAAACCATTGGAGGTTATTATGAAAAAAATAGAAGAATATGTAAGAAGTATCCCGGACTTTCCAGAGCCAGGGATTATTTTCCGTGATGTTACCAGTGTTATCCAGGATGCAGATGGATTACAGCTTGCTATTGATTCCATGCAGGATTGTCTGAAAGATGTTGATTTTGATGTGATCACTGGACTCGAGTCCAGAGGCTTTATTTTTGGCATGCCGATCGCATACAATCTTCATAAACCATTTGTTCTGGTCCGCAAGGCAGGAAAACTTCCATGTGAGACAGTTTCCAGAACTTACGATCTGGAATACGGAAGTGCAACGATCGAGATGCACAAGGATTCCATCAAGCCAGGACAGAAAGTAGTTATCATTGATGATCTTATTGCAACCGGTGGAAGCGTAGAAGCAGCCATTAAGCTTGTAGAGGAGCTTGGTGGTGTTGTGGTAAAGGTTGTTTTTCTCATGGAGCTTGCAGGACTTAAGGGACGTGAACGTCTGAAAGGTTATGATGTAGCATCTGTGATCCGTTATGACGGAAAATAATATTTTTCTGTCAGCTGGAAAGGGATGTGGGCTGTTGTGTGATCGCAGCAGTGTGGCGTTGCTGGACATGAAGTGAGCAGTAACAGGAAATTGTGCACAGGCAGGTGGGATTTAATGGCGGAGATGAAGAATACAGAAAAACAGAACATTGGAATACAGAAGGAAGAAGAAAAAGAAAAACTGGAATCTGTCAAAAAGGCAGATGCGGCGGTAAAATCCATGCATGACTTTACAAGTCCGGAGGTTCTCTATGAAGAACTGATAAAGAGTGTAAGGAAGTATCATCCGTCTGCAGATATTTCCATGATCGAAAAGGCTTATAAAGTGGCCAGTGAGGCGCATAAGGATCAGAAGCGTAAATCCGGTGAGCCTTATATCATTCATCCTCTCTGTGTGGCAATCATCTTGGCAGATCTTGAGCTGGATAAGGAGACCATTGTGGCAGGTCTTCTTCATGATGCAGTGGAAGATACCTGGATGACTTATGAAGAAGTGGAGAAGGAATTCGGTTCCGAAGTTGCTCTTCTTGTAGATGGTGTTACCAAGCTGGGACAGCTGTCCTATTCCAAGGATAAGGTAGAGGTTCAAGCTGAGAACTTGAGAAAGATGTTCCTGGCCATGGCCAAGGATATCAGAGTTATCCTTATCAAGCTTGCAGACCGTCTTCATAATATGCGTACCTTGCAGTATATGCGTCCGGAGAAACAGCAGGAGAAGGCAAGGGAGACCATGGATATCTATGCCCCGATCGCCATGCGACTTGGTATTTCCAAGATCAAGGTGGAACTGGATGATCTTTCCCTTAAATATCTGAAACCGGATGTCTATTATGACCTTGTAGAAAAAGTTGCTCTCCGTAAGAGTGCCCGAGAAGAATTTGTCAACGCTATTGTGAAACAGGTAAAGAAGCACATGGAGGATGCCAACATCAAGGCCCAGGTTGACGGCCGTGTGAAGCATTTCTTCAGCATCTATAAGAAAATGGTCAACCAGGACAAGACCATTGACCAGATTTATGACCTTTTTGCAGTGCGTATTATAGTGGACACCGTGAAGGACTGTTACGCTGCACTTGGTGTCATTCATGAGATGTATAAGCCGATCCCCGGCAGATTTAAAGATTATATCGCAATGCCGAAAGCTAACATGTATCAGTCTCTGCATACAACTCTGATCGGCCCTAACGGACAGCCTTTTGAGATCCAGATCCGTACTTTTGAGATGCATAAAACAGCGGAATATGGTATTGCAGCCCACTGGAAATATAAAGAAACATCTGATGGCAAGAAACCGGGTAAGAGTGAGGAAGAGAAGCTGAACTGGCTACGCCAGATTCTGGAGTGGCAGCGGGACATGTCTGATAACAGGGAGTTCATGAGCCTTCTGAAGAATGATCTGGATCTTTTTGCAGACAGTGTTTACTGTTTTACTCCGCAGGGTGATGTAAAAACTCTTCCAAATGGTTCCACACCTATCGATTTCGCATACAGCGTGCACAGTGCAGTAGGAAACAAGATGGTAGGTGCCAGAGTTAATGGTAAACTTGTTCCTATCGAATATAAGATCAAAAACGGTGACCGTATTGAAATTATCACATCCCAGAATTCACAGGGGCCGAGCCGTGACTGGCTGAAGATCGTAAAGAGCACACAGGCCAAGAACAAGATCAACCAGTGGTTTAAGAAAGAACTGAAAGAAGATAATATCCTGAAGGGCAAGGATATGCTGAACCAGTATGCCAAGACGAAAGGATTTAAACCAGGTCTTTATACGAAACCACAGTATATGGAATCTGTAATGCATAAATATGGTTTCCGTGACTGGGATTCTGTTCTGGCAGCTATCGGACACGGTGGCCTGAAAGAAGGACAGGTGTTCAATAAACTTGTGGAAGCCTATGAGAGAGAGCATAAGAAGAATCTTACAGACGAGCAGGTTCTGGAAGCGGCTTCTGAATCACAGGAGAAGCTTCACATTGCCAAGAACAAGAGCGGTATTGTGGTAAAAGGCATCCACGATGTGGCAGTACGCTTTTCCAAATGCTGCAGCCCGATTCCAGGCGATGAGATTGTAGGCTTTGTCACAAGAGGAAGAGGAATCACCATTCACCGTACAGACTGTGTGAATGTGCTTAATATGCCGGAGATCGACCGTAAGCGTCTCATTGAGGCTGAGTGGCAGATGCCGGATAGATCAGATTCTGAAAAGTATGAGGCAGAGATTAATGTTTATGCCAATAACCGTACAGGACTTCTGGTTGATATTTCCAAGATCTTTACAGAGAGGAAGATCGATCTTCGTTCCATCAACAGCCGTACCAACAGACAGGAACGTGCAACGATCTCTATGTCATTTAATGTATGTAGCAAACAGGAACTGAATTCCCTGATCGAAAAGATCCGTCAGGTTGAGAGCGTTATCGATGTGGAGAGAGCAACGGGCTGACCCGACAAACGGAGGAAATTTTATGAGTAAGCTTGAAATGCAGCAGTGTGTGCTGGGCCAGGTATTTACCAACTGTTATTTTCTGAAGAATAAAGAAACAGGGGAGATGCTTATTGTTGATCCTGGTGATTATGCAGAAAAAATTTTCCGGAAGGTAGACATTATGCAGGGGAGACCTGTGGGGATTCTTCTGACACATGGCCACTTTGACCATATCATGGCAGTGGAGGAAGTAAAGGCGAAGTATCAGGTTCCTGTTTATGCCTGCAGACAGGAAGAGGCTATGCTTGGGGATCCGTCCCTGAATATGACGGTTTACCGGAAAGCATGTTCCATCAGGGCAGATGTGCTGCTGGATGACGGAGAGGTTTTTGAGGCAGCTGGATTTTCTGTTAAAATGTTCCACACACCGGGACATACCAAGGGAAGCTGCTGTTATTATATAGAAGATGAAGGCGTTCTTTTCAGCGGAGATACTTTGTTTTGCGGTTCTGTAGGCAGAACGGATTTCCCTGGCGGAAGTTCTGCTGAGATCGTAAGAAGCCTTCACAAACTTGTGGATACACTGCCGGAGGAAACTGAAGTTTTCCCAGGGCACGAAGCATCTACAACGATCGGTTATGAAAAGAGGTATAATCCATTTGTATAGAATTGGCATTTTGTTTCAGAACAGAGATTTTGAACATGATGTGTATGAGCTGATCAAAGCGTTTTATCCGGGAAATGAGATCATTTCTCTTTATGAGGAGGATGGAGCGGATTATGATATCCGCTTCCGGGTTTCACGTGACGAGGAAGGCTATACCATCAGTTACGATAACGGAATTGATAAACAGGCAGCTCATGGGGCTGTGATAGAAGGGCAATCCAGTGGAGAAGCTTCGGATGCCCTTATTTCTTGCGATGATACCCGCAGAAAAAATAAAGACGCTATTAAATATGCTCTGTATCAGATGCTTTCCAGGGTTACAGGAAAGACACTTCCATGGGGAAATCTTACAGGTATCCGTCCGGTAAAGATGGCTATGGGTATGCTGGAATCAGGGATGAAGAATACGGAGATTGCCAGATATATGAGAGAACAGTATCTGGTAAGCCCGGAGAAAACAGCACTTGCAGTTACCATTGCGAACCGTGAGAGGGACATTCTGAAGAATATTGATTATGAAAATGGCTACAGTCTTTATGTGGGAATTCCTTTTTGTCCAAGTATATGTCTGTACTGTTCTTTCAGCTCCTATCCGCTGGAGAGATGGCGTAAATATGTAGAGGACTATCTGGATGCCCTGATCAAAGAAATCCAGGCAGTTTCCCAGATGATGAAAAACAGAAAATTAGACACTGTCTATATTGGCGGCGGAACCCCGACTACGCTGGAACCTGATCAGCTTAGAAGACTTCTTTCGGCCATCACAGAATATTTTCCGTGTGAAAAGCTGGAGGAGTTTACTGTTGAGGCAGGAAGACCGGACAGTATCACTCTTGAAAAACTTCAGGCGATCCGTGAGTTCCCGGTTACAAGGATTTCCGTAAATCCCCAGACCATGAATCAGGAAAC
>ERZ1673737.4420-NODE-4420-length-9955-cov-4.319596_pt1 | contig 9955 bp, 5 predicted proteins | sample MGYA00580211_ERZ1673737 | MGnify/ENA primary metagenome ERZ1673737 (study PRJEB41218, sample SAMN15661789) | gut metagenome | host: Homo sapiens | place: Canada: London | collected 2015-08-20/2019-03-30 | study: EMG produced TPA metagenomics assembly of PRJNA649273... | reverse complement strand
CCTATCTGCTCGCGTTCTCGATGGGTTCGCTCGGCGTGTTTGTCGTGGCGTGCCTTGCGATGCTGGTACTGAGTCCGGCAGAAAAGCGCATGGATCTGTTCCTGCTGCTCGTTCAGACGGCAGTCGTTGCGCTGATCGTCGGCGCAGTTTCGGTCAAGGGCTTCGGTGATGATGTGACCGGCTCGTTCCTGCCGATGATCATGCTGATCCTCGGCTGTGCCGCGGCGTGCATGCTGGAGATTTTTGTGCGCGAGAAGCTTGTCGCGCGCCTTGCCGACAAGGGAAAACTGCTCATCGGTCTGGTCGCGGCGGTTGCTGTGATCGCTGTTGTCTACCTGGTTGCGGCGCTGAATGTCACCGGCTCGTACACCTTTGGCACGGAGGGTGAGTTCCGCCGTGCGATTTCCCTGCCGGCAGGCGACTATTCGCTCTCCATGCAGGCGGACGGCTCGACCTCGGTGCGTGTCACCTATAAAAACACCAACAATCTGGTTCAGAACAACGAAACCGACCTTGCCAGCGGCTCGGCAGATGCTCCGGTGACCTTCACCGTGCCGGAGGACAGCAAGCTCGTGTTCTTCTACTTCGGCGGCGAACAGGGCGCGACGCTGAACGAGGCGGCTTACACCGGCGCGAAGGACGGCAGCGTAAAGCTCGGCTACAAGCTGCTGCCCGCTTTCATCGCGGACCGTATTCAGGACCTCACCGCAAACGGCAACGTCGTACAGCGCGGCGTTTACCGCCAGGACGCTATCAAGCTCTGGAAGACCTCGCCGGTCATCGGCCGCGGTCTCGGCGGCTTTGAAAACGGTGTCGTTTCGGTGCAGGATTACTATTACGAGACTAAATACGCCCATAACCACTATGTTGAGTCGCTGTGCGACCTCGGTATTCTCGGTCTGGCGGCCTTCCTTGCGATGCTCGGTACCTCGATCTGGGCGCTCGTCAAGAGCCGCAAGGAGAAGCCGCTTATCGTCATGCTGCTCGGCGCGTGCGTGCTTCAGATGTTCGGTCAGGCTATCAGTGACGTTACATGGTCGGTCGGCTGCTGCGTACCGACGTTCTTCGCGGTGCTCGCACTTGTGACGCTGCACTGCGGCGACAGCCTGCGGCTGAATGTGCCGAACAAGAGCAAGGGCGGCGCGGTCCGCTGGCCGATCACGGCGGTTTCCGCTGTCTTTATCGTGCTCATCGGCCTCAATCTGATCGCGCAGAGCAAGTTCTCGAGCGACGAGCTGACGCTCGATGATCTCAAGCAGTGCGCGTCCATCGACCTGTTCGAGACCAACGACTACAAGCTGTCGTATCTGATCTCGGGCGGCAATGAGGAGGGCGTAGCCGACCGCTATGCGGCCGATCTGTCCCGCGTGGACTCCAACGCCATCGCCATTCCGCTTGCGCAGTATTACGCCGGTGTGGGCGACTACACCAAGGCGCTCGATGCGCTCGACCGCGGCGCGAAATACACGCGTGCAAACGCTGAGGTATGGCAGAAGATGTTCAGCCTGTACGAGCAGATGATCGATCCGGTCGGCGGCAGCATCGGCGCGGCGCAGTGGCTCCAGGATGATACCTATCTGAACCGCATGGTCAAGGGCTACGAGACGCTGTGCCAGGTCAACGCGGACCAGCTTGATGATGTGCTGTTGACGGCGGAGAACAATGCGTTCCTTAACAAGCTGCTTGCGGCAGACGCGCTCGACCCGTATGATTTCGTTGACGCGCTCACCATTTTCTCCTCGCTCGGTCTGGATACGGCTTATCTGCCGGATGCGGACGGAAACGGCGTGCCGGACTGCGCGGAGGTGCAGGAAGGCAGCGTAACGTGGAACGGCGGTGCATTCACTGCGGACTCGGACAGCACAGTCGTGTTCTCGACCGTGCTCAAGAACGAAGGCAGCTATGAGCTCGCTGTCGAGAGCAGCGACCTTGGCGGCGTTGCGGAGGCAGACGTAGACGGCGCGGCAGTGACGCTGGATGCTTCCGGCAAGGCTGTCATCGAGGCGGACCGCCTCGGCGACAGTGATGAGCCGGTAACGATCGCGCTGCATGTCAGGGCCGGCACGACGGTCTCCCATGTAACGTGGAACAAACAGTAAAAAAGAAAGGTCATCCTTAAAAAAGGATGACCTTTTTACGCTTCAGCGCGCACAGAAATGAAGTTTTTTCGACAGCTTTAAAATCCCATCGGATGGCTGCGGTGCCAGTTCCATGCGGTTTGCAGGATGGTGCTGAGTGCGCTGTAGCGCGGCCGCCAGCCGAGTGTGCTCTGCGCCTTCTTCGAGGACGCAACGAGCCGCGCCGGGTCGCCGCTGCGGCGCGCCTTTTCCACGGCAGGGATTGCATGACCGGTAACGCGGCGCGCCTCCTCGATCACCTCGCGTACGGAAAAACCCTGTCCGCTGCCGAGGTTGAAGGCGGTGCTTTCGCCGCCGCGCAGCAGGTATTCGAGCGCAAGAATATGCGCCTGCGCCAGATCGCACACATGGACGTAGTCGCGGATACAGGTGCCGTCGGGCGTTGGGTAGTCCGAGCCGAACACCGAGATCTCGCTGCGCTGTCCGTTTGCGACCTGCAGGACCAGCGGAATGAGGTGGGTTTCGGGGAAATGCGCTTCGCCGAGCGAACCGTCCGGATGCGCGCCGCAGGCATTGAAATACCGCAGCGCGGCGTACCGCAGGCCGGTCGCAGCCGCCGTCCAGCACATCATGCGCTCCATGACGCGCTTGGTCTCGCCGTAGCAGTTAGTCGGATCGAGAGCGGCAGTTTCCTCAATGGGAATCTGTTCGGGTTCGCCGTAGACCGCTGCGGAGGAGGAAAAAACGATCGTTCCGACGTCATGCGCGGTCATCTGCTCGAGCAGTACGCGCGTGCCGCTGACGTTGTTGTCATAGTAGCGCAGCGGCAGTTTGCCGCTCTCGCCGACCTGCGAGAACGCTGCAAAATGAATTACGCCGTCGATGTTCTCCTGTTCGAACAGGCGGGCGAGAAAGGCTGCATCGCGAATGTCGCCCTCATAAAATCGGCAGGCCGCCGGTACGGCTGCGCGGAAGCCGGTGCTGAGGTTGTCGGCCACGACCACCTGATAGCCGGCCTCGAGCATTGCTCGCACTGTGTGCGAGCCGACATAGCCTGCGCCGCCGGTCACTAATATCGTCATAAGTACACATCCTTGATTCTACTCATATAATTTTATAGTAGTGGCAGACCGTCGGTTTGTCAATAGAAATGGTAAAAAGTGCAGGGACAGGAATTACTTCCTGCCCCTGCTGTGCCCGGTAAAACGATACTTGCAGAATGAAAGATATGATTCGCGGTTTACCGAATGCCTGTTGTTAAATTTACTTTTCGAGCAGCGTCCAGTCGCGTGCGTCGCGGATCTTGGTCCACTTTTCGTACTTGTCGGCGTCGCTCTTGTCCGAGTAATCGTGGCTGTTGGTAGCCTCCTGCACGGCGAGATAGTACCAGACGGACGCATCCGCATTATCCGGCCACTTGATCATGTCATCGAGCAGATCCTCGCTCTTTTCGGGCAGGCGGTTGAGTACGCGGTTGACGAGCGTCATCGCCTCGGCGCGGGTGATATACTGATCGGGGCGGAAGGTGCTGTCGGGATAGCCGTTGATCCAGCCCTTGTTTGCGGCAACGCCGATCTCGTCCTTCGCCCAGTGAGAAGCGATATCCGAGAAATTCGAGGTGGTGTTCGTATTCTTGTCGTCGAAACGAGCTGCAATGGCTGCGAATTCCGCACGGGTGATCGGTGCATCTGGGTCGAAGGTGCCGTCGGGGTTGCCCTTTACGATGCCCATCGACGAGAGCGTGGAGATCGCGTGGTTGAACCACTGACCGCGCGAAACGTCGGACAGGCTGTTGGACTGGGTGGAGTTTGCGGTGCGGACATCCTCGGTCAGCAGACGGAAGAAGATGGTCGCGACCTCAGCGCGGGTGATGTTGCCGCTTGGCTTTACGTTGCCGTCCGGGTAGCCGACGATATACGCAAAGTGATCGTCGCCGTTCAGACCGGTCGGTACGTCATCCGGGATGTCGACAGTCGGCTTGCGGCTGCCGCCACCGCCGGAGCCGCCGCCGGAGCGGTAGGACCATACGCCGACGAGCTTGACGTCCTGCTGGAGGTTCTCAAGCGAGGTTACAATGTCTCCGGTGCCGTCTGCGCGCCAGCCGCTGAAGGTGTAGCGGCTCTGCGAGGTGGTCTGTGCGGGCGCGACCGTGTAGCTGCCGCCCATCTTGACCTTGGCAGAAGCCGGGGGATCGCCTGCGTCGGACGGGATATCGCCCGTTACTTCATAGGTGACATTGCAGAATTTGCCGTGCGCGGCCTTGAGCGCGAGCGCATCGGAAACGGCCGCTTCACCGACCGTGTATTCATCAGCATAGTAGCTGTCGTCCGTCGCGTCACCGTTCCAGCGCTTGTGGTCGGTATCGGTCAGCATTTCCGAGCCGTCCTGATACCAGCCGACGATCGGGTCTTTGCAGTCGTCCAGTACCCAGTTTTCGCCGACAGGGGAAAGGGTGAGGGAGGGCTCGTAGCTGACATTTTTCTTGGTGGTATAAGTGCAGTTATAGATGTCGTCACCGGCAGTATCGGCATGGTTGTTGTAGATTGCAGCCTTGCCGCTGATTTTGGCATCGCCGCCGCGATTATAAAGGCCGCCGCCATAGCTGCTGCTGTGGTTGTTGGTTACGATGCCATCCTGCATATCCAGAACGCCGCCTCCGAGAATTTCGATGCCGTGTTCATTGCCGGAAGCAGTAAAGTCTGCGCCTTCTTCGATCGTTACATTACCGTACCAGTAGTCCGAACCGGTGTAAACACGCAGACCGGAACCCATATTCTTGTTCAGAGTTACCGTTGCGCCGGAAGAGATATTGCTCTTGGCAGCGAGTACGGCACCGTGACCGGTGTTGTCGCAGGCGCTGAGCGAGGAAGTGGAGTCAATAGACATGCCGTTGGCGAAAACGCCCCAACCGCTGCCTCTGTTATCGTTGGTGATGAGGGACGAATGGTCGGAAATTGTTACGCCGCCGTAGTAGCAGCCAAGACCGCCGCCATATTTTACGTTGCCGCAGTCGGAAATATCAATCTTCGAATAGCCATCAATCAGAATATCGATTGGATTGATAGTCATACCGTGCCAGTCGCAATCAGTGATCGTGATAGAGGAGCGACCGGTAACCTGAATATTACGGTTCGGCATATCCTCGTATTCGGAGTTATCCGCGTAAATGCCGCTTGCGCGATTGCCGTTGAAACCGGAAATTTCAACCTTCGAACCGTTCGTTACATAAAGATTGCTTTCCTGATAGAGATACATGCCGCTGCCGCCAGTCTTATTTCCAGGACCATTGAGTTCAAGCGAAGCATTTTTGAGCGTGAAATTAGAATTGCTGACAAGGTTAGCCGTACCACCGCTATCAGCCGGGTTGTTCGTAACAGACTCTTCAACAATCTTGATGTTTTCAAATGTTACATTGGTCTTGTTAAGCCACATGCCGAGGCTGTTCAGCGTGATCGTCGGCTTAGACTCTCCAGCGCCCTTGATTGTCAGAGCACCTTTTTCTACGAAGGCAAGACCGCCTTCTTCAACGGTAATATCTTGACCGATCTCAATCGTAGCGCCGTCCTGTGCAGCGTTGATTGCCGCATCAAGCGTCTCATACTCCGTACCGCCGATTTTCGCGGTAAACGTTTCTGCCGGAGCCGGGGCAGGCGCGCTGTCGTTCTTAGAACTGTCTGCGCCGCCCTGCTCGCCGCCGGTTTCGCCGGATACAGCGGAGCCGCCGGTTTCTGCGCCGCCCTCGCCTTCGCCGACGGGAGCGCCGCCCTGTTCGCCGCCGGTTTCGCCGCCGCCGTCATTACCGGCGGGTGGGTTTGCGTCGCCCGTGTCGTTAGCGTCTGCATTGGCGCCGGTATCCTGGCTGTCTCCGGTATCATTTACTACATTTTCAATGCCGTTATCCGACGCTCCGGGAACGGGTGTACCGTCCGTCGTTGTCAGCGTCGTGGTGTTGTTTGCATCGCCTTCCTCACCCTCGGCCGCGAGCGCGGTCACGGGCAGCATGGTGAGCATCATCAGACCGGCGAGAGTGCCGGCGAGGAAACGGTTATTTCTCCTTTTCATGCAAAAACCTCCTCTGCGTGCATACAGACGCAAAGGAGGTGATTTTCTGCTGTTCGGCAACCGGCTGTCGTGCGGAAAAGTCCGTTTAGACCCTGTGGCTTTGCGGCACCGGCTTTCGCCGGCTGTGCCTTTTTCTGTACAGACACGCCCTCGGCGCATGATGCACAGATCAAGTTGTCTGAGCTGAGCGAACCGGTCATTCCGGGCACATGGAAGTTTGTGGGTTCGCCCGCGCAACAGTAAATCCTGTTACTTCCTAATTATACCATAGATGTAAGGAAAAATTTCATATTATTTTCTCGAACGATGCACAAAATTCACATGGAACTTTTGTATCTTATACACAAAAATATCAAAAAATGACAGAAAAAACCTCCCGGCACAGGAGCGGGCACGCGATATTTGCACGCCGCTGCCGTTTTTTTCGTCTGCAAAAAAATGAATTTTCAAGCGCACGGAAAGATGATATAATAAGGAATATAAGCGGCGCGGCGAGGCGCCCGATCACTTGCAAGGAGAGAAAAACATGCCTAAAAAGTTTCTGGAGGCCGGTAAGATCGTCGGCACGCACGGCATTCGCGGCGATTTGAAGGTGCAGAGCTGGTGCGACACGCCCGAGGTTCTGTGCGATTTTGATACACTGTATCTGGACGAAAAGACCCCGGTCGAGGTCAAGAGCGCACAGGTGCACAAAAACGTCGTTCTGATGCACCTCAAGGGCGTTGATACGGTAGAGGCGGCGGAAAAGCTGCGCGGAAAGATCCTGCATCTCGACCGCGATGATGTCGATCTGCCCGAGGACCTTGTGTTTATTCAGGATATTCTCACGTTCAAGGTATACGATCTGCGCGTTGACCGCGTGATCGGCCATATCCGCGACGTTCTGACCTCCAATCCGGCGCACGATATGTACGAGATCGCCGGCGAGGACGGCCGCCTCATCTATATCCCGGCCATCAAGCCCTTCCTCAAGGAGATCGACATGGACGCCGGCATCGTCTATGTGGAAAGCATCGAGGGTCTGATCGAATGAAAATCGACATTATGACGCTGTTTCCCGAGATGATCAACGCGGTCATGCGCGAAAGCATCATCGGGCGCGCACAGGACAAGGGTCTTGTCGAGGTCAAGGCGACGAATATCCGCGATTATGCGCTCGACAAGCACCATAAGGCGGACGATGCGCCCTACGGCGGCGGCCGCGGTCAGGTCATGCTCGCGGAGCCGCTTTACCTGTGCCATGAGGCGCTGAGCGGCGGCGAACATGTTCACACGGTGTTTCTCTCCGCACAGGGCGCGCCGTTCAATCAGGAAAAGGCGCGTGAGCTGCTCGCGAAGGAGCATTTTATTCTGGTCTGCGGTCATTATGAGGGAATCGACCAGCGGTTTATCGACGAATGCGTGGATGAGGAGATCTCCATCGGTGATTTCGTGCTGACCGGCGGCGAGATCCCGGCCATGGCGGTCGCGGATGCGGTCTGCCGCATGGTGCCGGGCGTGCTGCCCGACGAGGAGGCCTTCACGGCGGAAAGCCACTGGGACGGTCTGCTGGAGCACCCGCAGTACACCCGCCCGGAAAACTGGCGCGGCCGCGAGGTCCCCGAGGTACTGCTCTCCGGCCATCACGCCAATATCGAGGCATGGCGGCGCGAAATGAGCCTGCGCCGCACGAAAAAGGACCGCCCCGACCTGTTCGCGAAATTCGAGCCGCAGGACAAGCGCGATCGGAAGATCCTCGAAAAGATCCGTCAGGATGGCTGAAAACTGCATCATAGCACAGAAAACCCCCGCGCCATCGGCGCGGGGGTTAATCTTTCGATAAAATCCGGTTTTACGACAAACAGCACTCGCGCGGCAGCGCGCATTCAAAAGCGTTTGCTTTGCAAACGCAGCCCGTAGGCCTCTATCCTTAAAATATTTAATGAGAGCAAAAACCGAGGACATGCGCCTCGGTTTTTTTACTCTTAGAGGGAGAAAGTTTCCGAATGGGAACTTTCGGACGACTCGTGTTCTGCGAAGTCAGAACACAGATTGTCGGCGAAACGAAGTTTCGCGACAGCTCTTTTACGGCTCCAGACGGTTCATATCGCGCGGGAACATGGATGCCTCGCGGATGTTGTTCAGGCCGAGCAGCTGCATGGTCAGACGCTCGAGGCCGATGCCCAGACCGCCGTGCGGCGGCATGCCATACTTGTGCAGCATGGTAAAGGACTCGAACAGCTCGGCGTTCATCTTGCGTGCTGCGAGCTTGTCCATCTGCTCCTGATAATCGTGGATACGCTGGCCGCCGGTGGTGATCTCCAGACCGCGGAACAGCAGGTCGAAGGACAGCGCGAGCTTGGGATCGTCGCGGTCGTCCATCGCGTAGAACGGACGCTTTGCGGACGGGAAGTGGGTTACGAATACGAATTCAGAGCCGTACTCCTCCTTCGCCCACTGGCACAGCAGAACCTCCTCGTCCGGGTTGAGGTCGTAACGGTTCTTGGACTTGTGGCCGTACTTCTCCTCCATGATCTTCTTCGCCTCGTGGAAGCGGATGGTCGGGATCTCCTTGATCTCCGGGACGTCAGCCTTGAGCAGGGCGAGCTCCTCGGGGCAGTGCTCCTTGACGTAGTTCATGACGCTCTTAAGCATGCCGGTCTCCATGGCCATGACGTCGTACATCGAGTCGATGTAGGCCATCTCGAAGTCCAGACCCATGTACTCGTTCAGGTGGCGAGAGGTATTGTGACGCTCGGCGCGGTAGACCGAGCCGATCTCGTATACGCGGCCGAATGCGCCGGCGAGGTACTGCTTGTGGAACTGCGGAGACTGTGCAAGGTAGGCCGGATGACCGAAGTAGTCCAGCTTGAACAGGTTCGCGCCGCCCTCAGCGCCTGCAACGACGATCTTCGGGGTGTGGATGTGGGTAAAGCCCTGGCTCTGCATGTACTGTGCAAAGCCGTCAGCGATCGCGCCCTGTACGCGGAAGATCGCCTGCTTGCGCGGATGACGCAGCGTGATCGGGCGGAGCGGGAGGTCGACGTCGAGCGACAGACCCATATACTTCTTGCCGATCGGCACCGGCAGCTGGTCATACGGCTTGCCGAGGACCTTGACCGCGCTCAGGACGACCTCTACGCCGTGCTCAGCGCGCGGCTCCTCGCGGACTGCGCCGGTCACCTCGAGGACCATGGCATCGCGCACGTCGGAGCGCTTGATGTCGCCGATCGCATCACCCTGGAAGGTGCACTGGATCAGGCCGCGCTCTACGCGCATGACAACGAAGGAGAAGTCCGACATGTCGCGGACACGGTGTACCGTGCCGCGGAAGGTGACCTCGCCGCCGACTGCGTCGCAGACGCGCTTTACGGTGTCAACATACTGACCCGCTTCATGTATCATTTCCATATTTTCAACGCCTCTCTAATTGAGCAATCTCAGATGTGTTATATTGTAGCATGTTTTTGCCGTTATGGCAAGGTTTTTGCACCAGAGACAGCGGAAAAACAGCTTTTTTTCGCGGTACGGCGGCGGAGCGGATGATTATGCGCGTTTCTCGATAAATATCCATGAAAATAATTCTTTGCAGGGCGGCTTTTCTTTGCTATAATAGTATAAAGTACTTTTACGCTTTATCAGATACAAGAGTAAAAGGACGGTAAAAATTTAATTTTGGGGGAATTAAAGTGGAATTCTTCTCTAACCTGCTCGCCTCGCTTCCGGGCGCGGTGGCACAGGGTCTCATCTGGGGCCTCATGGCAATCGGCGTGTACATCACCTTCAAGGTGCTCGACCTTGCCGATCTGACCGTTGACGGCACCATGGCAACGGGC
>ERZ1673737.4415-NODE-4415-length-9965-cov-4.324117_pt1 | contig 9965 bp, 12 predicted proteins | sample MGYA00580211_ERZ1673737 | MGnify/ENA primary metagenome ERZ1673737 (study PRJEB41218, sample SAMN15661789) | gut metagenome | host: Homo sapiens | place: Canada: London | collected 2015-08-20/2019-03-30 | study: EMG produced TPA metagenomics assembly of... | reverse complement strand
ACAGGTGGAGAGGGGGTCCGAATATCAACAAGAGGGGGTCCTTTTAACATTGCCCATGATATAGCACTTTTGGATGACTTCACGCCACTGTTGATCCCTTATTCTACCCAGTGCTAGGAACATCTTCGAAAAGAACGGTGGTTCAAAGTCTTCCTTGTCTTTTGTTTTTGTTGTCCTTGTTTCGTGGTGGTTAACTATCGGAAAAAGACGAAACAATGTTCAGTAGGGCTCTGGGGTCGTCAAGACTCCCTCTCCGCTACCTTTCCAATTGTCTACGGGATTTCTCCTTTATCATCTCCCCCTCATGAAATACCTCATGGCTTCTCTAGTCTCACTTCCCATCGATTGCATCATTCGCATCTTGCAAAGCTGCGATAAATTATCTCAAGCGATCGCTCTGTCTTCCACATGCAAGCACCTACACTCCGTCTACTCCTCGAGTTCGTCTGGTGTAATTCGTCATGTGGGACCACGCGAGGTTTTTGCCTTCAATGAGGCCTTGATGACAGTAGGGAACATCCAATCAGGCTATTCAGTCAATTGTTTAAAATTCTGATAATAGACCCGCGCAACAAGAATCGTGGTAGAGTATTTCGACAAAGGACAATTCCCACCACAGCCTTTCCCACTTGATTCACTGAGTACCCCCGCAATTTCCTCGGAAGATATCCGACAGGTCTTTGATTGGGAATATCTTATGAGATGCATCGAAGATATCTACTTGAACAATGTGGAGTGGGCTCAACAGATGTATGCCGAGCTAGGCATACCCGACTCCGAACAGCTTTCTCCGGACTGGCTCATTTGGAAAGAGAATTTCCGTCGCTCCATGTATCATTTCTTTCTCATGGGCGGGGTCCTATGTCGGTTCTACCAGGAGCCTCTTTCGCAGTCTCCCGACCACCTTTTCCAGGACAGAGACAAACGAGTTAAACAGCCAGATGATGAACCATTGCTGAAGAGCGAAGAGATGGCGCATTTACTGAAGTACTCGGTATTCAACTTCGAGGATTACGCTCACCATGAGTCCATCTACAAGGACCTAGCGGAATTCTTCGAGAAGCAAACAGAGCACCGCCCATCAACCCTTGACAACCCAGAGTTACTGAATGCGTACCCAGAGGATGCCGTCCCTCAGCTAGACAGGTGTCATGCCGAAACCCTCCATGTGGAGATGATCCAATGCCTTCTTTCAAGTTTAACCTTATTGGATCACACCGGACAATCACATATATTCGAAGAACAGGCCGTGACTGTCGGAGAGCCCTCGAAACAAATCACAGTTGTCTGTCTAGGGTCATTCTATCCCGAAACCATCGCCTTACCAGACAATCCGAAGAATGCACACAAGACTCTCCTTTTGAAAAAGGCTATATCCGAATCCAAGGATTCCGCGTGGCGCTCATGCTCTCCTTTCATGAGTCGCATTCTCGAGATCATGCGTGCGTTCTCTGGTCAGCCAAATCATTACAAAGAGCAATACCCCACACCACCTCCTCCCCTGCAGATATTCCAGTACATCTTACGGAAGTACCTTGGACTCCGATTCTCAGAGGATGCATTTGAGCCAGAGGATCTTGACGCCCCACATCATCTCTTTGTGCATCATCTAGAGATGGGACATCTTCTTTTGGACGGGTGCCCCGAAGTGGTTCCAACATTGTTTGACCTGGACGACGGTACCGAATACGAAGCATACTACGTCTGAGACAGGTTGGGTGGACTACGGACCTGCGAGGAAAGTTTCAGCCCCAAAAAAAAGATATCGAGGTTACCTCGGACCTTGCATTGCCAAGAAGCCAAGACTTGCCGAGGGCGGGGCATGGGAAGGGGGGTGAAAACGCCCCATTGCGGGTGTGCCCGTAACGGGAGGGTTCAAGGAGTATAGTGCAAAGTTTCAGAATCCATTCAAAATACCAAAATTACCGCACTAAGATCCCTGAAGCGGCTGCTCCTGAGAGCCTTGTCTTGGCTAAAAGGCTATGGTCCGGACTACACTATGTGCCGAGGTAACACTTTTGGGTTTACCGCATACGATGACTTGCGTTCAATTACATTCTGTCCTATGTCGTTTGAGTATCCATATCGAAAGCACTCATTGAGCGAGTGGAGGAGTGGCAAACGAACAATCGCGGACGGAAAGAATATGCAAGCGGCGATGTCGACACCAGGTACATTCTTACACGAGCTCATGCACATGGTGAGCGGCGCGGGTAAGTTGGAATTCTTGTGGTCTGAGTGAAAGCGCACTGGCTAATACCATGTTTTAAATAGAAGATGAAACCTTCATTGATCCCACTGACCAAAAGTCCAAGAAGGCATATGGTGCCGTATTGACGGGGTATTTAGTGTCAGTGGATCCTGACTCGGCGGCCGAGAATGCAGATAATTATATCTGGTTTGCCATAGCTAGTTATCTCCCCCAGTATGACTGGTTCCGAGTTGTTGCTGGCAGGCGAATTTCCAGCAGTACCAGTCGTTCAATCTCCTGGAAGCGGACGCTTCGGAAGCACATTTCCCATCATTTCCATCACCGAGCTAATCTCGAGACAGGTGAGGATGATATTTGATGTATTTTTTAAGCTTCAGATACTTCTATCCAGATAAGCGTGCTAATGAAGGCCTTAAAATCTAAAGTTTTATGTGATTCACATACTCTCCAGATCAAGATTCACTATGTTTGTTTCTGAACTATGTCGTTACACTGTGATGCATTCAATGGCTCTTGCGTGATCCAAGGACATGGTACTCCTCTAACTCCACTTTTTAATTTCCTCAAACTTAGCATGACAGGACTCATATCCCACCATTCCGAGACCCTGTAGCTCCTTCATGAAGATATCCATCACTGTCGGCCCTTCTCCATTCTTTTTCCTAGAACACACTGTTTCTTTATAAATTTTCTCCTCTCCAGTCGATTTCCAGTTCATGAACCACGCAATCCGTTTACAGCGTCGCCCTTTATATTCGACTTCGCCAGATACCAAGGCGGTGACCTGCGTCAAAACCGCGCCGGTAGGGTCTTCTGTTTCGTGAGGTAGAAAGCCGGGGTTTTTCACCCTTGGAAATCTATAATGGGGGTTCGAATCCAAGATAGCAACAATATCCTCAGCCGGAAAATAGACCGTCCAGACCTCGTAGACCATATCAGGACGACGAGGTTTAGAAAAGCAATCTAGTATGAAGTTCTGAGAAGTATACATAAACCGATAAATGAAGATTGCCTTGTCGTTAGGTCTGCTGCGGAAATTGTTCGGGGAACCGGGATCCGGTGAGAAGATGACTGCTTTCATGGTTTGTGTCATTGCATCTGACTGGCGAAACTCGTCTCGCTGAGCTCTTCGCCACCAATCTTTGACCACCGCGTTAGATTAGACTTGTATTATGGGGGAGCCTGCATCTCATCTTACGTATGATAATCCAGAGTCTCTGGTCATCTTCCATAGGAATTGTCCAAGTTATTTGGCGACAGCCATCGACTTTCCGCACCTCCTTGAGAATGAGCTTCCAGTCGGTCTGCTTTAGGATTGAGTTGTCGGAATAGTCAAGATCAAGCCACTCAATAAACGGCCATTTCGTCGCTTGTTCCCGTTCCACGCTCTTGGAGATCTCGCTATCCTCCTGTTCTGAGCTCGGATCTTGGCTGACTTGGGCCTTCGATTGACTTCTTGTGACTGGCATTTTGAGTTGATAGTTGATGAAGAAAGAAAACTGACAAGTCAAGCGTTTCGGTTTTGTCCTAGACGATGACTAATGGATGAAACTTGACCAGGTGAAAGAAACCGAGTTAGTGTTCCTTGTGGACTCCACGGCGATCACTTGCCCCGCGCACAAGTAATCCACTTGTGTATTGAAATATATCCTTGCGCTAACCTCAAAGAGGCCGGGCTAATCATAGAAGGTAAGTGATGGGTGAGGTCCACGCACGCGGCATCTGAAACCTTTGACAGAAACCAAGGGTTTTACAGTCTATATGGACGCCTCAGGAATATATTTCTATCTGCATTTCTAAACCCTCAATTCTGGCAATTTATATTGGATCATTACTAATGTTTAAATAGTGCAAACAATGCAAACGTGCTTTTATGCATCCTCATTTCTGACATTTCCTTCTCCTGTCTACAGCCCCACGGGTCCAACCTCAGCGACCCTCCAATACATAAATTTCCCGCGCTTTACTTAACTAGGATGGATAAATACGGTTATTTTAGCGTTCTGGAGGGTTTTGTGAATGAAAGAAAAGTGATCTTGACGAGAATACATCTAAACACATCATTCTAGATAGCACTAGGTAGGGTACAATAGAACCACGATATGCAACAGCAGATACTCCAAGCGATACTATCAAAATGCAAAATCGGCCTGCTCAGAGTCCCCGGCCAGTGGACTGGTATTGCAGAGTAAGCTGGTGATATTACAAAATTGCGTCCATGTAACTATCTATAGGAAGGGATACCTAGTTTGATGCCTGTTGAGCAGCATCATAGGCGCTCACACTGCCGGATGCCCTTGGATATTCGACCAAGGTATTCTGGCTCCGCCCCTCAGCATGCCCAGTGGTATCCCCAGCTGCCCCAGCAAAGCCCCATCCACCCCCTCCAGGCGTATGAATCACACATCGATCTCCCGCCTGCATGCGGACCATATTCTTCGATCCCATATTAACCCAGCGCCACTCATCGGCCCCATGCTCATTCTGCGCCTTCCTCACCCAGTAGTTCGCACCACGTTCACCATCATCCCCTCCCTCCATTCCGTATGGAGGCACACTTCGGCGTTCTGTGATAACACTGAAACTTAGGGGAGCCCGGCATTCCATATCGCGCACCACACCATTTCCACCGTGATGATACCCTTTGCCACCTGTCCCTTCACGGATAGCAAACTCGCGCAGAATGACGGGATACCGCTTCTCAAGCCTCTCCACGTCTGTGATGCGCGTGTTTGTCATATGGGTATGCACACCTGACGCGCCATCTTGTGTCGCCGTGGCACCGGAGCCGCCGCAAATTGTCTCGCCAAATGCATACGCGTAGCCTTTGAGCTTCTGACCCGTGCTGTCGGTGCCACCCTCCCCGAAGAACCCGATGCAGTTCATGCACCCTTGTGAGGCGGCAGCAGCACGGAAAGCGCGTAGGATCACATCGACCAGGCGCTGCGAGGTCTGCGTATTACCAGCACAGACGGCAGGTCCAGCTGACGGGTTGAGGAAGCTTCCTTTCGGAATGATCACATGGATTGCCGATAAACAGCCTTGGTTTAGTGGAATGTCGGTGCCAATTAGAAGACGAAGCGTGTATATTATGGCTGAGTGGGTGATTGCTGGCGGAGCGTTGATGTTGCTTAGCATTTCGACCCCTGTGCCAGTGAAGTCGAAGGTTGCCGAGCCATCTTTGGATATATCCACCGTGAGTTTGACCAAGGTTCCATTGTCCATTTGGTCGACGGCTGATAGATGGGGCCCGAGTCTGGAGAGTGTCTCAAGAAGATAGGAACGTACAGCCAGTTCCGCGTTGGACTGGATAGCCCCCATGTACATTTGGACCACAGGGAGAGTGTATTCCTCAATGAGAGCCTGAACCAGTACCATGCCTTTATGATTCGCAGCAATCTGCGCCTTCAAATCTGAGATGTTGTCTTGGATGTGCCTACTCCCGGTACAGCCAGGGTAGTCGCCTGGGCTCAAGAGTATGTCGGTGATACCTTTCTCGTCGAAAACCCCCTTATGGATCAATTTAAAGGACCGGATAGCTGCTCCCTCTTGCCAGAGCTCTGTGGAATTAGGTGGCATTGATGTACCACCAAGTCCGCCAATATCCGTATGGTGGCCTCTTGAGGCAACATAGAAAGCCACAGTCGAGCCTGTCTTTTCAAATATCGGAGTAATGACGGTTATGTCCGGAAGGTGACTGCCTCCAGATTCTGGGTGGTTGGCTACCAGTACGTCTCCTTGACATAGCTTGCCTTTGTGCAGTTCATGTTGGTATTTGACTGCGTAGCTCATTGATCCTAAATGAACGGGTACATGAGGAGCATTGGCGACCAGATCACCTGCGCATCATCATGTCAATTGGTTTCAACACACAAATGGTCATGTAAGCATACCCTGGGGTCCAAATAGAGCGCAAGAGAAATCAAGTCGCTCTTTGATATTCAGAGAAACTGCTGTCTTCTGTAGAGCACGACCCATCTGCTCCGCGATACTCATAAAGCGATGCCCAAAAACAGACAGCTGGATGTGATCAACCACTGCTGGCTGCTCAATAGGTGCAGTGGAAGTAGAAATAATGTCAATGACAATATGGGAGCGGAGGACCTTGGCTACAGCACCCGGTGCCACAACAAGCGTTTGGGTCTGATCAATGATCACAGCGGGTCCATCAATTGATAGACCGGGCGGCAAACTTTCGAGCACCAGCACGGGAGTTTGCTTGTACCCGGTATTCTGGAAATAGACGGGGACCTATAATAATGAGTAATGGGTATAAAGGTGGGGAATCCAAGGAATACTTACCATACGCTCTACCAACTTCGAGGAGACAGGTTGGAAGGTGAAAGTGCGCAGTTGTTCTCCAAGTTGTTCCCCCTCCCACTCTTCTCTTTCACTTGCACCTATGCCCCGGACACGCACATCGTCGACGTAGATCGCCTTTTCGTCGGGAAAGATGAAGGAGAACTCTCGCAGATGGATCTTCTTGAACTGACCCTTGAAGTCACCGTCGGCGGGTTTGAGGACCATGATCGAGGTTTCTGTACCTTGGTATCTCATGTTAAGGTACATCTCATAAGTGATGCTCTTTTCTCGGATGCCTTGTCTCATCAATCGTTCTCGGACGACGAGTTGAAGTTTAGAAAGTCTTTCTTCCAGTCGACCACGAGAAGTCTCGTTGTATCTCTCATTCATAGGCTCCTGTGCCTCTTGAACGACGTCTGCCAGCGCCATGCCTTGGAACATTAGTACATATCCTGAAACATCTAAAAACAAGCGCCTTACCGTATGCGGACAATATACTTGAGAGCTTGTGAATGACTATTGTGGAGATCTTGAGTGTCCGAGCAATTTCGCAAGCATGCTGACCTCCTGCACCTCCAAAAACAGCAAGATTATGATTCGCTATTAAGTGTTAGGAAAAGATCCACAAAGGGATTTGGGATCGAACATACCAATGTCATACCCTTTACCCTCAGTCAGCGCCCGAATGGGTCGGCACATGGCTTCGTTGGCAACATCAAGAAAACCACAGGCGACCTCTTCAGGAGAGAGCGATTTTCCAGTATCGCGGTTGATATCATCGGCCATTGCGATGAACTTCTTCTTCACTATCTCCACATCAAGTGGTTGGTTTTCATTCTCACCGAAGATCTTGGGAAAGAAATGAGGAATGAGTCTCCCTAGGAATAGATTGGCATCTGTTACTGTCAATGGCCCTCCTTTTCGATAACATGCAGGGCCTGGATGCGATGAAGCACTTTCAGGGCCTACTATGAATAGACCATTTCGCCAGAACAAAATGGAGCCACCTCCAGCGGCAACAGTGTTGATATCAAGCTGCGGGCTCTGAATAGTAACACCAGCGGTATTACTCTCGAAGACATGTTCGAAGTTGCCGCCGTACCGAGAAACATCAGTTGAGGTTCCTCCCATGTCAAAACCAACAACTGGGGTTTTTGTGTGATCGTCGTAAGATGTGCGAGCGTAGCCCACAACACCCCCTGCTGATTATCAGTCTAATGTCCCCTAATCACAGTCGTAGGTCTAGTCTTACCTGCAGGTCCACTAAGGATACCTCGGAGGCCACTAAAACGGTCATGACTTACAAGTCCACCGTCTGACTGCATAAAGTCACAACGCACACCATCCAAATTTCCACCTTGAAATCCTTTTGAGAATCCACTAAGATACTTTTTGATTTCGGGGGTGAGATACGCATCAGCTGACGAAGAGCCTCCACGGGGCACCATCTTGATCATCTTCGCTGCCACAGAAGACGAACACGACACATGGGTGAAGCCTTCCTCTAGAGCCCATTCTTCGATTCGGGTTTCATGGGCTGGAAAAACATAGGAATGCGCCAAGCATACTGCAACAGTATCATAGGCTTGAGATCGTAGTTCTCGCAAAGTTTGTCTCACAGCAGCTTCATCGAGAGGCTTCAAGATGCGGATCATGTCACCACTCGAGCCCCTCACGAGGACTCCTGGTATTTCGTTGTCCGACTTGAACAAACCATCCAAGTCCTCATCAAAACCTTCAATCGTCACTCTCTCATCGATTTCCCTGGCGTCGGCGTACAGGACATCGGGTTTAACAATGTTTAGATCAAAGAGGCGCGGTCGGGACTGATATCCGATTTTCAGCAAGTCGCGGAACCCCTTGGTAACGAGAAAGGCATGTTTGGTTCCTTTCCTTTCAAGCAAGGCATTCGTCGCTACTGTTGTTCCCATTCGGATGAATTCGAGATCATCTTTCGGAAGAGGAACCCCGCGAGGTATTTCCCGTCCTTGGTACAGCGAGAGGACGCGTCGGATACCTTTACAATAGCTTATCAGCCCGCTTTCCCAGACGCTCTGGCAGGAGCATTATATTTTCTTACCCTCAGTTGGCGCATCGGCATAGTTACCAGGGTCAACAGACAACAGCTTTAGGACGACGTCTGGCCTTCCCGGCAGACTCGCCCACACATCGGTGAATGTGCCTCCGCGATCTAAGAGGGCATGATTAGCGCTATTATTTGTAGGATTTTTGGTTGTGCAAGCATTCTTAAAGCCCGTACCGATTGCAATTCTGACGCCTCCAACCATCGGCTTCGTAACCGTCATCTTGGAAAATTGGAAGAAAATGAAAAGTTCTGCACCTGCATCTTGGGTTCCTTTGGGATTGAAAACACTTTTATAATTGCAGGTGGATTGCGACGCTAAATCAAGTTGTCGAAAGAGTAAGGTCGTCACGATGCGCCAATATGAGTATGAGCACTTGTGGAGTTTAAACATTCGGGCCCACGGACTCGGGATTGGGATGCGAATGTCGAAGAAGGTCGATACGGCTTATAGCTAGCCGATTATCCAATCGCCGGCGACCGTTATCTATAAGTGGGTCTCCCCACAAACCTTTTCTTCGAAGGTTTTCCCCAATCTTGCGCGGAAGGTCCACACGGTCTCCAGCAAGACGATTCACCAATCGCCTCCAGAGCCAGTATCCACTAATGGGCCTCCCAACTGGCTATCAAAACTTCAAGACATTGCGGGGAAAAGGTTGCTTGGACCGGATCCTTATCTCGACATGCTCGAGATAGGGAGTCCCGACTATAAGACTGCCAACAGCGGGCGGTCTCAAATTGGTTTGTTACTAGTCATCATCATCGTCCTCCTCCTGGAATTATATCGTTCGCTCTTCAAGTTTCTTCGCAATGGCAGAGCAGAAAGGCCAAGTTTCTGTCGAGACACCGGAAGTAGAGAAGCAGGGTATCTCTAGGGCAATGGATGAGGCAGCAGAGTATCTTGCTCATAGCACTGGCTTTGCACCTTTGTCCCCGAAAGAAGAAAAGAAGATGGTACGCAAGATGGATTGGATTCTGCTGCCAATGGTATGTTGCCAGTCCCCTCTTGGGGCACGCGAGCAAGCTAACCTTTTCTTAGCTCTTTATGACCGCTACCTTGGGTGCCGTTGATAAGGTCGCTATCAGTACTGCGGCCATCTATGGCCTCAAACATGACCTTCATCTTGTGGGTCAGCAGTATTCTTGGGCTGGCTCCATCTTATCTCTCGGGGTGCGTAACATCTCCAACCGGTGGTTTCATCTTCTCTAATCTAGTGGCAGGCCATCGTTGGTATGTGGCCATCCACGTACCTGGTCCACAGGCTACCCTCTGACAAATACCTGTCTGCATGCTCGTTAGGCTGGTCGATCATGGCACTTCTCTTGCCAGTGTCTCGTAACTGGAGCGGACTGATGGCTTTGAGATTC
>ERZ1673737.4413-NODE-4413-length-9969-cov-3.983256_pt1 | contig 9969 bp, 14 predicted proteins | sample MGYA00580211_ERZ1673737 | MGnify/ENA primary metagenome ERZ1673737 (study PRJEB41218, sample SAMN15661789) | gut metagenome | host: Homo sapiens | place: Canada: London | collected 2015-08-20/2019-03-30 | study: EMG produced TPA metagenomics assembly of... | reverse complement strand
TCCCACATATTCATTTTGCCTTCCGTGTAACCAATCCATACCTCCGACCCCGAAGCCCCAAACACATGGACGAAACGGTCCTTATAGAGATAAGCAATGCCACAGCCGACTTCAGACATAGCTTCCTTTCGGGCTTTCCCGGAATGCCCTGGGTAAATCGACTACTCAAGTTTGGAGTCAAGCTAGGTCTTGAGATAACGACTGCTGAGCAATATTGTCTGAGCTGCATGCGCGTACATACAACACTGAGTGGGTGCCGTGCACCGTTGATCATTGATCAGCAATATATAAGGTGGACCCTATTCAAACCGAGAGTCTCCAATACTGTTGATCTTATATGGTATGGCGGGGCTCATTGAGGGGTAGATAGCTATAGCTGTGCAGTATAACGGCTTTGGGTAGGGGTTGAACATCTACATATGGGAAATGGGGGCTTCTCCCATAGAGGGATCTTTATAGATGAATCCAACCTTCCTTTCCTAGTAAGCAAACTATCTGCTAAGATTAAGTTATACATGAACAAAACCCCAAAAGATAAGGCATCCCGAGAAAATCCATAAGGAATATACCAAAAACGGGATAGACCAAAGATCCCCAATTAGCCCGGTCTTATAGTTACAAGACCCCATCAAATCTGGGGAACCTCCAATGTGCAGGCAATCGGGGACATGATTGGCGCCTGTAGACCCTGGGAGTTGACCCCCAGCACAGCCTATCGGGGCTTCCCATGGCCCCCACGGGCCCGACGGGGCAGTGCCAAGCAGCACATGGTAACGGGCGGGTCTGTGAGTGGCTGATCTGGGGCTACTGCAGGAACCCAAATGTGCTTAAAGTTGGCTATACTACATACTACATACTAGCTAACACTACATACTATGAGCCCGGAGTAGTCTACATGGAACTACTCTGAATCCGTCGATCATGTACAGGTACCCTCTACTTACACAGTGCCCGCCACTGCACCTCCAATCCAAGTCCTTTGTACCTGCCCCTTGCCCCTCCCCCCTCAGCCTATTCTCTCTCAGTCCCTCCCCACCCATGTGTCGCCGTGATAGGAGGACACAGTTCTCGCCCTCCCCCATGATGCGGCACACGCGCTCCGATCTCGTGCTCTGGGTTCTTGTATATGAATCCATGTCTTCTTCTCTCTTTCTCTTGACTTCGTAACGTTCCTTGCAGATTGCAGATTGCAGATTGCGCATTGCTTGCAAAATGGATTGGATGCATGTTTACATTGCCACAGCGGCCTTTTCGGTCTTTGCCCTCGTGGCCCTCGTTCTCTTTGTTTCTTCGCAGCAGGTCAAGATCGCTAATACCTGGGCTGGGCCGTACCTCAAGTTTATCTGGGCCAATTTCATTAAACCCCATGACAAAAAGGCTGGGGATCAGCAGGATGCTTTGGAGAGTTTTTACAAGACACAGGTGCGTTTGGTGCTGGCTGGTGACTGTGACTGGTAACTGGTGAGTGGTGATTGGTGACTGACTGGGTGCAGGCTGCCGTGTACGATGCTACCCGCCGTCGTCTTCTCTGTGGTCGTGAGGACATGCTCGGTCTTGTTGCTGCGCAGTTGAACTACAAGGTTGGCAGTAAGGATGTCAAGGCTGGGAAGGCTGTCTGGGTGGATGTGAGTGTTGAATTGAATTGACTCGACTGGTATTCATGGCTGATGCGTTCTAGATTGGTGGTGGCACTGGGTAGGCAGATCGATCACCATTGTCGAGATCGGAAGCTGACTCGCAGCAGATACAACATTGAAGCCATGGCAACTTTCCTTCCCGTGGACAAGTTCTTCGAGCAAGTTTACCTGGTCGATCTCTCCCCATCCCTCTGTGAAGTTGCCCGCCAGCGGTTCGAGCGTCTTGGGTGGAAGAATGTCACTGTTCTATGCCAGGATGCTCGGTCGTTCCGTCTTCCGGAGAGGGTCGTCGATCCGCGGTCTACAAATGCAAATGATGGTGTCGACCTGGTTACTATGAGCTACAGTCTATCCATGATTCCTGGTAAGTGCCAGTGGGAATACGGGCAAAGTCAAGACATTGACTCTTTCAGATTACTACAGCGTTGTCGACTCATTAACTTCCCGCCTGAAGCCGACTGGTATTCTGGGTGTGTGTGACTTTTATGGTAAGCAACTGTTCACAAACTATCATAAGCCGGTTGCTGACCCCGATACAGTTCAAAGCATCGTGGATGTTTCCTGCCGCAACTACACCGGTGGTGCCTTCAACCGTCATGTCAACTGGCTCGGGCGTGTTTTCTGGAGAGCCTGGTTCGACTTCGACCGCGTCAGCCTCGAGGCCGCTCGTCGTGACTACCTGGAATACAAGTTCGGAACCGTCATCTCCGCTAGCGAACGGAACTACCTCCTTGGTGGCATCCCATACTACATCTTCGTTGGCTGCCCGAAGGAAATTCAGGCGACCCCATCGAGCCAATCAATCGAGAAGCTGGATGCCTCTTTCACCGAGTCTCCCTATCTACTTCCCGCCAACCACAAGCAAGAAATGGACCAGGCAGTTGTGAGCAGTTCACAGGAGATCCGGTCGAAGGCTTATGAGTCTGCAGTCATTAACTTGAGTGCAAACCTGCCGCTTCCATCTTCATTCTACCAGAACCAGCATTACCGTATCCACTACAACGACATGCTTCCCAAACACACTCAGTTCCAAAACGAGTACATCTACGCATTCACATGGGAGGACCCACGAGTTGACCACCGCCTTCTGAACATTGGCAAGGACGATGTCATTCTGGCTATCACAAGTGCTGGTGACAACATCCTCGATTACCTACAGAAGGGTCCCCGTCGGGTGCACGCAGTGGACTTGAACCCCAACCAGAACCATCTCCTTGAACTGAAGGTTGCCAGCTACACAGCACTCGGTCACCGAGACATGTGGAAGATCTTTGGCGAGGGCAAGCACCCGCAATTCCGCGAGCTCCTCATTTCTAAGCTCAGTCCCCATCTCTCCAGCCAGGCTTTCCAGTACTGGCTCGAGCATACCCACACCTTCACTTCCACTTCTGGTCATGGTCTGTATGAGACTGGAGGTTCCCGCCACGCTATTCGCATGGTACGCTGGCTCTTCAACATTTTCGGGCTACAGGGTGAAGTTCGCAAGATGTGTGAAGCTCAAACTCTGGCAGAGCAACGCGAAATCTGGCCGCGCATTCGCCGTGTTCTAATGAGCCGACCGCTACACTGGGCTATTGTCAGTACTGAATGGTTTGCCTGGAAGGCAGCTGGGGTGCCTCGCAATCAGCGGAACATGATCGTTGACGATTTCTTCCGTCGCAATGGCTTGACTGAGGATATGAAGGTCGGCAAGGATGTCAGTGGCAAATCGATCTGGGAGTATGTTGTCAACACGCTTGACCCTGTCGTCAATGATACTCTCATCAGCAACGACAACTACTTCTACTTCCTCTGCGTTCAAGGCAAATTCTCTCGGAGGTATGTCGATTCAACTGTACTTTGTGGCTTCTTACTAATTATTATAGATGCCACCCTACCTATCTGTCTCCTCAGGCACATGTCAAGCTTTCTACGCCTGGTGCATTCGACGGTCTTCGTATCCACACTGATGAGATCAACGAGGTGATCAACCGCATTACTCCAGGATCTCTGACCATCGCCGTGGTAAGTCGAACCAGAACATCTAACAAAGCCCCTCATCTAACACTCGAATAGGTCATGGACTCAATGGACTGGTTCGACCCAGACGGAGACGCAGCCCCAGCCCAAGCCCGTACATTCAACGACGCATTGAAGAAGGGCGGCCGCATCCTTCTCCGCTCAGCAAGTATCGACCCCTGGTACATCAAGCACTTCGAGGAGAACGGCTTCTCTGCCCGTCGCGTGGGAGCCCGCTTCCCAGGTACATGTATTGACCGGTAAGTTCCAACTCACCCTGTCACCCTATCACAGAAGCTTATCAATCTCAGCGTGAACATGTACGCATCCACCTGGATCTGCACCAAGACCGAAGACATCTCCCGCCCCAAGAACCAACGGACAATCTCAGTCCTCTCCTTGCCTGACAGCGCCATCCCCACAGCCAAGCGATCAGGCAGCGTGGAGGACCTGCAACTTTGAGATCGTTTTTCTTGCATTCCTTTTGCTTTTCGATAAGACTGCTCTGCTCTGCTCTGTGCATGCCGGTGCTTGTACTCGGCCATGATACCTATGATTTGGAGTTAAGATAAAGATGGCGGCGTGTTGTTTTTGACTTAAAAGCGACGGAGTTCGGGGTTCGACTTCGATATGTTTTCAAGGGTGGGAAATGGGAGAGATACTTTGCCACCGATTTCCTAATTAACGCCATCACTAAGTACATTGATATTCTCACGATTTTTAGCTGGATATAGCTATTAGCCGTAACCACTGTACATCAATAAGCTGGTAAATTGGAAAGTGGCTATGTAGATCCTGGCAGATCACGTCGATCCCTAGAATACAATCCTCCACGGATTTGAGCACATTTGCGAGTTTGACGTTAAGTCATATTATGTTTTACTTAGCGCCCAACTTGTAAGCCATGCGCATAGCTGCCTGACCGTGGCGGTGCAATGTAAGATTCCATAGAGCCTCACTTGAAGCATTAATTAAGACCACAATCTTATAGACATGCTGTTGACTCCTCCGGGCTCATTCTCTAAATTCTCATCTGTTTTGCTTGCTTCAGCCATGCATTCCTCAAACCAAGCTCCCTCGCCTAGTCCACAATGGTTAGAAGCACCGTAAAATGCGGTTCTAAATGCACCGGCGTCCGCACAAGGAGACTTGCAAAATTTTGGGAACGGACGACCAAGCACCATTCATGACTATTGTCTGAAAGCAAACCGGGAAGGTCGCACAAAATGTATCTGGATTTGCATGAAGAAGGGAAAAAGATGGATTGCAAAAGACATAAGTGTTGAAAGGACGGGTTATGTGCTCGGAATTCCGGAACTACGCAAACAATGCAGTTGGTGGAAACGGCATTCCCTTTTTTCTGTAGTGGGAGTCAAGGAAATCATGGTGAGACGTATTTTGATCCGCATCAATTCAAGGTATTAACAATTGCCACAGTTCCGGTGCGCCAAGTACGAAAAAGCGACAGAAGAAATTTTTGTGTACGTAAAGGACTTTGACTACGACACCAGAGTCGCAGACATACAGAGCGCCATCGAGCACTCGGCCTCAGTCAAAGACGTGCGGGAATGCGGGTGAATATCATGGGGAAAAGTCTCGCCCCCGGTATTGAATGCTCTAATTCAGTTTGGGATGAAATAGACGGTGGCTATTACTGTTCTGTCCAGCATTTCCGAGAGCTGAACCTGCAAAAGGAAGTATATAAGTGGTTGCCAGCAATGATAGAGTGCTATTGGCAAAATGGAATTCAGTCAGACGACCTTGAATTTCTCGAAGCTGGAAAGTTTGTGACTCTTTATAGGTATGAGACATGCCATAAGTTATCTGTTCAAATCTGTTTTGTAACATCTAACTTCGCTTTATAGAGTTCTTGCATGGGATACCCAATGTGATGCAGCGAGTCCCTATGGACGAGTGATATATGGTTTCAAGTTGGTTGAAGGCTGGCGCACACGCTATCTGTTGTATCTTGTCATGGCTAGTCTTTTTCTAAGTGCTTGCGTCGTGGCAATCGCAACTGCGGTTCTGCAGAACTTTGAAGCGGGTTTGACAGCAGGCTCATACGCACTTGCGATCACAGCGGTAGCTGTTGCAGTCTTAACTTTCCTTAGTGCTGTCATTTGAGTGGAGCGTTGCTGCCTTTTCATGATCATCAATAAATATCTTCGAATCCAACTGCAGCCTAAGTACTCTGATCTTGTTAGAACACCCAATACCTCTTTAATAACTGCCTACTGTAGGCATTTTCCGAGCTCTCTGACCTTCAAATTTAGTATCGATGTATTTGATACCTTGTTGAAGGATCTGTTTGATGGTATCCCGTACCCATCGAACCTGGACCTCCAGAGCAGTAGGTTTATTACAAAGTAATGTAGGGCCCTGGGGCCCATATACCTCTATGTAATATTAATAAAGGAGGGGAATGGCAGAACTAACGCCGAAGGTGAAGGGACACACGGAATATGCTAGGATAGCCACTGATTGTGAGCCTGATTCACCCTATATCTCGAAGATGATAGTCCGGTATGCGTAGCCCTAGGTAGAAAATGCGTGTATAAAAAGCGCCTTCAATTTCGAGTGGTATCAAGACATCAAAGCCGGAAAGGAAAGGACCATAAGCCGCGAATATTTTGTGGGGATTGAAATGAGATTGAAATTGATAGTATGAGTACACATTTTAAATTCCTATTGTACAAGCGATCCAAAGTACCAAAGCAAATATTGGATCACCAAAGCGAAGATAAATCACCACATGAAGCGCTGGATCTTGCCAGGCTCCTGGGGCCACTCAAAGCCCTTGTACAAGAAGACATATCCAGTCACCAAGTTGATGAGCAAGAACCAAACCGTCTCCAAGAACTTGGGGGAGTTGACAACGAAATCCGCGCGGCGCTTGTCTTCTTCTTTGCGGGGACGAGTCACTCGGTACTTGAGCAGACCTGGCGATGGTGGGATGTGGAGACGCCACATCACCCAGGGGATGATGAAGTAGCGCGGCTCGACCAAAGGTGCTGTCACGAGAGAGAGGGTGGTAGCGGCAAGCCAGATGAGGACGAAGCTGACCCGCGGTGCCTCGAGCTGGGTCTTCTGGCGTGCGAGGATGGATTGCTGGACCTTCGCGATTACCGCGGGATCATTTGGGTCGATGGTCTTGGTCTTGGGTTGTTCCTCTGGTTGCTTGGGTTTCGGGATATTCTTGCGGTTAGGTCGGGTGATCCTCTTTGTTCCTTTGGGAGGCTGCGAAGGCTGGGTGGGTTTGGCCGCTGGCGCAGGAGTAGGCGCCGGGGCAGGGGCAGGAATGGGAGCAGGAGGTGCAGGAGCAGTAGGTGCAGGCTTCTCCGGGACTCGCATCAATTTGGGCGCCACAAGCAAAGTGGAGAACCCAAAGGCAGAAATCACAGCCCAACCAGAGAGGAAGTACACCAAGACTGCGGCATACTTGACTGCCGGATGAATTCCCAGAAGAAGGCGGAACACGTAGAACACATAGTGGCGGTTATCGGCGAGGGTGAAGGGGTGCACGATTGTGTTGAAATGGACCACAGCAAGCATGAGAGGAATCACACCCAGGACTGCCTTGAGTGATGGAAGCTTTCTCTGCTTCGCCGGCCAGCCCAGATCCAGGGACTCGGGGATAGACTTCTTGGGGGTTAGTATATTAATCAGAGGGATGACGAAAAGTGGCCATGAGAAGAAGGCAAAGTACGGCCAGATGTAGAGCATCTGAGGCAAGTGGATGCCTGCAGTGTGGAACTCCTTGTGGCCTAATCATTGGCAGCTATTAGCCTAGGCTTCCATATGTTGTCCATATCAATGGAAGCTTACCTAGGACAACACCGTTGTTCCAAATCACAAATCCACCAAAGGCCGCGAGGACAATGAGATGAGGAAGAATAGAGATCAACACAGCGGAAGGCTTCTTAAGAGCGACAGCTGCAAATGAGATGACGGTCTTGAAATAATCTAATTGCCTACGTCAGTGTCCGCACGCCATACATGTTCCGTCACATTAACTCACCGGCCAAAGTAGCTTCTGAGACCAGAGGATCATAGAGCTCATTCTGCTGAAGACCCTGTTTCACAATCTTAGACACCTTAGACGAGGAACAAGTGGAAGACGACGTTCGAACTTTGCGGACAACCTGAAGTCCACCAAGGAAGACAGAGACCCAAAAGATATTCGTCTGTCGGCAGACAAGTGCAGCCAGGCCAAAGGCTAAGAAGCCCAAAGTTTGCAAGACACCACTGTCACCGGCGGAAGCCCTCTTCAGATCCCAGTTGTATGCCTCAACCACGACCAGAAGGGCAAGAATATCCGTGTAGTACAGACCCGAGAAAAAGAACAACGGCGGGAACAAGCAAATGTTCAGCGCAGTATGACCCAGATACGAGCTCAACTTCCGGTCATTCGTCACCTTCTGAATTGTATCCAGCAGCGTCTGCAATCTCCAGGGAAGAAAGATGGCAGTAGTAGCAACGTTCGTCATGCGTAGAACTTCAGTCGTGAGCTTAGTCGGCGTGCCGCGAAGGAGGAGCAAAGCCGCGCAAAGAGCATAAGACCACAGGTACAGGCCCGGCGGAGTGGTGAGTTTCGGATCCCATTGCGACCACTTGTGCGCCCAGTATGCCTGTGCTTGGGGAACGTGGAAGACCTCGTCGAGGTATGGCTCCGTTACAACCGCGTTGACACGAATCATCCAGACGGGAATGAGGAGCAGACCGAACGGAATGGCATAGCGCGCAGCTCGGCTGAGCTGGGATTCATCCAGCGAAACCATGCTCTGCTCTTCAGTTGGCAATGGCCATGTGTTGTGAAGTGAGCTGCGAGCGCACTCGGGGAGCTTGAAGATCGCCGGCGGGGAGTGCAAACGGTCCAAACGCCATTCCGCTATCGACGCGAGTTGGCGTTCAGACACAACCAGATCGAAGTGAGTCGTGTGTGGCTGATCTCACCTGTTTTTTGGCTTGCGTCTTGTCTTGAGAGCACAATGGCTTTCCCTTTGCCGCGCGGTGTCACGGCGTCGGAGATCGCTTTTCTGGCGGAGATGGAGACGGTGACAATTGTGCCTCGCCAGCGTCTCGAAGGCCTCGAATTACTAGGAGTAACTAGTCCTTTTTTTGAATTGTTTGCATGAAATTGACCATCTCAGGGCCCCGTTGAACCTCTCGTTCCTCCACGACGCGCCTCCCTTCCCCTCTGGCTCGCACTTCTACTCAAACGCCAACGCCGTGCCAATATTATGCCACCTGCCTGGTTACACCCTGAGCCATTAAGTCTCATTCTCGAGGTGGAATCTGGGCACCAGGACTACCAGAACGCCTTCTCCCCGCCCCCTCCACTGCCTGGCCAACCCAGCGTACTAGATCGTGGCCAAGAACCGACTGCCCGGCCTCAGTATACCCCAGATGGCAATCGGTACTATGCGGCGCCGCCTTTCCTACCACAGAATACAGCACAGCCTGTGAATTCTTCGCGGGATCCCCCTTCACTACCGTTCCACTGGGTCGAGGTTGGGAATATGCTTCTCGATGCTGCGAGCGATGACCTGGTGGACCCGGACCAGATCCGCAGACTACTGAAAGACTTGCGAGAAGTCCGCATGGCGAAGCTGAGGTCCGGTGTTGAAGTGCTGGATGCTGCGGCCACTGGTGGCGGTGGTGTTGCCCTGACGGGTGTTGGTTCTATGGAGTTAGGCGAAGAACGTGGGTTTGTCACTGGCGTGGTGGATGGCCTCCGGTATGTTTGATCCCATTCTTGGCTATCCAAAGACATTTGAATGGGTTGATGCTAAATATCACAGAAAAATTGGCTCCTCCAAAGAACAAGCTCGACGCGAACAGATGGCCGAGCAAAGAGCGAATGGCGGGTATGATGGCACACAAGACGACGACGAGGAAGAAGATTACATGGAGTTCTAAGCGCATTGGGACATTTCCCACTCTTTGTTTTGTGGGCTTATTTCATTTGGAGTTCAACGGTGCATATGTGACGCAGACCAATGTTTCCCAAAAAAACGACTTTCATGTATATAGTCCGATATACCCTATTTCCTGAACTGACGATGACCAACGGTTATAATCAAGGCTGTTCCAATTTACCTAACACCATACAGCAATGCAAACGCTCTAATACAAACGGGGCGAGGTAGTGAAAGAATGGAGAGGGTATATCGGCCTCAGAAACTCAAGTACAGGGTTTGGCCGGGGTTATCAACAACATACAAGCCGTATACAAAGGCCCCTTTTAAACAGTAAGAACATGGTGTGTGTCGTCTCATTGGGCAACGCCCTCGTTCTTCTGCATCATCTTCCTCCGCGCGGCAAGAATCATATC
>ERZ1673737.4410-NODE-4410-length-9970-cov-3.981846_pt1 | contig 9970 bp, 13 predicted proteins | sample MGYA00580211_ERZ1673737 | MGnify/ENA primary metagenome ERZ1673737 (study PRJEB41218, sample SAMN15661789) | gut metagenome | host: Homo sapiens | place: Canada: London | collected 2015-08-20/2019-03-30 | study: EMG produced TPA metagenomics assembly of... | reverse complement strand
AGAGGACGGATCTTGTCCTGACCACCGACATCCCACACGGTGAACTGAATGTTCTTGTATTCGACGGTCTCGACGTTGAAGCCTGCACCAAATCAGTTTCCAATGTCGGGGGTGGATATGCGAACCCAGCGCGCGGGTGGAAGGGCGGACTGACCGATCGTGGGGATGGTGGTGACGATTTCACCAAGCTTGAGCTTGTAGAGGATGGTGGTCTTACCGGCGGCATCAAGACCGACCATCAGGATTCGCATCTCCTTGCGACCCCATAGTCTGTCAAACAGCCGCGAGAAAGTGATACCCATATTTGTGGAAGGACGTCTGGGTTGAGGTCAGATATCAAGGGATATGGTTGAAAGGGAAAAGCGGAGGGGTTGGAAAACGTGTTGTGGACTTGTCGGTCAGAGGGTCAGGGGGGGGCGGGCACGAGCCACCGAGTCACTTACCGGCAGAAAAAGGTATAAGGTGGATGGGGGAAGAGATAGGGGAAGAATCAAGAGTGAGAGTCAAGTGTCAAGAGACTTAAGACTAAGAGACTAAGGACTAAGGGGGAATTGTGTTTTTTTGTTTTACAAAATACGCGGGAGGCTTTGTCACCCAATCTGACTGCCTTGTGAGGTGGGAGCACGTCAGGGGAGTATAAAAAGAGTGAGAATCAGACAATATCACTGCCTATCTACACAGCCTCGAAATAAGCTATGATTCTATCTACTGTACTAAAGTAGGTGCCTAAGAATGGGCGTATCAAAAAAGGACACGGTGTTGGCCCGTAAGTCAAATACCCCCAGGCTCCCAGGCCCCAAGGCCCCAAGGCCCCAAGGCCGAGAACTTATCTCACCGTCTGGGCAGAAAGAGCCATGGTTCCAGCCCACGACACGCGTCATGGTGTTTATCCTCATCTTTCCGTCCCCATCATCTTCCTGCGTGTGGTCCGAAAGAAGGTCTTCGCCATAGACCGATAAATAGTCCTGCCTTCCACCGTATCGCTAGCATATCCAAAAACTGTCAACAGCAGAATGGACACAACAAAGATCACCGCGAAACTCGCCCAGTAATCCGTCTTGGTGTATCCACCCTTCACACCCTTGAGTTCCGTCGAGAAATACGAACTCATCAGGCTGACAGGTAGGAACAAAATGGTCGCTTTTGCCAGCAGGATAGTGATTCGGGTCAGTTTCTCAACGGCTTGCGAGTCTTTGAGGGCGATCAAATTGAAGTTCTGTGGAGTCAGCAGTGGTCCACATGTGGACATATGAGAAACGGGGAATACTCACCAGGAACGTCATGGACTCCTTCTCATTGAGACAGCTCTCAATCTCGCTCAGACAATACAGATTAATACGATCCACCAACCGCTCGAACCGCGCCACGGCCGTCGAGCTCAACTGCACCCCCACTGATTTGTCCGTGGTACTGGGTATACCGGTGTTGCTCACAAGACTGGACTGGCGCAATTCGACAAACTCCATATCACCAAAGGTGGCACCATACGGGAATGCGGGGGGGTGGAAAGAGCGAGCTTCGTCGCGGAGCATACGTTGTCGCTGCAGCAGGCGTCGCATAATGAGTTCGTAGCTCTGGTATAACCGTTTGAGAACTGCGAGTCGCCGACCCAACCAGTGCAATTCGTTCACTAGGTCCACGATCGGGCGTTCAAGCATCTGGCCTCTCTGCACAGAGTCAGCTATATCTGGCATTTACTAACGTCCGCTACTTACCAGTTCCTCGAGCGCAACGCCGTATTTGTGCTCCCGCTTCGCAATCAGACCGTAACTTGATACCCAGTCGTCGAAGATATAATAAAAGAGCAAACTCGGTCCATCCTCCTGCTTGATATTGGCTTGGTCGGGCCCGAGGTCGTTGAAATGTCGTACCCGGATTGTGATTAGCGACTCGCTTTCTGACATGGCTAAGTGCTGTCTTGACACGCCGGCAAAGATAAATCGGACGTTTCGGCGCACGATATCAAGAACAGGCTTGGTTTTCTCTATCAAGGGCATCACTTCCGGTCTTGGGAACGGGTTCTCTTGAATCGAAACGATCGTGCCTGGGCAAGTCAGCGCCTACTCTGCTTCACGTTATATCCCACAAATCACATACCATCATCGCATTGGATTAACCAAGTCCAAAGCCTCCTCCCATCTGGAAGACCCTTGCCATTCGGCATTGGAATCTTGGGAATCACAAATAACGTATTATAACCGATGCAAGTGTCTAACCCTGTTTAGCATGCATCTCGACCCGTCTAGGGAACCAACTCACATCGCGGACCGTGATCCACAGATGAAAAATGCCAGATCTGGTCGGTGACTTGTGCGAAAGTCAAGTTTTTGAATGATGCAGACTCATGCGCTTGGTCATGGTCGGAGATATTCTTAAGCGCATTCTCGGGGTCATCAATCTCATGAATTGAGGACTCGAAGTCTCGCGATTGTGAGAATCTCTTCTTTGGTGATGGCGTTGCCGGTGGTGCTGTAGGCCGCACTGGCTCTGTACACATCATCCCCTGTAGTCGTTCTGATACTCCGTAGTGTGTAGTAATAGCCTGAATAATTTAGCTCGGTCTGATCACAAAATAGAAATTAAGCCTCTCACCTTAATGGTTTCCTTCTGTTCCTCTGGTGCCCAGATATTACTGTAGCAGTCAGCCCGACAGCACTCGTTCTCGGGAAAGTATCAATAGCGCTTACATCCACCGTGTACCAAAACACTTGGCTCTCTGTCAAGTAAACCATCAGCTCCTGTTCATATATTCACAGGGGGTGCAGATCCAAATCAGAAGCATACCGGCTTGCCAAGCAATAATTTGAACTCCTCCGTATTCAAATCGCTCGCACACCACGCATCCTCATTCCCAAAATCCAGCACGAAATTCCCCGTCAGTGGATCCTCAAGTCGGCGCATAGCAGTAATAAACTGGATTTTGTCATCGATGTCTTTGAATTTATCCACCAGTGGACCCCCACCATCCAGATTGGAGTAGTAGTCCAGGGGCGCTGTAGGATCGCACGAATACACAGTTTCGGCCATGACGGAGAAAAATCACAGTATGCGAAACGCTGAAAAAGATGAATACTCGATAAAGGAGAACACAGAGTGCATACAATATTTAGACAGGTCGTGTCGTGTCACGGGGTGTAGGGTGTAGAGGAGAAGGCTGGTCACGGCAAGAGTCATACAAGCGTCCCGTGCGGAGGAGGAGTATACTGTACATATACCTGCCGGTCTAAGTCAAATCAACACAGATTAAGAAACCTGGAAATAAGAAGAATATCAGTTCACAGTTATGGAACGGGAATTGGGGACTTGCAGGTCTTAAAATGAACCGCAGTCATCTGAGGCTGACGGTCACGCTTAAGCGCCATGATCATCCGCCCCAACATTCTGTCAAGCTCATTTCCCCTAGGTTTGTTCGGGTTCCTTCATATATTCTTTGGTCTATTGTATTGAGTTTTGCGTCACTTACCCCGCTTGGCTGAAGCTTGACTGTTTGGGTGTCAGATGAGCGGTTACCTAGTACCTAGGTGTTTGGTATGGATATATATTGCTTCCATGCTAGGTGTAGGTCAGATGTGCATGACGAATCTAAAGATCCGCATATATTTGTATGTGCAGTTGATCACTTTTTGAGTGATACCATTCAATTTAATGGTCCTCAGCTATTTGTTGCTTGTGTTGATGTGCGGTATGACTTCGGCTTGATCTAGATCTTGGGTCCGGCGCTTATTATTTCCGAACAATATTATCTTAAACACTAAGTAGCATAGCTAGAATAACATAATGCACATATCAAAAAGTTAAACACGTTTAAACTAAAGAGTAATACTGTAGTATAGAGCTACGTATCGCCAACGGAATGCGGGGCGGTCCGCAGCGGCTCTTTATCACCCACGACCCTTTCTGGTCTCAGCACATTTTTATAGATGAAATCCCGATTTCTTCAATGCACGCAACTACACCCGATACTCGGTAATAGCTCCGAGTCTACAGATGTCCTATTCACCTAGCAAAATGGTGAGTCAAAAGGCAGGATAACCAGCTCGCCCATCCGCATCATGTACTGCCAAAATTTATGTTTTGAAACATTAGCTTCCACCCTCACGATTACCTTGACATACACAACGAGTATATGGAAGAGGAATATTTTCATCGGCTCGACATGGTTCATAAATTACCAGCCCTTGAATCGGTAGCCTTCAAGCTGTCAATGTAGAGCAATGAAGCCGGAATACCGCCTCCTCCCCGCTCCGCCAACTACAGCAAGATTAGCTTTACACGATCTGCGATGATAACTTGGGATCTTTGCCGTATAATTGAATCTGTCAAGACTTTGAAAAGTTTCGCTAACACCGTTGGGGGTCGTTGTATGCCCGAAGATTATATACCCATGTCATGCGTGACTCCGATATTCAAGTCCCTTTGGATGTATGGGCAGACCCTGGAGACGAATCTGGATATGGAGGGCTATACACCTCGGCAGGAAACTCTATGATGAGGAATATCAACTTGATGATGATGCAGGGATCGGCGATGAGGAGCAGGAGGAATATGACGAGCTATGGGCAGACGAACTGTGGGAGATAGCCTCACCAGAAATTCCACCACCACCGCGCGTCTCCTTAAAGACTTTCCACAACTCAAGCATCTAACTATTGGAGACCATACACTATGATATCTAGCTCGTGGTGCAGGAGACGGCAAGAGTCGCATTGACTCAAAATCTTTAAATCTGGTTGATCTTATCCCGCCTACCCTTGAGTCTCTCCGGATCTACGGCCGCGGACAAGCCATGCATCCAGGTGCTCCCTATCTCGACTAAAACTCTGATCTGGATGTCGATGCCCAAATTGAGCAACTGGCGCGTGAGAAAAAAAAGATGCCAAACTGCCAGGACTGAATGTTCTTGGTGTTGATCCTCGTATTCTAAATGGATGGCACGTGTATCCCCGGCAGCAAGATTATAACCCAGAAATTCACTAGCAGGATCCAGAGACAACAGATGGGTTGATCTTGATAACGACTGATCATTTATTTCATTGTGAATCGGTCTTGTCAACTGTCTAATTGTGGCGGTTTTCCATGCCAGATCCGTAGTTTTGTGCCTATGCAAGCGCTTCCTTTATTTGTCGCCATGAACAAGATCAGGCTTCTGATGCCCGCTTTGGACCAGTGCATCAGCTTGGAGGTCAAGCTCGGTTAATGTAGACGCCTTCGGCTCCATCGACCAGATTGCCAAGTCAAGGTAGTCTAAGCAATTGTAATTAATAGTACCTTTCGATATAGGCAACCATGTCTGCGGTCCAATGTGCTCTTTCTATTTGAGTAGGCGTACTTGTGATAAGACAATACTTTAAATGCGGATATCGGGCAGTTGAATCGGATTTGGGATTGGCAGGATCTAGACTTGACTTTGATGCCGTCTGTGCCCGCATAGGTGGATTGTCATAGTCATTTTGGATCGGCCTGATGCACGTTTCAAGGCTACAATTTGAGGACCATGGGTAATGGTTACGAGTTGAGGCCTTCGCACGAAAATTAATTGCGATATTCTCTTTCGTATTTGTAGTAAGCTCCCTGTCGCAGCCACACCATTGAACTATGAGTCACCCCGCACTAATACTCTCAAAGTTACTCATTTCGTGTGTTAAAGACATGAAAATATCGCACATCTATTTGTGAAGTCCATATTGCGTTCTCTGTACCCGAACCAAAAAGTTGCACAATGTCTTCCTCGCATCGTCCACCAAAAGTCATACTTCTCCCAAAAACCTTTTCTACACCGGCTGATCTCGATGACATAGCCAACCATTACAAGGACCTCCGACTCCAAGGTCTTTTGTCAGATCCAAACTCCTTTTCTTCCACATTTGAACGAGAATCACAGTTCACTTTGGATATATGGCGATCTAGAATCCAGAACCCCGTTGCCAAGACGCTCGTCTCCGTCCTTGACGGTGATGATAAGATATCAAGCAAAACTAGAGGTCCAGATACTACTGGGAGTGACCACTCAGAAGAAAAGGGCTTTCAAAATTTGCCTCAGACTGAATGGGCGGGCACAGTCACTCTCCTCGGACCGGAAATATGGTCTAGACAAGATTGCGATGCAATATCTCAAACCTGGGATCTTTTCACTAAAGCAAAAGACGTACCCCAACTGGTCCTGAAGCCACGTAATTATTCAGGTGCTCATGTTGTTTATCTCATTGCGGGGATGTTTGTCTTGCCTCATGCTCGACGAAAGGGTCACGGTCAGCAGTTGGTAGAAGCCGCAGTTGGTCATGTACGCGATGAAGCCAAGAACATCGGAGCGTGGAATGCTAGCATCATCCTTCAAGCCAGTCAAGCAGCCACTAGTGCACAACTATTCTATGAGCAAGTGGGATTTGAGGCGAGGGAAGAGTCAATGATGGATTCGTCACCATACACGGCGATGGTACGAGACGTTGATCTCCAGATGGATGAATAGATAGACAGCTGTACACTACATGTAATCAGTGAATATCTAATTGACCTAACTAGGAAGAGTTACTGACAATTTCTCTGCTGAACTGTCTGCTGTAGGAAATTATACTCACGGTTATGAAGTAGACTGATGCCTTGTTGCCTGATGTTAGAGATGACTCAGCGTCAAATTTAGGGCACCGCTAAGCCCTATCCAGTTTAGCGCCAGCCCACACCCACAAGCGGAGAAATTCACGGCCCTCGACAATTTCTTTTCTTAAGCATTCAGCGCAGAGCCATACCATAAGAATTTCAACTTCTTTTGGAAGACTGTAGCAATCATGTCGAAGATCACAGTCGGTATGTTTGAATCTCTGCTACACTCTACTTGACCTTGCCACTAACTGCTCTTGTCTCTTACAGCCGGAGTGCGCCAGAATGTCGAGAACCTTCTCAACTACTCTCTCAATGAGAAGAAGCGTAACTTCACCGAGACCGTTGAGCTCCAGATCGGTCTGAAGAACTACGACCCCCAGCGTGACAAGCGTTTCTCTGGTACCATCAAGCTGCCTACCGTCCCCCGTCCTCAGATGGCCATCTGGTGCGTTTTCCCGACCCCGCGAATCGAAAATCTTTGCATCCATGAATTCGGAAGCGACGGATATCGACATAGCGGAGCACAATAATCGAACAGCGAAGCTAACAGCGATTTACAGTATTCTTGGTGACCAGCACGATCTCGATCGTGCCAAGCACCACGGTCTCGATGCCATGTCCGTTGACGACCTGAAGAAGCTCAACAAGAACAAGAAGCTCATCAAGAAGCTCGCTCGCAAGTACGATGCTTTCCTCGCTTCCGAGGGTCTGATCAAGCAGATTCCCCGTCTGCTCGGTCCCGGTCTCTCCAAGGGTATGTTTTTCTGCGATTCTTCCTACCAATGATCCAAAATTTTCGCATACTGACTCCGTCTACAGCTGGCAAGTTCCCCACCCCCGTCTCCCACGCTGAGGACATGGCCGCCAAGGTTACCGACGTCAAGTCCACCATCAAGTTCCAGCTTAAGAAGGTCCTGTGTCTCGGTGTTGCCATCGGCAACGTCGACATGGAGAAGGAGGCCATTGTTGCCAACCTGATGCTCGCCATCAACTACCTTGTCTCCCTCCTCAAGAAGGGCTGGCAGAACGTTGGCAGCCTTGTCATCAAGGCTTCCATGTCTCCTCCCCACCGCGTCTACTAGATGCTCTGTCGCTTCGCTGCGCTGGAGTTTATAGTTAGATTGAGAACTGGGTTTAAGTCTTAGTCTCACGACTGAAAAAAAATATGAAGCTCATAGTGGTCTCAATATCTGATATCGTAAATTGTCTATTGTAAATGTAAACGTAAATTCGCCTCATTCCGGTACTCTTTCTGCTAACATATGCATAAGAGTGCTCGCAGCCGCAATCACAATGGCGGGATGATATCATAAAGCGAAAGGAATGATAGTTGCGTCTTGTAAATTCAATGTTGTACATTACATTGCTAGTTACATAAAAATAGATGGTTCTATGGTACATACAGGTAATCCAATCACTCCATACCCTGCATGAGTTCCGTCTTATCCAGAATCATGCCGCGCATACCAATAAACTCACGCAGACTCTCCCACTCCTCACCGACCTCTTCGCCACGCATATAAGGGTCCTTGAAACCCCACGCAACAGCAACTCTATCCATAGCAGCGCGTTCCTCCTCACGCAACCACCGTTGCCGCAGAGGGATACCAGGGATCCATACAACACGCTCCATCTGATCATTAGCCGTGGTAATGGCTAAGATACCCATGGACGAAGTACCACCGACATAAGCCAGCGTCGCAGCGAACGCGATTCCGGTCGCAACATTTGGATCCATTGTGTTTTGGAAGGTGGCTGCCCAGGATGCCACGGCGTAGCATGCAGCAGGGGCAGCAGCCAGACCGGCCAGGGGGACACCTGCTTTCTTGAAGACCTTTGCGCGGTGGAAGGCCGGTGCGCAGAAGGTGTTGTCGATGATGGCTAATACTAGCGACAGGTTTTTCTGTGCGATGGCAACTTCCAGGGCCTTGTTGGCTAGCTCGGCGGGTATGGCGCTGTTGACGCTCTTCGGATTGGCTTTGATGAACTTCACTGGGGAGCTGTTCTCCTCTGGTACGGGTTTGTTGGCGTAGAGGTGGAAGATCTCGGGGAAGTGCTCGGCCCGGCGTAGGAGGGTCTGTGTCTCGGTGTAGCACTCCAGGGCTTCGGGTGAAATGAAGACCTTCTCATCCTTCAGAAGTGCATTGGCGATCTGTGAGAGCGACTCTGCGAGTTGCAGGTCAGGCTGTTGTGAGGACTGTGCCTGACCTTTGCTCTTTGCGGCGTTTTGCTTCTCCTCCAGGTCCAATAGGGAAGAGATCGCATTGCCCTTGCCGGTTGATGACCCCTCGCTTTGATATGATGGCGAGACCAGGGACTCGGCAACTCGCTGACATCTTTGTAGCAATTCTAATACTACCTCGTTGGCAGGCACGGCGTCCGATTTGTGCACGGCAGATGCATCCTGCGCGATCTCTTTAATTGCCACCTTTGGGTTCGTCTGGGCTGAAGCGGAAGCATATCGGCGCGCATTGAGTAAAGGAGAGTTAAAGGTCAACCGGCTACTACGCTTCGACTCCTGTAGGCGGAGATCGGAGGCCTGGGATCGACTCTCGGGAGTTGGTCGCTCGAGAGGGAGACCGCGACGGGCAGAAGTCGAGAATTGACACAATTGACAGATCGAGCCCTTTGGCCCGGCGCCTCTTTGGGCTGTTAAGGCGACTCTTTTCATGGCGGCGAGTGGGTGTTGGTAGGTGATTTTCGATGGGAGATGTTCTAAGCGGAGACTTCGCCCCGGCGCTGTCCACTTCCCCGTACACCCTGACGTCTTCTTACTTCTCTGCCTAACAACTGTTTTTTTCTGCTCAAGTTGCCCATCCTTACATCTTGATCTTCTCGAAGTTATCTCTCCCATCCGATACTCTCACTGCTCCTCCCTATCATGCCACCACCACCGCCTCCTCCCCCGCCGCCGCCGCCGCCGGGAGGTTTTGGCGGTCCCCCGCCGCCCCCTCCAGGAAACCTCCCAAATAGACCGCCAAAAGGGGTTACTAAAGATCGAGTAAGTCGATGGGAAGCTCAATCTATATAGCCATTAGGCTCTTGTTGCCAAGAGAGGCTGACTGATTGTCAATAGGGCGCACTATTGTCTGATATTCACAAAGGCGCGAGGCTGAAGAAGGCAGTCACCAATGATCGATCAGCGCCTGTATTAGGCAAGACAGGAGGAGGTTCTGCAGCTCCTCCTCCTGCGGGCGCGCCTCCTGTTCCTGGCATGAGACCCCCGGCTGGTCTTGCACCACCTGTTCCCTCCGGCCAAACCGCGAACCGATTGCGAAGCAACAGTGAAGGAGTATCCGGGGGAGGTGATGGGGCTGGTGCACCTGCAGCTCAACTAGGTGGTTTATTTGCAGGTGGAATGCCCAAACTACGC
>ERZ1673737.4406-NODE-4406-length-9973-cov-4.202662_pt1 | contig 9973 bp, 11 predicted proteins | sample MGYA00580211_ERZ1673737 | MGnify/ENA primary metagenome ERZ1673737 (study PRJEB41218, sample SAMN15661789) | gut metagenome | host: Homo sapiens | place: Canada: London | collected 2015-08-20/2019-03-30 | study: EMG produced TPA metagenomics assembly of... | reverse complement strand
AAAGTTCATGTGGTATTTATACATGCATGCCCATTTCTCCTGGGATACTAGTGGTCATGATTCGGGTTGACTTGGGGTCTCGGGCTGCCTCCGGAGTAGACAGCCCAATCAGCAGCAAGCCGGGAGCCAAGTCGGGGTGGAATGACGGAAACCCTGTATGTCTTCATTTTAGTGTACGATTGGACCCGTGGGGATGCGGAGGGGAAACATGGGGGTGGGATCGGCGGTATGCTTGTGGAGGATATGGCTTCAATGGGTAATCCGGGGGCGGCTATTGTCGTAAGTTTGACCTTTTTGCCATCCAGCATTCGGCCTTCAAGAGATACGTCGAACCTTTGGGCTGAAATAGGGGGTTTCGACCTCTTTGCTCGGAGTGTGCTTGAAATGCGCGATCTCGGACAGGCTGATCCTTGGAGACCCGCTTGCTCCAGACATTTGGTAGGCCAGAAACCCCTCAGATTTCGGCTTGACTCCGGTGCTAACTGGTTCCTTTCGTCTCCACTTGATGTTTGAAGTCAGGAAGTCAGGAAGTCTGGGGAGTTGCGAATATCAGACGTCTCACGTGGCCTCTTTATCTTGGGCTATCTATGGTGTTTTATGCTGTAGTCCTATGATGTAGTTCTGTATTTTCGCTGTCATATAAGAGGGCACAATCCTTGGATATCTACGAGTATATCATACCAGGTTGGCATTGAATATAACGTTATATGCCAAGCACACAAGTTTCAGTCGAAGTCTATAACTCGGCCCGGTGTAAGCCGAGTCACTTGGAGCGATTCATCCCGTGACGGGAACGGGATTCACCTGATATGTCTCATATGCTTCCCCCACGGGGAAACTAGAAAGTCCTATACAAGACCCTCTATAAAGATTATTCATACGGAATTCACCTACCGAGTGGAGACAGAAAAGCGGTCGGCGTCTGCCAAAGCCACAATCTCACGGATTCCAGTTCCCGACTCGACGTCACCTCCGACATCTCCCCCCAGACAATCTCACATTCAATATGGTTTCCTTCGTGGAGGACCTATGGTCCAGCATTTTCACTCCGGGTCCCACCCCAACCCTCCTCATCGCAACCAACGTATCCTTCGCCGCCCTCCAGCTCGTTTTCTTCGTCCTCCTCCTAGCTACATACAGTCTGCACTTTGTCGCGCTCTCCATCATCAGCGCGGGACTATGGTACTCCATCAACTGGTTCGCGGCCGAGGTGCGACTCGCCCAGCTGGCTCAGGAGGCTGAAAAGAAGAAGGAAAAAGACCAAGAGGATGACACCCGTGCGCGCGGAGCCAGTGTTGGCAGCGATACCGAGACTGAGGTACTGGCTTCCAAGAAGCAGAATAAGTCTGAGTCTGTTGCGACTGGAAGCGCTTCTAGGTTGCAGCCTACCGAGCTGGATTCGAAGAAGAGACCCAGTACTGGTGGTGATGGCTCTGGATATGGAAGCACTGATAGCGAGTGGGAGAAGGTTGACGATACCCGGTCCTGAGGGATGCTGATCCTGAAGTGACTGAGAGCTCTACGGGTCGTGGGATGCTTTCCAGTTCCTGGGCTTCAGATGCGTAGCGCATGGGTAACACAAGGCCGGAGTTGGCCTGTTACGCGCGCCTTTTGTGTACGCGCACCCTGTTCTGTCTCGATACCCCCTGCTGTGTAGATGGTACAATCTACACTTCCATTATGCTTCACAATACACAAATAGATTCATGAAGAACAAGAACTTGCATATTATCCAAGTAGAGTGGGGCCTGAAGCTATAGAACTACACCACGTGACCACGCGATATCATCTAAACATTCCCCAAGTCCAATCCGGTAAAAGACGAACCCAACGGCACGACACACAAACAAAGCTATACTTCACCATGCCCTATGTCTGATGGTTACAATGCTATCAACCGTTCCCCTCAACGTGGGACGTAGGCGCGTGTTTGGCTCCGTCTTCTCCCCCGCGTCCCTAGAAATCCCGGCGAAGTCGAAGTCAACCCCGAAACACGAAAACGACCAGACACCCACCACGTCCTTCCGTAGCTCGACAGGCTCGACTTCGACGTTCAAGGCAGACTCATTGCCTAATTCATTTGCCACTGTTGGAGGATCGACAGACTCGCCGGACGAGGAAACATTGGAACAGGCGCGACTTGCGGCGAGCGAATTCTTGTCTGTGCCCAACCTCGGCTTCCAACTGCTCTATGACTACAGGAATACGGATGGGAGTGAAGTGCTGAAGCAATGGAACCGGCTCAGCCCGCCGTCGAAGGAGACAGCAGAGGCGCTGGATTGCCTAGTGCGGAATTGTCCGTGGACGCTGTTTGATGGATATGGGTGTGATATTCGGAGGCATTTTCTGGTTAATCTTCGGGATGGGCTGTCCGAGGTAAGTTGCCTGCTGTCTGTGATATTCCCGCTACATGTGCTGACTGTATTATAGCTTCTTGGGAGCTCGGAGAAGGAAGGTCTTCTCCGGACCATCGTTGATTGCTTACAGCTTGCCCGTCGAATCTACCTGGCGCCCGTCGTGCACTACCTGCTTCCTTTGATTCCGACACCCCACCAAGCCGGGTTCTTGGCTCAATTACAACGGGCCTTTCATACGGTCGTTTCATATTCTCTGCCATGGCGGCAGATTTCACCGCTTCTTGCAAACGAACTCACGCGAGATGCTGTCACTATTTTGGGTATTGATACCGTGGATGGGGACTCGAATATGGAGAAAATGAGCGTTGATGAGATGGAGGTGGATCGGGCATACTCCGTCTCGTACAAAGACTGGAGGCAAGAAACCACTGAGGCTCGAGCACACATGATGGTTGAGGGGGAAGACCATCGAGTGACAGTTGCCCGAGATCGACTTCTAGCTTTCCTCAATGGTCTGCAGCTCGTTGGACTTGGTGCCGAGAAAGCCCAGAAGGTGTTTGCGAAGGTGATGAATGTTATGATGTCGGACTTCATTTCTGCTGCATACACCGGCCAGTGGGACGCACCAACATCAGCGCCACAACACCTGCGACAATGGATAGAGAATGTCTTCGCCCGGCTCGCGGTACAGGTCTTGGCCATCATTCATTCCGAACAATCAGGAACCCAGACTGGGGCGTTGGATGTGAGCTTTGGTGATGTGGAAAAGTGGCAGGATATGGGAATCGCCCGCTTAGGTGCGCTTCGGGTTAGTGAGCTTTTCGACGTGGTCGTCGAATGGCCTGCCAGCAGTGGAGCGGTGGAAGATCTGCGGCACTTCACTACACATACTACGTCGAGAACACATGTTACGCAGTCATTTATCAATATGCTTCAACAACGGTTGCTGCATCCTGGAGCTTCCACTGTCGAAATCTTGCAGGTGTACATCTCCATCATTCGAGCCTTCCATCTACTCGACCCCAAGGGTGTTCTGCTTGATCGTATCGCTCGACCTATCAGACGTTACCTGAGAGATCGCGATGATACCGTCAAGGTCATTGTCGGTGGCCTGTTGGCCGACTCTACAGCGACCAATGCAGGCGACACTTTGTCAGAACTATCGACAGAGCTGACCAAGGTACACCAGCACTCCATGCGGAGCAACAAGGGCGAACTGGACTTTGACGACTTGAACTGGGTACCTGACCCAGTGGATGCAGCTCCGGACTATCGAAAGTCAAAGAGTGCCGATGTCATTGACAGCCTGGTCAGCCTGTTTGACTCGAAAGAGACCTTTGTGAAGGAAATGCAGACTCTCCTCGCAGACCGCCTGATCCAGAATCGCAGAAACTATGACCAGGAAATCACAGTCCTGGAACTCCTCAAGGTCCGATTCGGCGACTCAGCACTGCAAGCTTGCGAGGTCATGCTCCGGGATATCTCAGATTCCCGACGCCTCAACATCTCCGTGCAGAAGCAGAGCCATTCAAAGCCTCGCTCAGCCGCCATGGCCAACAGACATGTGCAACCAGAGTCCACAGAACTCCACGCCAAGATTCTATCCCGCTTCTTCTGGCCCGAGATCCAAGAACAAGAATTCAAGGTCCCCCACGAAATCGCCAAGCTACAAGAAAGCTACGCCACCGGCTTCGAAGCCCTCAAAGCCTCGCGCAAACTCAACTGGCGCAACGGCTTAGGCCAAGTAACAGTCGAACTCGAACTGGAAAACCACAGCTTCGTCGGCGAAGTCACAACCTGGCAAGCAACGGTAATCTACGCCTTCAACTCCGACACCGACACCGACACGGATCCCAACGAACCAGTCACAAAAACAGTCACCGAACTATCCGACACTCTGTCAATGACCCCAGCCCTAGTTCGCAGCGCCTGCTTATTCTGGGTAAGCAAACGCATCCTAATAGAACCCCACCGCGACACCTTCCGTGTTCTGGAAGTCCTACCCAGCGAAGACGCAGCCCAAACCTCCGCCGGAGGCGGCATCCCCGGTCCCGAAGGCGCAGAAGACGAAGACGACGACGGTGCCAATGCAGCCGCAGCAGCAGAAGCAGCGGCAGCAGCTGCGGCGAAAGAATCTGCCGAAGCGGCTGCTATGGAGAAGATGAATTTGCATTGGCAGTTTATTGTTGGCATGCTTACGAATCAGGGTCCTATGCCGTTGCAGAATATTGTTATGATGCTGAAGATTGTCGTTCCTGGTGGGTTTCCGTTTAGTAATGAGGAGCTGAGGGAGTTCCTTGGGGGGATGGTTTCTAGGGGCAAGTTGGAGGTTGTTAGTGGTGGCAGTTATAAGATTGTGCATTAGGTTACTGTTACGAAGTATTTTTTGGCGTTGGGAGGTGGTGCATTATGTATGGATACCCAGATCAATGATTTATGATTTATTTATCTTGTCCAAGTACAGTAGTTTTCGGGTTCAGCTATACTGTTGTTTTTCTTGTGAACAACTTCGTCATAGTCAAACCAAACCAAAAAAAAAAAAAAAATGAAGAAGAACAAAAGGTATCATTCTCATAATCAAAGCATACACTACATCCAAACTACCTCCCAAACTACTCAGCATCCAAAGGCGCAACAGGCGCCTGATCATCAACCTGGATACCCCCCCTCTTCTTCTCATTACTATCCCAGAAAGGCAACCTCCAGCCACCCTCCTCCTCAGGCGTAGCCAACCAGAGCCGCATAAGATGCCGTCTCGGCTTAGGCGGCGCATGATCCGTATAAGCCGTCCGCGCGTGCAAAATATGCGCATTAGACAGGAACTGAATATCCCCAATATCAAGAACCATATGCAACGAAAGCCGCACACAAGTCTCCTCCAGGACCTTCAATGCCTCGAGTTGCTCTGCGCTCAGAGGGGGGATGATGCCGGCGTCGCTGAAGCGGCTCAGAGAGCGGACGTAGTAGGGGTCCCATTTTGTGTAGACGCGCGGCTCGATGCCTGTTTCGGCTGCGCTGCGCTCTAGGTAGATTACGCTTGTGCGGATGTATTCTTCTTGGCCGGTTGAGGTTTCGCCTTTACGGTCGAAGTACCAGATTGGGGAGATTAGGGTTTTTAGGACGTCTGGGCGTTCGGCTGCGAGGGTGTTGTAGACGTTGTGGGAGGAGACTAGGTCGCTTTCGCCGCCTTCTAGGGCTTTGGCTATGCAGAGGAGGCCGACTATGTCTGAGTCGTCGGCGTGGAAGTATTGGCTATTTTTATATGTGGTAAGTAAAGGCTCTTTTTCTTTCTTGCTTGCTTGCTTGCTTCTAATCGGGTAAGGTACATACCGGGCATTGGTGCGGTAGATTCGGACCTTATCGATCTGTGTCGAATCCTCGCCGAGATCCTTGACGTGGCCGAGTACATGGCCGCGACTGTTCTGGCTGACGAAGTAGCCGAGGTATGTACCCAGACCCATGTATGCCACGGCAGACTTGTGGTTACCCCATTTCTGGACAGGGAAGCCCTTGAATAGAATAAAGCCCTTTCCGTCAATAAGATCTGCGCGTAGCTTGTGGAGATAACCTGCTAGCTTTGGGAGCTGGAAATTGCTCTATACAACAAATTGGATCATGTTAGCTTTACTCTGTCTTTTCTTTTGTTCTCCCTAGACTTAATATCTCACCTTCGAAATGCCAGTCAATGGTGTCTTAGAAGCAAGGAAAGCATCTGCCGCAGCACTCAGCTCGGCTACCTGCTCCTCATTGAAAGTATGCGCCCACTTCTCCGGGTTCTCGCGATAATCCTCGGCTTTCCAGACAGTAGGGCCGGTAATCTGGCGCGGGAACTGGTCGAAGGGAACGAGCTCGTCGTAAAGAGGGGGGTGTTGCCCGGTGGTTTTTAGCCCATCTGGGAAGATATCCTTGGAGATGGGACCACCTAGGTTGTGCGGAGCTGTTGGGAGGTCGCCTGTAAGAGCTGGTGCCATTTTGGAGGGCTTGTAGAGCAGGGAAGGAAGTGGTGTGGCTATAGAGTAATGTATGACGAGGGTTCCCGGGTTATTTATACTTGTATTACATGTGCAATGAACAGTGATAAACCGTGATAAACCGTGAGGAATGATGTGGATTGTATGGCGTGCGAGATCCACCGAATAACTTCAGAATAGTTAATTATGTAGGATATAGGTATAGTTAAGTGACCAAATTGAGCTGATTGGGAGGTTTGGGGTGAGATGGCGCAATTTGCGGGGTCCGATGTTGTGATGGCAAGGGCCGATCACGAATATTTTGGCAGGGTAGGAGTAGATGTTTGTACGAGATTTAAGAGTTATATTAGCACAGAGTACAGTATAGTAGTATAGTAGTACTCCGTATAAGTTAGAGTATAGAGTATGCATGTAGTCGATGTCAGTGAAATAAGTATAATGTGACATTGACTCCCGGCTATGTGGTGAGCCGCAATAGAGGCTTACAGCACCCACGTTGCACTACACTCTACACTCTACATTATTCGGTACGCGTCTATCCTATTCTTGCGTAATTCTCGGCCGATATCTTATATGCCTCTATCCCATGAAATACCGGATCGACCCTGGCAACGTAGCGAACCAGCAGGCCGCATATCGAAGACGCAACGTTATCCTGATCGAGAACCCACCTAGTCGATCATCTCATGCAAAACCAGGGACAATCTATCGGTCGAGAAGTAACTTCGGCTTTTGTTCGCCGGCTTATAGCAGATTTTTAGAGCTAAAATCGCATGGTCTCGTCTACAGGCTGGTCCCCCAGGAAAGGTCTTGGTTTTTTGTCCTTAATCCATCCGTCGCATCTCTACCTAACCCCTTGGACTATCACTTGACTTAGTGAGATCTTCTGTTAATGTGTTGAAAGGTGGTCTGCAATCTATACCTTGAAGCGCCTATCCAAGCTACAGGACCAGAACCTGGCAAGCGAAGCAACAGAGGCCTGGCATCACAGGCATAATCCCGGTCTCAGGCATATATAATATTTTTTTCACACTCACTGCTATAGCCTGCAAAGGGAAATTTTGAAGCTATCACCACCTTTTACCGGCCGGAGAGCATCATCTCTTATTCGGCTTTCTATGGCGTTGAGAATGGCTACCCAGCTAACCCCCATAAACTAATTGCCATAGCCTTTTTGTGATTTCATGTCTATTTCACTCCATATCCCTGTCTTCAACAAACTCCCCATGAGCTTATATCCTTCATTTTGTTGCTAATAGGACGACGGACCAACCAGATGCTCTTCCGACAAGGATTCGATTTCCTCATTAGGAAATGACAGCTCCACCAGATGACTCAGAGAAATTCTCATTAGGTATGTAGATGCGATCTGGGCATCAAGTTCTTTTTGGCATATATACAATCACTCTTCGTTTTATACATATCTTAATGCATACATTCCTTATGGCGAACAACATCCACGTCGCTGTGCTAGACGCAGACATCCCATGCTTATCAGTATACAAAGAGCGGGGTCTATACAGCTCTCAATTCCGCGTCCTCCTCCAAGCAGCAGCAACACGCCTGAACAAAAGCGCAGACACAACCCTCCAACATGGCCCACTAGTTGTGAACGTAACGGCCTTCGACGCCGTAGGCAAAACCCTACCACCACTTGAGACTCTACGAAACAGTCCAAAGACCCCGGCAGAGCCTCATGCCGGCGGACCACTTGGCCCGATAGATGCAATCCTAATCACAGGCTCAGCATCCTCAGCCTACGAAGACCTGCCCTGGATCCACGAGCTGCAAGCCTTCATCCAATCAGTGCATGCAGACTACCCGCACGTTAAGATCTTCGGCTCCTGCTTTGGTCACCAGATCATAGCCCAAGCACTTCTCTCCAAGGACGAAACCTCACTGGAATCGTCATTCCACGTCGTGCACTCGCAGGCTGGCTTCGAAATGGGTATCCAGCCCATCACTCTCGACCCGTCATTCACGGCGCGCTTCCCGCCTCTTGCGCGTGCTTCGGCGATGAATCCATTCCGGATTCAGCTAATTCATGGTGATAGGGTTGTTCCTACGCCTGAAGCTGTTGCAGCTACTGGGGAGACGGATGTTTCTTTGCCGGCTCCGTGGTGTAATATTGGGAGTAGTGCGCAGTGCGCTATTCAGGGTCTTTATAACCCCGGCCGGGTTTTGACGTATCAAGGACATTTTGAGTTTGACACTTTTGTTAATGGGGAGCTTTCGCAGGAATTTGGAAGGAGAGCGAATTGGCCGGCTGATGTCGTTGCTGGGTATTTGGAGTTGATTAATCGTTCGCTTGTTCCTGGCATGGATGATGATGATGATTCCAAGGCTGCTGCTGAAGCTGTGCTGTTGTTCTTTGCTGGTGAGGATCTGAAGGGTCAGGGGGTTGGGCTTGCTTTGCCTGGTAGTGGTTTGCTTACTCCTCCGTTGGGTTGAGCGTCTAAGGAATCAGTTAATGTGGCATAGATAGGATAGAAACAGAATTTATAATCATAGAGTACTATATCAATCAACCTTTGTTTCATTCATCGCCGAGATATTGAGATCGAACATCATTTCTAATCTCCCCAATCTTCCACAGTAAATGCTCATTGTTTATTGGGTCCTTGACATGCTCACCATTGAGAATCAACTCGTCAACCCCAGTTAACTCTTTCAAATTCAGCAACCCCGAATCATAATGAGACTTTTAACCCCTGCATTTGTATGTCATGCTCACGGTCAAGACCCTTCTCGTATCCATGAATACAAAGATGGGTCAGGTTAGTTGGCAGACAATATGCAAGAGCTGCCCTTTCCCTCTTCTCGCGCAAGCCGTCGTTCGTCCCCGTGGCGAAGTACCAAAGTCTCAATTCCCAAGCTCAAGCGTTTCAAAGCCATGGACTCCTAGCTGGTTTCGACTGTTCCATGAACTTTTTGTCCATTGATTCTGTCAGCACACGCGCCATGGAAGAGAATTCCCAGGCGAAACCGTATATCGACACGCAAGAACCATCCAAGACTGTCCCATGATCCAATGCCAGCAAGGTCTCTGTTGAGCGCTCGTTAGTTGATACCACTTATCTCACGGCATTGATGACGTCCTATAAGATTCTTCGGAAATTTCGATATACTACTGGTGGTAGGTTCAAGCATGAAATTGAGGATGCGGCTACGATACCTTACGACCCTAAGGCATTGGTCAAAGTGGTATGCCAACACAAATCGACATTGGTTGTTCTTGACTTTGATGCCGATATCGAATGGCCACTTCCGTTTTCGCGGGCCAAGATTGGGCCATATGACCTGGATAGGAATAGGGACGGTCCATTGGACTTATATGAAGAAGTCCCGTGGCTTGATTTTGTTGCATCGCTATGGATGAACAACGGGTCCTTTCCGGGTGGTGATAGTAGTGATGGGCATTCAGAGCCCTGACAAAATGATTAATGATATAAACGTGGCGAAGGCTGCGCAGATACAATTTGCTCGAAGTCAGCGTTTGTCTCTAGGAGGGACTGATGGAGAGGCGATACCTTTCATTAACGCCATCATAATGGAGTTAACAATACCCCCGAGCGAATGTGTGCTCTAGTCCACGGCGCTAGGCGATATTAATAATCAACCCATACAGCCGCAGTGGTTCCTCGC
>ERZ1673737.4405-NODE-4405-length-9978-cov-3.983271_pt1 | contig 9978 bp, 12 predicted proteins | sample MGYA00580211_ERZ1673737 | MGnify/ENA primary metagenome ERZ1673737 (study PRJEB41218, sample SAMN15661789) | gut metagenome | host: Homo sapiens | place: Canada: London | collected 2015-08-20/2019-03-30 | study: EMG produced TPA metagenomics assembly of... | reverse complement strand
CATGTCAGTTCTGAATAGCATTCCTTCTAAACCAACAAATACATAAAGAGGCTCAGCGACGAGAGTTGGATCTACCAACCTTGTTGAGCCGAAATGGAGGACGAAAGTACCAGGAACCTATAGCGTTGAGAATGAGTATTGCATTTTGGAACTTGCAGTTCTTCAACGTGACCAATGTTTGTCGATATGAAATGCACGATTCATTGGATGTTGTACAGATCTGTAGCTAGCCATACTTGGGACCCTGCTTTCCCCACAATCCTAGTTACTCGGCAGATATTTGATTAGTGCTGGCCGGTAAATATATAATGTTCTACTGGCCTATGCGAGTTATCAATATGGAGGTTGACAGCGGGGATAAAGGAGAGGTGTTCACCAGACAAGTCCGCGATGCATATCAAACGTCTATAGTTGCTCGTCATTTTTGAGATTTCATTGGCAGAATAACTTAAAGATAAAACATCAGAAATTCAGGAGACTCAAAATGTCTTCTTCTACCTCTGTGCACATTTTACTACGTAGGGAAATCGGTCTGGGTCTGAGTACACTACCGGGCTGAGCTCGCACGATGCCAACGTCATCCCAGGAACAGGGGCCTAAACTGTGTACGTATCGTTCAGATCATGTCTACGTACAATCATTCTATGAAATGACAGAGGGTATTTCAATAGAACTCGTATCAGCTGGGCAGCCCAATCCTTGCGGCGAACACTTCTAGGCTCTGTCTCCCAGGCCATAGAGGCGCTGTCGCACAGTATAGTCGGAGAGGAGACAAGACCACAATGACTACGGATGGCAAAGGATATATTAGTTTTGTTGAAAATAAAGGTATACTATATTGCAGAGACAAAAATCCATGTTGCGGCTTAATAAAATTGACGGTGATAGGGTGCCCACATCAAAGTTCTCCGCACAAAATAGATCACACAAAACACCTCAACACATACAGCCAGATGTCACTGGTACAATATTCCGATTCAGAGTCAGAGTCGGAGTCCAGAGAATTGCCCCCATGCAAGAAACCTCGCCATGACCCGAAACCAGGGTCATCGCTGCCGCCCCTGCCTGCAGCGTTCCACGACCTCTATGCTTCCAGCACACGCGTAAGCGTGCAAGATGACCCCAGTCTTCATGGCGGTCGAAAACGCGCGATTCCGCATGTAGAAGGCAACTGGCCGACACATCTGTACCTCGAATGTGCGTTATAGTCCCTCGCAATGTTTCACTTAGAGTCAGCAGCTAATTCTTGGTAGGGTATCCTGCAAAAGAGGATCTGTCGCTCCTTACAGAACTCATCCTCCATGCTGAGACGTCACTGGATCAGAACGCGCCCAGCGTTCATAGTTTGTTGCATAGTGATCTCGGTGCTCAGCTGCCGCTTCACATTAGCCTGTCTCGGCCGGTGGTCCTTCGCACTGAGCAACGTGCACCGTTTACTGAGTTGCTGCAGAAAGCTATCCATGACTCGCATATCTCACCGTATGTTCTGGCCTTCAAGCAAAACCCGGATCCCCTTATTGTCATTTGCTAATACTGCCTAGATTTGAAATACTACCCGATACTCTGGACTGGGCATCTAACTACGACGAAACACGGTGGTTTCTTGTCCTGCGTGTCCAGAAACCAGCACATAATGGTCTGAATGGCCTGCTGAATCTATCAAATACCGCCCTTGCTCGCTTCGACCAACCGCCTCTCTACGCGGCCTCCTCGCATAAGCATAGTCAGAACCGTGCCTTGCCGCATGGAGACAAAGGTTCTACACTATTAGAGGACTATTCAAACTGTTTCCATATCTCACTTGCTTGGAGCCTGTCAAGGCCTACCGCGAAAGACCGCGAGCGGGTCGCCGCCATAGACTTGCGAGCGTTGCGAGAAAGAAGGATCGCGTTTGATAGTGTCAAGGCTAAGATAGGAAATAACGTAGTTAGTATTCCATTAGAAAAGGAGTTCTAAGCTGTGCATCGAAACTTCCAGTATTCCTCGTACATCAATAGGGGCGTTTTGAACAAGACAACACAAAATATGACTTCAAAGAGTTATCAGCACAAGATACCCCTTATTTTCAGATCATTCAAATAGTCAATGACCAGTCTAACAAAGGATATCTGTAAATTATTGATTGGGGGTTGGAAGTCACATCTCTCGAGTTCGACTTACAGTACACAGGTGAACCGTAAGTTGCGGACTGTATTACCGTAAGCATGCATCCCCACGCGACCGCGTCTTCCATCTTTCGCGTCAACACCAGAGCATCATGCAGGTCCCAAATGTAACTCTGGTGAGTCTCCCAAGATTTGAATAACCTCACGTTCTACTCACATGTTTTCTATTAGGATGATCTCCAAGCCTTCCACTCGCAGCACTTCCCAGGCCAGCCACAGCCCACCTTCCCACAACAAAATGACCAGCTCGCAGAGGACGAGTTCGCAGACGAAGACCTCGGATACTATCCCGACGGAGTAAAGCGCACGCTCACCGATGAGCAAATCCGCATCTTCAGACACAGCGAGATCCATGCGCTGCTGCGACAGAGGCAGCTGCAGGCAGACGATGCAGAGTACGAGGCTCGCATGACATCCTCGGAGGATAAGCCACCTGCGGCGAAGAAACCAACCCAAGATACAAAGTCTGCTCCTCGGGGCGGGGATACCCACGCGCAGTCACGGGGACAAGGGAGTTCTAGAAACCGCGTCGCTGAGGACATGGCCTCTGAACCTCTGGATTACGGCGAGGAGAGCTCTGACCGACTTCCAGCGAAGAAGCCAGCGGATTCGCGTGTGCCATATCATGGCCGCAGAATCATTTCTTACGATGACTGAATGGTTCAAATGATACGACGATGCCTGAAATCACCCCCAGCCCACAGCATGAGGTGTCCGATCTTCGAGCTAATGCACAAACACCCACCCGCTACCCTTGAAAGGACAGAAAACCGGCGGTGAGTCCCATATATTTCAACACAGCACCTTCCTCCCCCTCTTTATCATGATGAAATTCAACGTATAGTCATCCTTAGCCAGAAAGCCATGCCATCTGCGGATGTGTGAGGCATTGACGACTTTAATCTTCTCTCTGAAAAGCTTCATAATCCTTGTGAATGATATGCACGCATGTTTAGCTAAGATACTGATTGTCTGCTTATCAGGTTTCACTCCACATCCATTTACACAGCTCTTCAATACCACACTGGGATCCCTGCACCAAGATTGAACTCTGTCTCAAGGTTCTATCCACCTACACTTATCAGGTTTCCTATAGGGCCGATTGCTCACATGGAATAAGTGAATAAAGTTGTTAGAGCCAATAACACCAGTGGAGGAAATTGCACCAGTGTCATCTCAAGGCCCACACATGAATCCGAAAGCCCCAACTGCCATTTTCAACAGGAATCAATGCCAATTTGACATCGATCATTGATCAAAGCAGGCAGATCATGAGAACTGCTCGTCCAAGGCAAAGTCAAACAGAGCTGATCTACAATCAAAATGCATTCTTGTTACAACTTTGATATGTCAGACAATTCTCGGCTTACCCGATTGACGACGATTATGATTGTATGAATGATTCTCCTATCAGAGCTATTGAATGAAACATTGATTCTGCTATCAGAGCTTTCCAAGGTTAACCTGAGCCCACTGGCTTCCCACAAGCTGACTGTCGTGTCTATTGCCGCTCTTTTTGTCCTCTTTTTGAATTTTTGAACTCTCATAAGAACCACACAGGGTTGGTCAGAGCCAACATCTCATCACTAGTCGAGTTCCTCACCTCCGCCCTGACGAACTTAGCCCCTGAAGGAACTGCGTGCTGAATCTCCTTGTAATCCACGATTGACGCATTGTAAAAGTACCCTTGATCAGAGATCAGACACATATGCTGCCCAGCTAACCCTTCAGCAGAAAAACGAGCATCCTTCATCTTAGCGCTCAGCCTATCCCCAATCTGAGCCGGAGCCACCAAGGACTTCGAAACCACCTCAAAAGCAATATCCATACCAGGCCCCTGTACCAAATAGACCCTCCCAGCCTTAACACCCTCAACAATAGCCGCCTGACTCCGTCCTCGCCCCTTAACAACAGAAGTCGGCAACCCATTAACAGACGGCGGCGCATGAGAATCACTACCACCAATAGCAGTAATCCTCTTTCCTTCAACAAGCATCTTCTGCCACAGCTGCACAGCCTGCTCATCTGTCGAATCCCAAGGCCCATCCCAAACCTCCACAGCATCATTACTCTCCCACCCAAGATTCCAATTGCAAGCGGGACACTCCGCGAAAGGATGGTTGACAGACACGAATCCACCAGCACGACGGACCTGCTCAGCTGCTTCGGCAAATCCAGGCTTGTCGTCCGGTTTATATCGCCAGTCGATGACTTGCTCCCTGTCTAAACCGACAGCTTGCCAATGTCCGTACCGAGTCGTGACCTCGATCGCACGACCGACTAGTAGATCCGGCGCATATGCAGCCTGGGCTGAGCCAGCGATTTGGTTGCTCGTGTCTGTGTTGTGGTCGCTTAGGAAGACGAAGGACAGGTCCCGAGATTGGCCGATTGCAAATTGCTCTTCGGGTGTATATTTTCCATCTGAGTAGATTGTGTGCATGTGGAAGTCGCCCCGTTGCCAGGTAAACTCCTCTGCTTCGGTACAACCGTTGCAAATCGGGTCCATGTTCGTGGGGGCGTATGTCGGTGTGAATGTTGCGTTGACTGGGTCAAATCCCATTGCGATTTCGAGTGTCCAGTCTATACCCTTTGCGGTAGACTCGTAGGGACCCAAAACTACATTCCAAGTTCCTGGACTAATAGGACCCGGGTTGTAGCCGGGTGTTGCCCATGCAGGCGTGATCGTGAAGTTGTTTCTGGAGGGTATCATGGATGTCAGCTCACTGACTTCTGCTGATACACTCAAACAATAAGACTTGGATCGTTATAGCACTCACCGTTTTCCACCTGACCATCCCCTCGTCCCGAATTGACCAAATGAGTTGGGAACCTCGACGCCGCGTTGATCGAATAGACCTAGATCGAGCGAACTGCCATTTCCCTTCAGCGCGTAGTCTTGCACCACGCTGATGGAGGTAACTCCCTCTTCCACTTCGAATGGGACATATACGAATGAGTACACTTCAGACTGGTCAATATGCCCAGAAAGACTCAATTGGACAGGTTTCCGTGTGTTCGTCGCCGTTGCCGAAGTGAAGAGACATAGGAGCGAGAACCGCAGGGCATTTTTGGTGCTAAGCCCCATTTTTGTGGCTGTAAGTAACCTGAACGGGTAGAATGTCTGACTTCATGGGATTTATGGCATCTTAACTCTCTACTTTATACATCGCCGGGATTGTGTCTCGCATATCATCCCGTCTGGCGGGATATGAGTGCGGCTTGACCCGACAAGTTTGCTACCACGTGGGGCGGTGATTCGTACAACAGGCGCGTCAAGTGTGTCAAAGAGCGCGGGAAGAAGGTCTTCGGGGAAATTGTCGCGGGTTTCAGGGTGCGAGTTGGAGATATGTGCATGGACCCTTGTTAAGTGTCCTGCCCCGCTTGATCGGCTGTTGACGATGCATGCCGAAGAAGACAAAACGGTCCAGTTAAATAAAGATTGAAAGATACAATGGTTCGATATTCAATTGATAGCTAATGCATAAATGTTTGTACAAGTCTATATAAAGTCATCTGCGCGGCAGTATGATATGCAAAATAGCAGTAGTAGGTATACAAGGCCGATAAGCCATAAGTTAGCAAACGGCAGCTCCCAATGAGCGCCGTATCCACCACAAAAAGATGAATATAAATGCCCCAAAATGCAAGATTGTAACGCCGTGAACACCCCATCTATAACCCATTTGATACAAGCCAAGCAAAATTAGCGGTAATCTTTTTATGTCGAGTTAAGCATTATTAGCGCAGGAGAAGCTTGCGCTGCTGGGGTTGTCGTGGATTGCTTTGCCGGAGACGTAGAGGCCGAGTCCACACTATATGCATGTTAGTAATGAAACAATAACAGATCAATGTAAAGATATGACGTACAATAGCTGCACCGACGGCAATGACGAAGACGTTCAGTGCTGTGAGAGCGATCTTTCGTGGCGAGGAGAACCAGAGGCCCTTGTTCATGAATAGCCAGAAAATCCCGCTCAGGCCGTAGGTGAACCAACTGGCGAAGAGGGCAGTCTGGAGTAGGAAGTTAGATATTTGAGCAATATCGATATCGAGAATGGGGTATATCATACGATCAAACTGAGTAGGCTGCTAAAAACCGGGATGGCAGTAGAGATAATCCAGGCCAAAATCCACAGCGAAAGAGAAATGCCAACCCAAGAGCCAACGGCGACGACATCGCGCTTGTGCATACGGTCCGTACCACGGAAGATGCGTGTGTAGACGTACTTGAATGCGACGTGGCCGTTGATAACACCAGCGATGACGATCTAAAGACAAGATTAGCTTTCAATCCATTGATATTAGTGTATTGGTGATCCTACAGTAGGCAAGGCAATGCCATACGCAACCTTAGCGACGACAGGTGCGGCAGATCCCAGAGCAGGCGAGGTAACGTCAGCACCGGCATAGCGGTAGATGACCACAGCGGCCATGATGTAGAGTGCCATGTCGATACCCTGCAGCAGACACAGGGACTTGGTGAAGTCGCGCGGGTTCTTCAGCTCGGCCATCAGGCCGAAGAAAGCTGCGTGACCGCAGAAAGCGAAGACGATGTTACAGACAGCCGAGAAGCCGAGGTAGAGGTTTGTTTCGACGGCAACCTCGATGCGGCCGCCGGGTTGCTCGATTCCGACGCCGATCATGACAATCAGAACTGCGATCATGATACTTCCGAATGCTGGAGGTTGTTAGTTCATACTTTAAATACGGGAGGGACAGGATATACATACAAACTAGAGAGAGCCATGACATCTTCACCAGAGTTCGGGGCAGAGAGCAGATGAATGATACAATCATGCCCACGATGCCGAAGACGATTGAGCAGGTGCCGTGGTTGGTGATGGTGTTCATAGCCACCGTGAAGGTCAACAGATGGCTGGCCATGACGAAGATTAGGAAAATGGTTTGCGCGACACCCAGAATTTCGCGACCCCATTTCCCTGCCAGGACTTCGCCTGCATCGGCCATTGTCGAGATGTGAGGATATTTCCATTTCATTTGTCCGATCACGTATCCGGTATATGTGGCCAACGAGCCGAGGAAGACAAGAATAATAATCGCACTGTTAATGAGGTTAGCTTCGATTATTTTCGTCCGATCTTGAAGAGAGGACAAGCATACGGAACAAATCCAAGGCCTGCGACAGCAGCAGGCAGCGATAGAACACCCAGGGAGACGGTTTCGGCGACCATGACTGGTTAATGTTAGACTCGGATTCAACTCGGGAAATGATGTATCGTCACATACGCAGACCGCATTGCCTAGATAAATCAAGTTAGTCACAGAGCTATCACAAAATCGAAGCTATGCAGACATACCACCACTTTAGAACCTTGTACTTCACCTCAGCAAACTCCTCATCACCAAAAGCATCTTGCTTGTACTGCGGTACATTATCAGGTTTTTGGAGATCCGCATCCAAATCAGCCTGATTGAGATCCAAGCTCTTCTCCCTCGAGCCAACCTCCAAATCAGCAGATGAGCTCATAGTGAAGCCGATATCGAAAGTAGCAGACACGCCGTATAGATCTCGGGACCAATCAAAGCAAAACGAAAGACAAAACAAACAAAGATCGACAAGAGCAGAAAGATATAGCAGAAAAACAGTATGAAAATCTCAAAATCAAAATCAAATTGCAAAGCTATTGAAAGAATAAGAAACCGCCACCAAAAGCGGAAGTGGAGCGCCGAGACGCGGACCGTCGCAACGAATCACCACGGCGCGACGTAATAGAAATTTACGGAAAAGCCTTAGTTTACTGGGTCTGATGCTTCAAATGTCGTTGAAAACTGGAGAAAATGGAAAACTTTCTCTCCGATGTCGCTCTGCTATACTATGTTTTCTATATAGGCTGCAAATCAAATCTTGATCATATTTGATGGAAGGTCGATGGAAAATTCTATCGGCGGGTTCCGCTGATCCCTGCAGATTTAAGGCTGAGATTTTTTAAGCTTAGTCTAGCCAGTTTAGCCTAATTTCGAGCTGTGAGCTTTCGGTTTGTCTTGACTGTCTTTTGCCGCACTAAATTGCAGGAGGCGTCGGACATCGATCGGAGTTGCATGCTCCGGTGGCCCAGTTTGTTGTTGGTGCATGACTCATTTGTGCTACTTTTTGGATTCCGATTAAGTATTCTTTTTGGCATTGTAGCTATGAACTATATGTCATGACCCAGGAAAAATGGCCATCCACATGGCATCGCACCGGTGCCTATCAACCTGGCCAGCCAAATGGCTTCGCAGTTGCAAACCCACAAGTCATATATTAGCAGCTTCTCATTGCATGTAGCAGTTTCAATGGAACCCGGAACAAATAAAAGGGAAATCGAATAAGCGAGGAAGTATGCTAGCTTTGAAGTCATGAAGAACAATTTGACATGATTGCGAGCCCCTTGTGTAAACAAAGTGGAAGAGGAAGATAGATCCTATTCAACTAAAAGCTGGCTAGCTATATGATTGGCTTTCTGCCTGCTCTGAACTCCGCTCATCACACTCTTTCTCGTCTTTTGATATTTCGCAAGGGCAATTGCTTAACATGGAGATAACGGCGACGCAAGAACCAATGCACGCTGTTGTGTAGCGGCCAAACAATACCGTCGGCTTCGTAGCAAGGATTCGTGGCAACTGCTGACCGACGCTGTCTTTCCGGTGACCATCCTGTAGGATGTCGTAGGCGTCAAGGAAGTCTACGGCGTCTGTGCCATGGCGAAGGTTGCGGGCAATAACTGGCGACTGGAGCTTCCAGGTAGTAGAGGAAGCCTCGTAGTTGGGGTCCTCAAATTCGCCACCCCAATCCTTCATCGACCTCGTCCAGGATCTTCGCGATGTCATCAATGAAAGGGGTTTCCTGCTGTAGCCTTGTTGGTGTACTGTGGCGAGATGAACCAATGCGATTTAGATTTATAAGGCTTGCATGTCAATGTGGGTTTGTGAAGAATTAGTCGATGTCACGCTTTGCTCCTTCGTCCCCAGGAAGTCCAAGCCGGTTCACTTCCCCCAGATTTCACAAGGACCCATGCGAGAAAAGAAAAACGCATGAAAGGAACAAATAAGCCCACAGCAAAACAGAGCAAACAATGCGTGGCGTGAAGATCCCTAGTGGTTACAGTGACTTGATATCACTGACATCTCGCTGACTCCTGGACGCCATGCTTCCCAGGTAGTCGGTTTGATTCCCTCCCGCTTTCGCGTATGCCATGTGCAAACGAGTAACCAGCCTGTTTCGTAGTCCCTAGGCGCCACGTTGTGATGGACCGATCTCTGTAATCGGTTCTCTTCAGCGAGGGCGTGATTCCTTCAGGCTATCAAGCAAGACAAGCTAGATTGACGAATCAATTAATCCTTTCCGCTTTCTGTCCGCCTATATCTTTGCCATGTATGCCAGCTCTTGAATATTGCCGATTGCAGAGGTCTTACTTCACTTCGTTCGATAAGTTGTCATCCAGCGTGCAGAGCGGCAGTCTGCTTGCGCAAGCTAGAACAGGGGGAGGCGGAGGCCACACATCTCCCTCTTTATCCACAGTCCCAACACGTTGTAATCTCTCGAAAAAGTCAGGGGAAGGGTCCAAAGCGAGGATCGGGGGTCGCCGTATCAGTTCCCATATCCAGAGCTTTTCGTACTGCTCCTCCTCCTTATTCAATGCAATTCTGATGGAAGAGAGTCAGTGGAGCACTTGGGCGTAGACACGCAGCGGTTGCTAGTACGGACCTTTCCTAGCCCCATCTCATCGGCCAGGAAGCCTCCGCGCTTCCGCTTCTCCTCAGAGAGGATGGAGTATGCGGCCCAGGCCTGGTAGGGCTTGAGCTTGATGGCGAG
>ERZ1673737.4404-NODE-4404-length-9978-cov-4.030636_pt1 | contig 9978 bp, 12 predicted proteins | sample MGYA00580211_ERZ1673737 | MGnify/ENA primary metagenome ERZ1673737 (study PRJEB41218, sample SAMN15661789) | gut metagenome | host: Homo sapiens | place: Canada: London | collected 2015-08-20/2019-03-30 | study: EMG produced TPA metagenomics assembly of... | reverse complement strand
CTGGGACTTTAAGTTGGATATTTATACACGACATGCTCTTATTTGTCATCGGCATCGTGCTGATGGTGATTGTCAGTCTTGGGACCAGAGGAGTTGGGAGGGTATGCCTTGGTTCTTGAAGAAATGGAGTACTGCGGTTGAAGAGTGAAATCAGGAATCTCTAGGGCAAGCATGAAGTATGAGAAATGGGGTATAATATATTCATACGGAGCACATGCTGATCTACATCTCTCCACTTTGAGAAACGGACATATAAGTGGGCTGAGAGAAAGAAAGAAGAAAGGGTTGTTCTATAGACAACTACCGACGTGAGTCGCCGGGAAACTCATGGTCCGTGTACGTGACCATGACTCGAGAATGAGGCAAACAAGCCTATTGGATCCGACTATAACAAGCATAGACTATACGCACTATGTGCACTATACCCACTATAGAGACTATAAGTCAGTAGACCGGATTCGAATGCGGCAAGAGGCGATTGCCCAATGCGGGTCAGCATTCGATGATACGTCACTGGCCGTCACAACCTCGGGAACCCAGGTATGCCCCCAGGTATGCCCTCAGCTATGCCCCCCAGCATTCTTCACTCTAACGCGTTTTCTACTTCCCGTAAATAGCATTAACTTCGCATCTGCTATTTGACACCCGCAACTACAGTGCGACAAAAATGGTCTCCACGCGACACCACCCTCGCGAATTCCCATCGCCTGAGCGCGCCGCAAATGAGCTCGCCAAATCGCCGGCGACAACGAACCCCAACTCGCGCAAATGGGTCCATACCCCCTCAGCTGCGCTGACAATCTGGCTCGTCGTCTCCGTGCCCCTGGTCGCATGGGACGCGGGCTATGTATTGTTGCGACCGCATAGCATGCCCGGCGGGCGATTGCATTCCCCCATCTGGGCGCCTTACGCGCTCTACGGCAAGATCGACTATATCTATGGCTGGCCTGCCTTCAATGCGCGCAATGGATTTACTGCTGCGCAGACGGTTCTGAATCTCATCGAGACCATCGGTTACGTCTTCTACCTCTGGGTTGTTTACACCTATGGCGCGACTGTTGTCGCTAGCCGTGGACAGAGGGTCAAGAAGGGTCTGTTGTGGTTTTTGAAGGGGGAAAAGGTTGTAGCTGGGCGGATTGGGGCCATCGCGCTCATGGTCGCTTACTCCATGTCTGTCATGACTTTGAGCAAGACCATTCTCTATTGTAGGTCCTTGCCATTGGATGCACCTTTTTTTATAGGTTGGGATGCTGACGCCTTGGACTAATAGGGCTCAATGAGTTCTTCTCGGGCTTCGACAACATTGGCCACAATGCACCGCTCGATCTCTTACTCTATTGGATCATTCCTAAGTAGGTCTATCTGCTACCTGCCACTTTCTGGAATGAAGACGACTAACCTGGTTTTTTTAGTGGCGCGTGGATTGTCTTCCCCAGCTACAACATCTACACCCTCGGCGCTGAGATCCTGAATGCTCTTGAGCTCGCGACTCCGCGCCAGAAGGTCGGACGCCCCAAATCTACCTAGATTTGGCCGCGCAGATGGGAGGGAATGATCTTAATACGAGGAGATGAGATGTGAGTGATCCGAGTATAATTGAGAAAAGATTGAATGAAGGGCGTCTCACGGACCCATTATATTTAGAAGGGTTGATATATGATATGGTGTCTGTAATGCAATGCAATTAACGAGTCTCTTCTGGAACCCCTATAGCTCCATAAGCTTTTGTCAAGCTTCCGGTCCAGATGATAATATCCGGTTGCCCTACGTAGATGTAGATGTGTTTGTGCTTTCAGATCCGGGCTCGCATGCTACATAGAGTCTCGAGAACTCCAGAATAAGTCCCTGACTTGTAGTGCAGATCCAAGTGATATGCCGGGGTATACTACCGTACGTAGCAACGGAGCTCACGACAAACTGATTGGTGCAAATCCCCCAGATTCCACATGTAACCTTGAGAGTCGATTGCGTCGGTAATTCCTTTTCCTCTCTACAAAGCAGAGCTATAAGATAATAGTATTCTTTGTGACGTCCTCAAAAGAGGGAGTCTCCGTAATAAGAGCACTACCAGTGGACGCTCTTGCCAAGCCGGTGAACCTTTCCCCATATTAACTTCCTCCTCATTTTCTCAACCCCGACTCTCCGACTCTCTGACTATCCGACTCCTCCCGCCAGAATTCCCTTTCAACATCTCGTGGAACCCTCCGCGGATCACCTTTCGAAACTCCCCCGACCGTACCGAAGGATGCTTCGGGCCTGGGTCCTGGGGTATTTGCACCCGTCATGATCCCACCCGGTGACGAATCACTATTGAACCCCTCTGGCGCAAGCTTCAGCTTAGGCCAGGAGGAGGCAGCAGCAGCTCTCGAAGACTTCGACACGCAGAGCCATGCAAGTTCCCGCGACCCCGGTAGCACACAAACCGCCGACCCCGCGCTAGGCCTGGACAACGGCGCGCTAGACAACCAACGAGACGACGGCGGTGACGGACCGTCGAACCCGGGGGATTTCAACGACGGCGACAAGCCCGCTTGGAGCGAAATGAAGACCAAGGCTGGAAAAGAGAGGAAGCGACTGCCGCTGGCCTGTATCGCATGTCGCCGCAAGAAAATCCGCTGCTCGGGCGAAAAGCCCGCTTGCAAGCACTGTACTCGCTCGAGGATTCCTTGCGTCTATAAAGTTACTACGCGGAAGGCTGCGCCGCGCACCGATTATATGGCTATGCTGGATAAGCGGTTGAAGAGGATGGAAGATCGCGTGATCAAAACGATACCGAAGGAAGAGACGAGGGACATGACCTCTATCGGTCGGTCTGTTGTCAAGCCTTCTGCTTCGAATCAGCTGACCAAGGCTCAAAAGAAAAGAAGCGCAGATGAGGCGTTTGAGGCGGAGATGGATAAATGGACCCGTGGGGACCGCCGCCAGCCGCATGAGACCTTCCCGATGAATCGCGAGATCAAGTCCAGCGACGGGAGTGGCCTTTTGACCGAGGGAGCTGAGTTCTTGCCATCCTTGGAGATCCAGGAGCACCTTGCAGAGGTGTTCTTCGATTGTGTCTACGGGCAATCATACCTTCTGTTACACAAGCCCAGTTTTATGCGACGGCTCAAGGCTGGCACTGTTCCCCCGGTGTTAATTCTTGCTGTCTGCGCTGTCTCTGCGCGATTCTCAACACATCCTCAGCTCAATTCGGAACCGCAATTTTTGCGCGGGGAGAACTGGGCTAATCCTGCCGCCGCCATTGCTCTGAGCAGACATGACGAACCTAATATCACAATCCTTACCGTTTTCCTCCTTCTAGGTCTCCATGAATTCGGAACTTGTCATGGTGGACGAAGTTGGTCTTTTGGAGGTCAGGCGCTGAGGATGGCATATGCCTTGCAGCTGCATCAAGAACTTGAGCAGGAACCAATGATTAACAAGGGCCCCAGCAACTCTTCGCAGTTGAGCTTCACCGATCAAGAGATCAGACGTCGGACTATGTGGGCATGCTACTTGATGGATCGGTATAACTCCTCTGGCAGTCAACGGCCGCCAATTGGAAACGAAAAGTTCCTACAAATCCAGCTGCCTATCAAAGAAACCCATTTTCAGATGGAAATCCCCGGTCCAACGGAAGATCTCGATGGTGATATTCTCAATCCAACGCCAGAAGATACAGGCCAGTTGTCAAACGCCAGAGAAAACATGGGTGTCTCGGCATACATCATCCGCTCCATCGTCATTTGGGGTCGGCTTGTTGACTACCTGAATCTAGGCGGTAAGAGAAAGGACCCACATCCACTTTGGCATCCAGAATCAGGGTACATGCGACTCAAGCGACAGATTGAAGAATTCTCTGCCTCTCTCCCGGCTCCTTTGACTTTCACCTACGAGAATCTTCAGATCCATGCGGCGGAGAAGGTTGCAAACCAGTTTCTCTTCCTCCATATCATCATACATCAAAACATGCTATTCCTCAACCAGTTCGCAATCCCCTTGTCACCCGGAGGGCGGCCACCACGGGATATGCCTAAACCCTTCCTCAGCAATGCAGGTCGTGCTGCGGTAGAGGCGGCGCATCACATTTCGGTCCTTTTCGACCGAGCTTCGGCCTACCCTCTCACCGTTCCCTTTGCTGGATACTGCGCCTATTCGGCCAGTACGGTTCATATCTGGGGCATTTTCTCGAAGAACGTCCAGCTGGAGGCGCGGTCAAAAGAAAACCTCCGACATACATACCGCTACCTTAATAAAATGAAAAAGTACTGGGGCATGTTCCACTACATGGTTGAAAGTGCCAAAGATCGATATCCAGGGCTCTGTTGCAACTCAAAACGGCACATCACTAGCACCAATGTTCCAATACGGTGACTGGTTCGACAAGTATCCACATGGTGTATCAAGAATACACTGGGAGGATCCAGATACGCGGCACAGAGAAAGAGGCGAGGATGCAGTGATGGGCCAAAAGCCCGATCTCCAAAGCGTGGAAGATTTCTTCGCAAGCCTGTCACCCACACCACCACAACCAACCCTCCCTCGCAAGTCGCGCTCTCGCAAAAACAGCAAACTATCAGATAGTGTTGCAGGCATGGAACAGACCTCCCCACAATCCATGATGGAAGTAACAATGGGAAACACGCCAGGCGTCCCAGGCAGTGCATTCCCACAACCCTCCATGTTCTCCCAACCACGACACATGTCATTCGGCCAACCACCATTCGATTTCAGCATCCCTCAGGACCAACTCCCTCAGCTGGATCGGCAATTTGTCTACGGCTCTTTCTCCGACTTCGACCCCAACTCCTTCGTCCAAAACAACTCTCCCGTTCCACCAGTCAACGGTGTCGAAACGCAGAACCCAGACCAATCGCTTTTCACTGGCCAACTAGACCCAGGCGCCCCCGCTGGAACAGGCGAATTCTACCAACCAAGTGCTTGGTTCTTGCCATTCAATCTTGATCCTGTTGGTGTTGCAAACCCACCTGCTCCGCCTCCAGGCCCGGCGCCGGGTCCTCCAAATAACGGCTGTGGAAATGATGCCCAACCCCCTGGCCTACCCGGTGTATCAGAAGTACCTGGATTTTCCGGTGGAGGGGGGTTACCCATGAGTGCATATGACCTTGGTTTGTCAGGGCCAGATGTAAACAATGGTCAGCGGCAGTGACCGGGTCAGGTACTGGTTACTGTTACTGCTTTTCAATGACCGCTATGTCGTTTTTGGTTCTTATAATGATTCCAAGTATGTTTGGAGTCGGACTTGCAGGACTGGTGTTTTATTTTTGGTTTTATTTTTTATTTTTTCCCTTACGATTTGCTCTTCTCTTATCACTACTTGTATTGTTTCAGGACTTTCCATGGTTAAGTTGCTTTGTGTACATAAGTTAACGTTATCCTTACATCGGACATGTATATTCCCTTTCGATGTTGGATGGAATGTTTTTCAGGACTACAACGTTCATTATGGTAGGCTGGCTGTAGTGAAGATTTGTTGTATGAACTATAAGATAGTACATTTTCCAGTCGAAGACCTTTCATCATGCTGGTTGTCTCGCGCTTCGACGATCATTCAGGTATGTTGTTGAGGTCAACCACCCAATCCGAGAAAATGGTTGACCAGTCCGAAGGATCCATGCTTATCCGACCAATATCATTTCCTTGTAAGTCCGCAAGGCCGTATCCCAAGCTCTCGTCAGAGATAGGGGTGCTTTGTTCAAGAGCTCGCCAGAAGTCAGTGTCCTTAATAGTACCATTCAGTATCGGGCAGCGACTGGCACTAGGACCTGTTCCCTGGGCATCCATCTCTTGGTGGTAAGGTACCGTTTGATCCTGATGCGTCACAGCACAGGTACCAGTTCCAATATCGGCGGGTTGGTAACTGCTTGGTGGCGGTGCATATGTTGGCGTGATGATCTCCAGAACTGATTTGAACATGCAGAAAAAGTCCGGGTATTTGGTTGATGGAATAGGTGTTACTGAAAGATTTCCCATGCGGTGTGCAAGACTCTCAAGGTATATCAGCATTTTCGCTCGTGTCTGGATTTGGAAAGCTCGGGTTTCAGTCACATCTGCATAGGCCAAGTGAGAGAAGCATAATTTGGAGGCAGTGCTAATTGTCATGATTATCTGGCACCACTCTCTCGTCGAGAAATAAATGTATTGGTCCGATGGTATCGAGAGTAACGCTTCTAGGAATTGTTGAACTTCGGAGAAGCAGGTGGTTGCGAGAGATTGAATCTCTGGATCTGGGAGCTGTGTATTATGTCGCTGAGCTCGGTCGAATTGGAGTGATTTGAGGGGCAGAAATGCTATTCTGACTTTCAAGCAGAGTTTTGAGAGACGAAATGGGACTTTTACATAAATGAGTTAGCAGATTGCTTTAAGATTCTCAACATTTTTCCAACTTACTGTTATCCTGGATAGTGGATGGCAGCACCGAATTAAGAGCATCTATCTTTTTATAAAATGCTCTGACTGCCTCGTGGGTCTCTAGACTACACTGAGAAGCAATGTCTTGGTGGTTCATGTCAGGTTCATAGCTGGAGACTTCCTCATGAAGCATCTGAAGCCTCGTAAGTTGTATGCCGATATCTTCATCTGACCCAGACATTATATGAGCAGTCAAATCAAAACAGCCCGCTGTAGGACCATTATCTGGTCGTTGGCGTATAAAAGTGAGCCTAGACAAAGTCAGATTTTCCTTGTTATGGTGGATTTCAACGTAGTCGAGAATGAAGAAACATAGGCCTTACAAGCATGATAGGTTATAGCAAGCAATTGATGCATTTACCGCCTCTTTATCATGAACCTGCTGCGCTAACCTCAGATCTGATACCATGGTCATCGCTATCTGCATGAACTGGAACAGCTGATTTCGTAGTGGTCGTTGGTGCATCGGGTACCTAAACGACGGTCAAGACCGTGTAATCAAGCGGATATAGCGCTCCCAGAAGAGGTGCCTTTTACCATGCAATATAAACCAATAAACCCTGGGCATAATCCAAACTTTTCTCGCCATGAAAAATGATCCTTTCGCTCAGTACGCGGCGAAAACGTCCATCTGCTCTTTGTTGTAGTCGCGGCATTCTTGAAGAGGTAACAGCTAATATCGCCAGTAACAGAAAAGGCCGTTCTTTTGCTAGCAAGGTTACTGAGACATCTTCAGGGACTCCTATGAAGGGGAAGTATGCTCTTCGATGTCGGAATTGCGATATCAGCTTTTCTGCTAAGCCCATGGTAATATTTCCATCTGGGAATGTATGATGAGTGTCAGGTGTTGCAGATCGGCTAAGTGGCTTCAAGTCCTCTGCTAGAGCTTCCGATGAGCAACTCTCGTTCAGTTGATCCTGGAATACCCGGCGGTGCAGGTCAAATATCTGACTTGTCTCATCTGTCTGCTTTGGTTCATTTCCAAACAGGGAAGAGATAATATCATCACTGCGTAGTTGATCCCCGTTCGTGATTTGCTCTTTGGTAGATTGTGTCTTTTTGTCGGTGGGGCGTTCATACGAGCATATGTAGCCAAATTTTGCGCATCTGAATCGACTTTAGCATAAAGGATCGTACTTTTCTGACTGCGAAAGCTTTTGTGAGTATCTCATACCTTTGACATGTATTAGCTTCCGAGGGTTTCTTTCCTGGCAAGCATCTGATCTTGCGTGCGCGACACTTATTGCATGCCCTTATGTTTCGAGGGCGCGGACAAACGGCCTCTATGTCATTATTTCTTTCCATTGTATGTCTTCTGTGAGATGAAACTTAATTCCTTTAGGATATGGATATGAGTTCAGGGATGCATGGTAAATTACAAGGAAAAGAAGAGAGAAGGCCGAACGGGCCGAATGAACCAAGAGGAGTTAGGCCGAACTAGGAATAGCCCTATTTCTAAACACCAACCAATATCACATCTGCCAAAACAAAGTACAACAATGTAGCTGATATTTAGAGCAGAGAGAGATTCAGAAATCCCACATCTGGATATCCTTATAATCCACGTCTCTGTCTGGCCAACCCCCCTCCTGCGTCAGGACATTGACAACAGTCCCCTCGCCACCCCAGCTCTCCCTTCCAAACGCAGCAACCATATCAAACCCATTCAACAGTGATCCTGTTGTCCAGATCTTCCCATCACGCACATAGCGCTTCTGTATCCAGTTGACTCCAGGAGCCGACTGCTTCATCGTGGCCAAAAACGGACGCGGCGCCGTGGCAGTTTTCCCCTCCAACAACCCAGCGACAAGAGCGGGTTGAAATCCAGCACATACAAGCAGGAGTGCGGTACAGTCATCGTGAGTCTTTCGCAAAAACGCTATCTCAGCCTCGGTGGCTTGGTAGTCGAATGACATCGCTCCAACAATCGCGATGTCGAGGGGCGGGCAGCTGGCGAAGGAGTCCTTTAAGCCATGCTTTAGTTGATTTCCTTTTAAATATTCTGATCAACTGGATGGGCTATGTTTGGTAACGCACCGTAGGAACAGTCTCCATATTTCCGGTCAGCTTACCAGGCGTCTTGCCGTCCTCATTCACCCAGTGAAAGGTGAAATCCGGAGCGCCCTTTTTCAGCTCATCGGGAAGAGGCACAGTCTTAAGAAATTCGCGACTAATGCTCGAGAAATAACCCACAGGTGCAACGTCGAGGTGCTCAGTCAGTCTAAGATAGTCAGATAGAACCCATAAGCTTGATGTAGATTGAGGGAAATATACGTGTTGAATAGAATCACGCCGACACGGATCGGGCGTCCGGGGTTGCGAAGGTCGATAGGAGACATTTTACTGTTGGACTGACTGTTTAAAACTGTTCAATATGTTGATATTTCACATAGTTTGCAAATTGAGTATGCTCTTATACTTCATCTTCATCGAATGGCCCTTGCCATAATTGGTTAGCGTGCGGCCATCCGCTGTGTGCTTCTCCCACTCGCCTAAACTTTCCAGCCGCACTTCCGCCCTCGTGTCCACTTGCTATCCGCGGAATGCATGTAGTTTTGACATCCCTAGACTGGTTTCCTGATAAAACACTTAACTGTTGTGGGTTAGGTTGAATCTTGTCTTCTATAAAAAGCACTCACTGAAGCAAAAACGTTTAGAAAGTAAGATGATATAGACTTGCTCTTCGGTTTGCGATAGGGGGTCTAAAAAACGGTCTAAAAAACGGTCTAAAAAACGGTCTGTCCAATGGTGTTAAAACATTTGTTATGTCACTATATATATATTGATAAAGTCCTCTGATATAGACATGGCAACAAGATGACAAGAATCAGTACCAAAATACTCAACTACAGTCCTAATAGATAGGTCATCTGCCCATGTTAGCAGTTCTCGTCCAAAGAATCAGCGTTCAGTCTCTTCATCCAACGTCACTTATTATTCTGTATGTGTTATATTAGAATTCTACTCCCCTTACCTAGCTCGCTTTAGACACTTACTTGCAGGGTCTACTCTATCATGACTGCTAAGTCCTAGCACGACTTGGTGGCCGACCCTTAGGTCTAGACAGTAGCCAGAAATAAAAGCACACTTGTACTTTTGCAGTCATCACTGCTACATTGTTGATTGTTTAAGTGGTTAAAAAAATGTTAGTTCGATTGTATCATGTGCGTACTACAGATATTTATGTGCAGAGAGGTGGTTTTGGTTTTGGCGTCGTCCTCACGCGTACATCGTAATAGAATATATATCTTTACCTATGTAATGTTATTTCCACCAACTCAACCATTTGCTAAATTAAATTACTTCTACGTGGTACTTTCTACAGTTCGGCAGTAAGTTAGTATACAATCAACATGTTCCTACGACCCGTAGAACCCAACAAAATGAAATAAAAAAAATTACTTGTTCTCAACTGTAATCCAAATGGTTACTTTTCTATGTGGAACCTAGGTCCCACACAACGGGCTAAGCGAGTGTGGGAACATATTTCTTATTGCGCGCGAATAACCATACAACTAGCATCATTGGTCTAGTGGTAGAATTCGTCGTTGCCATCGACGAGGCCCG
>ERZ1673737.4401-NODE-4401-length-9984-cov-4.795649_pt1 | contig 9984 bp, 15 predicted proteins | sample MGYA00580211_ERZ1673737 | MGnify/ENA primary metagenome ERZ1673737 (study PRJEB41218, sample SAMN15661789) | gut metagenome | host: Homo sapiens | place: Canada: London | collected 2015-08-20/2019-03-30 | study: EMG produced TPA metagenomics assembly of... | reverse complement strand
TGAAAACTACCTCTCATATACCAAGGACAAAAATCGGGCAAATGGAGCCTCACTCACAGAACTTTTTTCAAATACTTTTTCATAGCAGCCATGCCGCGCTTTACCGAGCGCCGGACAACGCTCTTGTCCACGCCTTGCTCCCGGGCAATCTGGCGGTAGCTCTTGCCGAGGATCAGATGTGCCTCCACCCGGACGCCCTGCACCTCCGGCAGAGAATTGAGGGCGTTCCAGAGGTGGACGAACAGCTCCATACGATCCAGAAGTTCCTGCGGCGTCGGCTCATGCAGGCAGGCCGAGTATTCGATCCCATCGTCACAGTCGAGGGAATACTGCGCCTTGTTGCGGGTCGTGCGCCGCTGATGGGCTGCTTCATACAGCTTGTCCGCCTTCAGCTCGGCGGCCACTTCGTCGGAAACTTCGATGTATTCATCATGGGTGTACCAAGCGTAAAAGTCCTTCAGATTGATGGTCGTCATTTGTATTTCCTCCATTCGGTTCATGTGTGGGTGGGTGAACAGAATGGAGGAACGGCGGGGATCGGCAGCCGGGGCTGGCTGCTTTGGGACAAATTGTCCCAAGGTGCAGGCATATAAAAACGCCCGCACAGCATGACGCTATGCAGACGCATGAAATTACATTATCATAATTGTACTGATATATTGTACCTTCATAGCCAGACTGTCCCGGAGGGGGAGCTACGCTTTTTTTAGCTGGTGAAGGTCATGGGAATTGTGAGAAAGTAAGATGGACACGGCGACACCCTCCTATGGGCCGCCGTGGGGTTACTGCATATCCAAATAGAAACGGCGGCTCTGAAAATTGAGCCGCCGTTTCATGGGCGCATAGAAATGTGTCTGCTGTACGACGGCTTTTTTTCTTTTGCCGTCGTGCGGCAGATTTTTACTGATACTTTTCTAAAAGTGCCGTTGCTTCTGCTTGTGACATTGTTCCTGCTTCAACTTCTGTATCGGTATATTCTTTAAGGGCATTGAACAGTTCTTCCTCCGTATCAAATGGGCCTATACTCTTGTAGGTATTCCCATCAAAGACGAATGTTTGATACTGCTCAGGCTGTGCGTTATCGGGCATAGAAAAGAACAACTGATCGTCACTTGAAGAAGCTCTTTTTCCTACCATTTTGCCCTCTAAAATAGATTTAAGGATTTCATCGTAATACTCAAGTGCTTCTGTCGCTTCTGCTTCTGTCCATTCTCCAGCATCGACCAACTTTTGAATATTTTCCGTTTCATTTTCAATCCATGCGGAAAATTCATCATAAGTGAAGTAGTCTGTTTCCTCGATGGGAGAATAGCTTTGCCATGTTTTGCCCTCGTCTGTACTCTGCTGAATATCTGCTCCGTCTTGCCTGAAAAGGACGGAGGATACCGGGGGCTGCGTTTCGATAAGTGTTTGGGTATCTGTTTCGTCATGGCCTTCATTAGCGAAAGCAGAGACACCACCGACGCATAAAGAAAAGCATAGCAGAACAATAATTCCAATTTTTTTCGCCATAGATTTTACCTCCTTCATTTTAGTCGTTGGCGTTTTACCTCCTTTCGCAGACATAGTACATCTTCTATGTTGGATGATTATAAAATCAATGTTGTGCCAGTGTTGAACGAAAGAAGTCTCTGCTTTTCCTGTGGAAATCGGAAAGCAGAGACTTCTTTCAAAACTGTATTGTAAAACTCATGCCTCTATCGTTTGGCATGGGAACAAACTGATATTTCAAGCGCAATTTATCCAAGATCGTCTGGACAATGTATAGACCGAGCCCATTTCCCCCGGTTGCTTGGCTATGGGCTAAATCTGGACGATAAAATGGCTCAAATATGTGTTGTAGCTGTTCGGGCGGTAATACACTACATTCGTTAGAAACTGATAGCTTATTTTTATCAAATACAACTGATATTGATTGTCCAGCCTCCGTATAGTTGACCGCATTTGAAAGGATATTCGATATTGCTTTTTTCAACCGGCCTTCTGGAAGATATACGAAAGCGTCACTTGAAAGCTCTATTTTGAACTTAATGCCCTTGGCTTCTGCAATTAAGCGATACGGTTCACACAGCTCTGTAAGGAGGGTTCTCAATGAAAAGTTGCTGCATGGCTCATTATTACCTTGTGTTTGCAAGCGTGAAGCATTAAGTATATCTCTAATCATATCCCCAAGCTGTTCAGTAATTTCTTTGCACTTGGGCAAATAGGTTTCATAATCACGGTATTCCCCAATGCCTAAAATCATATTTTCCAATGTCGCATTTAGCTCTGTAACAGGTGTTTTTAATTCATGGGACGCTGTTCGGAGAAAATCAATCTTCTCTTTTTCTGCAAGACTGACTTTCTCTTTTTCCAATTCCAGATTGCGGATAGTCAAAAGTAAGGATTGATATAAATTGTTAATATCAGTAGCTAAAGCTCCAATTTCATCCTTTGACGATACAATCGCTTTTGCGTCTGGCTCCAATTTCAACATTTGATTAGCAGATTTTGAGAGCGATAAAATCGGAGTGGTTATGCCTCTGGAAAAGAAGTATGAAAACAATGCCGATATAGCGGCGCAACAAAGTATAGAAATCGGAAATGTTTTCAACATGGTTTGAGTAATGAGCCGGGGCATATCTACTTCTGACAAAGTGCTCGCCCCTGCATTTGTCACTAATATATTCGTGACAAGAACATTTTGGGCAGGCGCAATTAGGAAAATCAACAAGTGCGCTATAAAGGAAATTAAAAGCATCATTGCAAATGTAAATAAGAATATCTTTGGAAATAATTTTATCTTCTTCATATTGCTTGTCCCATCTCAAACTTATAGCCTATTCCTTTAACCGTTGTTATGCAATCCAAACGGAGCTTTTTGCGGATATTGCGAATATAGGCATCTATTGTACGGTCAATTACATCACAATCATACCCCCACACCTCGTCCAAGATTTGATTGCGAGACAAAACTAACCCCTTATTGTCGATTAAGACTTTCAAGATTTCCAGCTCCTTTGGAGTAATGTCTATCTTGCCATTTTCATCACTTGCTGTATATCCAGAAAAATCAACGGTAATATCTCCAAGTTTAACCGTATTAACAGCAGGCTTGTTCTGGCTTCTGCGAAGTAACGCAGTAATCCGTTTCCCTAAAATGAGCATGGAAAAGGGCTTTGTTATATAATCGTCTGCCATTTCATCAAAACTGTTGGATTGTGTATATTCATCGTCAAGTGCAGTAAGCATTATTGCAGGAATATTGCTGATTTTCCTGATTTCATGCAGAACAACGATACCCGACATTTCGGGAAGCATAATATCCAGAACAATTATATCCAGTTCTTTTTCACGGAATATTTTTAGTGCCTCACTACCAGTAAAAGCGGAAAAGAGCGTATGCCCTGCCTCTTTCATATATTCGCATATCGCCTTGTTTGTACCTTGATTATCTTCAACAATCAAAATTTTCGCCATTAAGAACACCTCCCATATTTGAATAGAATACCAGCACTATGTTGTGCCAATATGAAGTTCCCAAGAAAAATTATATATTCTCCTTCGCACCCCCGCAAGTATGTGAATGGACAATAAAATACTACCGAAACATAAAATCGTGTTTCGTTCTCATAACCAAACCCGAAATGTAGAATAATATATGGGTGATATGAGAATGTACCAAGATGAAAGACGGCTCGACTTCCACGCATTAGGCCGGGAGATCAAGCGCAAAAGAGAAGCCAAAGGCTGGACACAGGAATACCTCGCGCAGCTCGTTGATCGTACACCTCGTTCCATTATGTATTTTGAAAATCGTGGTCAGCATCCGAGCTTGAATACCTTTTATAAAATTGTTACTCTGCTGGATATTTCCGTTGATCAATTCTTCTATCCTGACAAACAGAATGAAGAAAGTGATTGCCGCCAGCACATTGACAGGATGCTAAGCACAATGGACGAGAATGAATTGACGATCATGGAAGCCACCGCAGAGGGAATACAAAAAGCCAGAGAAACGGAGGGAGCGTAAGAAACGGCGCTGCCTCCGCTTTTTCGTGGGGTTTCCGGGGTACGCACTAACGGCAAGCAGGGCAAGTGTAGCCACACTTGCTATTTTTGCATCCCGGCGGTCTGCAAAAACGCTTGTTGGGGAGCCTCCCCAAACCCGGCTTTGGGACATTTTGTCCCAAAGTAATTTGTCTGCGTCACCGTGCGCTATCGCTCCTGTTCCTTTTTGCGCTGGCCGTCCGTGATGCCCAACAGATGGTCAATGTTGGCCTTGACCGCCACGGCCTGCCGCATTTCCTCCTGCGCCGAGCGGTACTCGGTATAGAGCGCCTTTTTCTGCGCCGCCAGTTGGCGGCGTTTTTCTTTTAGCTCTGCCATCTTAGGCAGCTTTTCACCGCCCAGCAGTTCTCCCATCGTGGCCTTGGCTGCCCGGTAGTCCGCCAACTCCGCTTCATGCTCGGCAAGGTATTTCCGGCTGTACTTTGTAGCCTTGTACCCGTCAAAGACGGGGCGGGTCTTGGCGTACTGCACCACGGCTCCCATCAGCTCGGATGTTGCGGACAGGTCAGCCTCCGTCCGCCGGAGCTGCTCGGTCAGAGCGTGAAAACGGGAAACGGCGTCCTCGGCCTTTGCGGAGAGCTGGTCATACTCGGTGATATTCTGCTCCTGCATGAATTGAAGCGCTGCCGCCATCTGCTTGAGGTTATAGACCTTTGCCCACCGTGCATAGGCCGCTCCCTTGCCGGAGCGCAGGCGCTCCTGTATATCCACGATCAGATTGACACGGCGAGGGGCAGCAGACACAGAAACAGGCTGCTCCGGGATCGGGCGCTCCCCGGCGATAACGGCCTTGATGTCCTCGGGATCGTAACCGTCCCCAAGGGTGGACGCCCGCAGCCGGGTCGCCCGCTCCTGCCCTGGAACAAGAAAAGAGATCGTACCGCCGCGCCCATGCTTGACCGTGTAGCCGGACGCCTCCATGAGCCGGAGGAAAGCATCAAAATCGGCGGGGCGTTTGGCAAGAGCTTCATTGATGGCAAGCCGCAGCTGCTCCTTGTATGGGGGCTGCCGCTCCGTCCCCAGCCATGCCCCGTAATGGAGAAATCGTCCCTTGCTGTGCAGTTTGGGGTTGGTGATGACGGACAGATCATTTTCAAGACAAATGCGGTCAGAGAGCCGCCGCACCGCACGGCCAGAGCCGATAAAGTCCCGGAACTTCCGGGTGCAGTCCAGCGAGGTCGAATTGTAATAAATGTGATTGTGAATGTGCGACTTGTCTGTGTGGGTAGCAACAAAAAAGGCATACTTGCCCTTTGTCCAGCGCATCGCCGTTTCATAGCCGATGCGGTTGGCCTCCTCCGGCGTGATCTCCCCGGGCTTGAATGACTGACGGATCTGATAGCAAAGCACATCCGCGTCCCGCCGCTGCTCCCGGCCTGTGGAGGCCTTGTACTTGGCCTTGCTTAGTAGGAACTCGGCATCGGCGGTCATGTGGTCGCAGCCGTAGGACGAGATCAACTCGCCGCCCTCGGTCTTGTCCGGGTTTTGCCCATAGTCAAACCGCTCTTTCAAGGACTGCGCGATGGTTTCGCCCTTGCTGATTTTGTGCTTCTTGTAGTAAGTCGTGGCCGTAGGCAACCCTCCTTTCGATATGACAAACAGCGGCTGTGGTCAGCCGCCGTCGTTTCAGCTTTGGGACATTTTGTCCCGAAGTATCAACCGGTGATGAAGTCCCGCAGGGCGAACTTGGCTGAGTGCAGCTTGTCCACCAGCCACTCAGCGATGGCGGGAACGCCAAAGGGAGAAACGAGGAACGCAAGGACGAGGAACACAATCCCACCCACTGTCTGCCCGCCGATGAACAGGATCAGGGAGAGCAGCGTCAGCACAATGCAGCCCAGCTCGCACACGGCGGACGCCACGCAGAACAGGAATGTGACCATAGCGGCCAGCAGGGACAGCGCCACCATCACGGGGGCGGCAAGAATTTTGAGAACGATCATAGCAGCTACCTCCATCAAAAGATCGGGTTGGTTTGTCCTTCTACCCATATTATACCGCTGGAAAAATAGGCACACAAGGATGTCGAGCTTTCACCGCTTTGGGACAAAATGTCCCGAGGTCGTGAAAGCCGGGGAGCGGCACAAGGCCGCTCCCCGACAGGTCATAGGCTCACCACAGCCGGCAGCTTTTTCAGCAGCTCGGACAACGGCTCCCAAAGGTCGGCATAGTCCTTTTGGAGTGCTGTGATCTCCGAGGGATAGATGCCGTAGGTGTTGGCATGGACGGCCACTTGGTTTAGGTTGTTGGCACACCGCCGCTGCAAAGCTACCAGCTCCCGGATGTCCGAGAGGTCAACATGGAGGACATAGCCGTTGAGCGCCATTTTCCGCATATAAGCTCCCATGTTGGAGATCCCGGCCTCGGTCATGCGGTCAGCGATCAATGCCTGTTCCTCCGGCGTCACCATCACATGAAGATGGACAGAGCGCCGCCGTTTTTTTGTCAACGCTCCTCACGCTCCCGGCTGCGGCGCTTGGGCGGGTGTTCCCGCACCTTATCCAGCGGCTTTTCTGACCGGGGCGGCACAGGCAGATTGTTGATGATGCCGTCGATCATGTTCCCGTTCTGCTCCATAGAAAGCTCGGCGTTCCTGTTGGGATTGTGTTCCTGCTCCATAAATATCCTCCTATCTGTCGCCCCGGTCAGGGGCATTTTTCTTTGGGGCGGATTGTCCCCGGTCAGCCTCGGCCTGCTTTGCGGCGGTTTTCATCTGCTCCCGGATCGAACGGGGGCTGTCGGGATTGTCGGGCGCAGGCCGCAGCTCATAGTCAGACGCCTGCCGCTTGGTCAATGGCCGTGTGTAGGTCAAATGCCCCCACGCCAGAAACGACCCGTTTTCAACCGGAACGCGCTGATCGTAGTTGACAATTTCATCCGGGGCGTTGCGGGTCGGCTTCGGGAATGTCCCAATGTCCACGGGGCGCTGGGTGGAGTAATACTTGTAAAGGCCGGGAGCCTCGCTCTGCTTGACACCGACATTGTAAAGACGCTGGTATTCCTGTACCCGCGCCGCAAAGTCCTGTTCCAGAGCGGCACGGTCGCTGCCGTAATGCCCCCATTCATACTGCCGCTGGCCGTCCTTGTCATCATAACAAGCCCATGTGACATAGGGCGAGGGAGCGGTAGGATGATGCCCCAGCGCAAAGCCCCTGCCGTTTTCCAGCATGACGGCCTTGATGATCTCATAGCCTTGGTTTTTGTCCATATACCCTCCTCACCGTGATACATCTTTCTCCGCCCGTTTTGCAAAGGGCTGGAGCTGATAGGGACTTTTGCCGTCCTCCGGGCGCAGGAAGTCCAGCCTTGCGGCGGCGCGGATGGCGTTCTGGTTGAGCTGCCGCTGCCATGCCCCTTGGCTGGGCGCCCACTTGAAGCCCTCGCTTTTGAGTGCCTGCCGGGTATCGGCATCCGGCTTATCCTCAAAAATGAGCTGCAAGCGGTTCTCCGCCTCGTTGACCTTGGCCTCGCCACCGGGGAATGTCCAACCCACAAACTCCGTCTTGTGGCCCAGCTCCTCGATGCGCTGGCGCACACGGCGGATGTTGGCGTTATTGTTGGTGAGCAGATAGGCCGGAAACGGAACGGGGTCTTTGCGCCAGTCTTGGGACATGGACGCCTTGAGCTTTTCTACCTGCTCCGCCGTCAGCTCGGGACAGCCCTCCAGCGTCTTGTGCTTGCGGTAGTAAGCATTGACCGCCTTCATCATGGCCTGCTGAGACTCCATTCCCTCCAGCTTTTTCGTGAGCTTTTCCACAGCAAGGTCATCGTCGGCGCTGATCCCGCCCCGGCCTGTGGAGCGGATCTTGTCCAGCAGCTTTTCAATTTCCGCGTACTCGCCGTAGTTGCGATCCCGGGCGGCGTTCTGCTTGGCCTTTTTCGCCACGGGGAAATTGCCGCCCCCGGTGATCAGAATAGACGGCACACGGGCGTCAATGGCGTTGCGCTCATTGAGGTTTTCCGCCAGCCTGCGGGCGTAGCGGTCAACAAGAGCATCGATCTTATCATGGTGCATGGGATCGACCTGCGCCTTTTGTTTCTCTGCCAGCGCATAGGCTTCATCCACCATCTGCTGATAGCCAGCGGTGGCCGAGCCGGGGGCATAGTCGGAATAGCTGTTCATGTCCTTTGCCCGCTTTGCCGCCGCCTCGCTGATCTCATAATATTTAGGCATAATTTCTCCTTTCAGCCGGGACTTCGGGACAAAATGTCCCAAAGTCCCAGCGCTTGGATGTGGAAAGCATTTCTGTGAAAACAGGGGCGGACGGGAAAACATACCGCCCACCCCGAAAGCGCCCCGGAAAAGCCTTGTAAATGCGGGCGTTTTTCAGGGCTATTTTTCCACGCACTACCTCCGCTTGCGGCGCATATACGCCCGCTTCTGCTCCCGCAGGGCAGCCCCGGCGCAGACCGGGGAGCAGTACCGCTGCCGCCCATCCGGGAGGAAAGCCCTGCCGCATACCGGGCAAGGCCGGGTTTCTGTGATACGCTCCACGGTCAGCGACCTTTCCAGCACAGGATCAAGGGGCAGCACCGCCGCGCGGAAATAGCGACAATAAGCGCCCGTCCAGCATTTGCCCAGCATATAGCAGGGACAGTCCAGCGGCAAGCAGCCATAGTCTTTATCATAGTTGGCGCACCACTTTGTCACCAGCTTGCGGATCTCCGCCTTTTCCTGCCGGGTCAATTCACGGCTCATGTTTGCCCCCTGTCTTGGGCTTGAGCTGTTCCCGGTAGCAGAACACGCAGCCGATCCCGCGCCAGTAGGGGCAGCCGTCGCAGCGGGAGCCTTTGGGCGGCAGGCTGGGCGGAGCACCCTTAAAGTAGCTTTTTTCTTTCATAAAGTCCTCATAGGGGCTGTTGGTAAATCTCATGCTTCATCCTCACTTTCCGTTTCGTCCTCGTCCTCCCAAGGCGGGGTATCGTCATAATCGTCGCCGTAGTCCTCCGCAGCATCGGTGGCCTGTTGCTTCTTGGGGCGATAAATCTTGAAATACCAGCCAGCCCCGCCGCCGATGACCACCACGGCCAGCACCAGCAGGAGCGTTCCGCCACTGTTCTTGGACTGTTCCGGCTCGGGTTCAGGCTCCGGCTCCACCACGGGCGCAGGCTCGGGAGCCTTGCCCTGGCACTCGCCCATGTTCACGGCGCAGACGGTGCAATCCGTGTTGATAGCGCCCACGGCACATTTATCCGCACAGGAGCACTCTGGCAGCTCGCCGCCCGCCGCCTGCATCGCCGCCAGCAGGTCGGCCTCGTCCACTATGTTCAAAAAGTAGGTCTGGTACTGCTCACCGTCCTCGTCGGTGGGCTTGTCATAGTCGATGACGATGTAAAAGGTGCTGCCGCCGCTGGTTTGCACCGTGATGAACTGCTTGTTGGTGGCCTTATCGTAGAGCAGGTCACGGGTCACAAGGTTGCCGTCCTCGGTGAAGCCCTCGCCGGGGTCAACGGTTTCCATGGGCGGCGGCTCCACAGGATCAAGCCCGTCCCATTCCTCACCGCCCCCGGCGTAGGCCGTGACCGCCATGCCGCACATCAAAACAGCGGCGCAGAGCGCCGCCGCCAGCTTCTTCATCCACTTGTTCATTCACTGTCCTCCTTATCTGCGGACTTTGGGACATTCTGTCCCAAAACGCCACCGCTCTTGATGGTTTGGAGCAGCACGGGCAGGTCGGTGAGCGAAACGCTCATGCCGCGCACGATCTCCACGATCTCACTGTTCTCGGCCTCCAGCTTTTTCTGTTCCAGCTCCTTGAGCCGTGCCTGCTGCTCGTTGATTTTGGCCGTGACCTTTTCGATTTCGGCCTGAATTTTTGCGCTTTTGGAGATAGCCATAAAAAACCTCCTATTAAAATAATTTTCCGTAGGCGTAAAAATGGGACTGCCAGTAGCTCGTGTTGAGGTTGGCGTAGCTGATCGGGTCGCCACAAT
>ERZ1673737.4400-NODE-4400-length-9989-cov-35.078116_pt1 | contig 9989 bp, 6 predicted proteins | sample MGYA00580211_ERZ1673737 | MGnify/ENA primary metagenome ERZ1673737 (study PRJEB41218, sample SAMN15661789) | gut metagenome | host: Homo sapiens | place: Canada: London | collected 2015-08-20/2019-03-30 | study: EMG produced TPA metagenomics assembly of... | reverse complement strand
TGCACGTACGGTTTGATAAGGGGCTAGCCTAGTGATAGGTTAGCCTACTTTCTTTTTATCCATTTAATGTATAGCCCTGTGAGTAGTAAATGACTACTGGCATACCAGTTGTAATAGTATTGTACATAGTACCTGCAAAACTTACTGGAAGGTTAACACATCCGTGTGAACCACCAGATACATAAAGATTACCACCAAAACTAGATCTCCAGTTTGCATCATGGAAACCAATACCTCTATTGAATGGCATCCAATAACTTACAGGAGATTCATAAGGATACTTACCTGTAACAGGATCCTTAGTACCTCTTAATACTCTATTACGTTCTTTAGAATAAATATAATATGTACCAGCTGGAGTATAACGATCATTTGTCATCTTACCTGATACACAATCTGACTGAAGAACACACTGACCATTCTTATAAATCCATAGATGCTGACGAGATAAGTCAACTTCAACATAATTACCACCAAGACCATAATTCTCAGTAGACTGTTCTTTAGCACTATAAGCAGGAGCTCTCTTAACAGCCTTGCCAGCATTTAATTCTTCTTTAATCTTTGCGATTTCTTCTGTCTGATTCATCTTATAACCATAAGTACCACCACTTACAGTTCTTACACCTAAACCTGTTGCATTAAACGTATGTGTCTTACCAACAGTGTTGGCTTTAGCTGCAAGTGTATAAACAAAGTTCTTCATACGTTTATTCCAGATTTCTTCGTTATAGCTATAAGTACCATCTTCATTCTTAACAAGCCATGTTAACATCTTTTCACTATTTAAGACTTCACTCTGATTGTTAGGTAGTTCATAAGTAATAGAAGTCTTTAAATATTTCTTTAATGTTTCAGCTTCAGATTTAACAGTTTCAGTTGTTTTTCCAGGGATCTTATATGCATCCTTTACTTTAGCAACATTTAAACTAGTTTTCTGAAGACCAACAGCTTTATTCACTGCTTCATAAACAGTCTCTTTATTTAAACTATTTCCAGCTTTTTCCTTTTGTACAGTAAATGAACCATTCTCATACTTCATACGTGCATCTGTAGGCGCTGTTTGGTTTTCATCCTTTAACTGATTCTTGCTATAAAGAACATCCTTTAACTTATTTTCATCATAAGAAGTCTTAGTCTGAATAGTTTTCTTATTTCCTTTGTGATTAAATAAGTAGTTCTTGAACCATGTAAATGAATCCTGTTTCTTCAATAAAGCCTCAACTTTTCCATCAGGAACATAACTCATGTCAATTTCTTTTGCTGAAATAGTTTCGGTAGTCTTATTTCTAAACTTCATTTCTAAAGTGTAGTTTAACTGATTTTCAGCAATCTTCTTTTCTGCATCTGCAACACTTAACTTACCTACATTTACATTATTAATATAAGTAGAAGGTAAGAAGCGATCACTATAAGCTGTACCCATATGATGAATATAGAGGAATACTGATAATCCAAGAATCACGAGTACAGATACAATAATTACAATAATCTTATTTCTTTTCTGCATATTTGTCATGTTATCTTTCTCTCCCTTATACTACCCCTTCTAATTCATTGATTATAGCAAACATTTGTAAAAAGGTAAATCAAGATTTGTGAAATGACTTAAAAATACACAACTTGTACAAAAGAAGTTAGTTTTAACTTATTTATTTGTGAATAAATATTGTATAAATAGTGAGGTGTGATTGTTAGTACGTTATGTGTAGTGACAAAGAATGTACAGAAATGTGTGTAGGTGATTCGAAAATAGTCTCTCTTAAATAAGCAATTCTTCAAATATTGGAGTATTAAATAGTATGGAGGATGTGACTATATGGCAATACCAACAAGTATTAAAACATTATTGTCTGGGGATGTTGTTGAATGGGCAAGAATTGAATTGAAACAAACTTGGGATCCAGCAGCATCTTTGAAAACTATATGTGCATTTGCGAATGATCTTGATAATTGGGGCGGTGGATATATTATTATTGGAGTGCAAGAGGTTAATGGAAGACCCATTTATCCTTTAAAGGGTGTGCAACCAGAAAAGTTGGATTCTTTTCAAAAAAGTATTTTTGCGAAATGTAAGCTTCTTAGACCATCGTATACACCTATAATTAGCGTAGAAAAATACCAAGATAAGTATTTTATCGTTATATGGTGTCCAGGTGGAGATAATAGACCATATTCATCACCGAAAACTATGGAAAAAAATAATAAAGAAAGAATACATTATATTCGTAAAGCATCGAGTACTGTAGCACCGTCTGATGATGAAGAAAAGGATTTGTTCAATCTAGCGAATAGAGTACCATTTGATGACAGAGTAAATCATCAGGCGGAAATAACTGATTTAAATATAACTTTGATTCAGAATTATCTGAGAGAAATAGGAAGTTCGCTATATGAGAAATCATTAACTGGAGACTTTACAGAATTGTGCAGTGATATGAACATCATAAGTATACTTCCAGAATATGTGAAACCTAAAAATGTTGGATTAATGTTTTTCTGTGTACAACCGGATAAATTCTTTCCATTCACTCAGATTGATGTTGTTCAATTTCCAGATGGATTAGGTGGGGATAATATAATAGAAAATACATTTAAAGGACCGATTCATCATCAACTTAGAGAAGCGTTACAATTCATAAAAAATTCAATCGTGAGTAAAAAAATAGTTAAAAGTGCAGATAAAGCAGAATCTGATTGGGTTTTTAATTATCCGTATGCCGCATTAGAAGAAGCACTTGCGAATGCAGTTTATCACCGTGCGTATGATATTAGGGAACCTATTGAGGTAAGAGTTGAAAAAAATATGATTGAAATAGTAAGCTTTCCTGGACCAGATCGCTCAGTGACACAAGAAGGATTGAAACGATATAAGGTTTCTAATCGTAGATATAGAAATCGTCGTATTGGAGATATTCTTAAGGAACTGCATTTAACTGAAGGGAGAAATACAGGTTTTGGAAAAATTTTAAGTGCACTTGAAGAAAATGGGTCTCCAAAACCTGAATTTGAGACAGATGAAGGACATAATTATTTTATTACAAGGTTATTTATTCATAAAGCATTTATGAAACAGGGGCAAAAAAGAGCCGAAGTTGGTCAAAAAGGAGCCGAAGTTGGTTCAAAAGGAGCCAAAGCTGGCCAAAAAGGAGCCAAAGTTGGCCAAAAAGGAGCCAAAGTTGGCCAAAAAGGAGCTGAAGTTGGTCAAAAAGAAGCCAAAGTTGGCCAAAAAGGAGCTGAAGTTGGTCAAAAAGGAGCCGAAGTTGGCCAAAAAGGAGCTGAAGTTGGTCAAAAAGGAGCCGAAGTTGGTTCTAAAGGAGCCGAAGTTGGCCAAAAAGGAGCCGAAGTTGGTCAAAAAGGAGCCAAAGTTGGCCAAAAAGGAGCCGAAGTTGGTCAAAAAGGAGCCGAAGTTGGTTCAAAAGGAGCCAAAGTTGGCCAAAAAGGAGCCGAAGTTGGTTCAAAAGGAGCCAAAGTTGACCAAAAAGGAGTCAAAAAAGGAACTGAAAGAAGTTTGGAGATACTTAATAGAATGAGAGAAAATCCTTTTGTAACACAGGTTAAGCTAATGGAAGAGTTTAATCTATCTAGAAAACAGATTCAAAACATCATTCAATATTTGCGTTTAAATGGGTTAGTAGAAAGAGAAGGATCTAATAGAAGTGGTAAATGGATAGTGAAAAAATAATAATATATTACTACATTTCCTGTACTGTATGATATTAGAAAAACATTGTATATATCAATGCTATTTAGATTGCTGATGAGAGTAACTGTTAAACACATTAACAAGTCGCTTTTTTTCACAGTTATTTAATATGTGTTATAATGAGATCAAAGTGAGGTAATGCTATGAAAATATACTATGAAGTACATGGAAATGGTTACCCGATTATCTTATTACATGGTAATCAGGAAAACAGAAAAATATATGATCAATTAATCAAGGATTTAGAAAACGATTATCAATTAATCGCAATGGATTCACGTTATCATGGTAAATCTATTAAGAGTGGTCCTTTAACACTAGACCGTATGGCTCAGGATGTGATGGATGTCGCAAATGAATTAGATCTAGAAGCATATGATGTCATTGGCTTTAGTGATGGTGCGAATATCGCACTTACACTTGCAGGAAAAGATGACCGTTTAAAACATATGGCACTTCTTTCACCTAATGCCACTCCTCAAGGCATTAAATGGTATTATCGTCTCCATATGTATATGACATTACTCTTATTGCCAATATTCTGTATATATGATAAGAGATCAAGAATACGCTTTAAGCTCATTTCGTTTATGACAAAAGAGCCACATTTTACTGCAGATTACTTATCAGAACTCAAGATTCCAGCTTTATTACTATCTGGTGAACATGATGTAATCAAGGATTCTGATTTCACTTTTATTCAGTCATCATTGCCTTATTGTGTACATAAGGTGATTAAAGGTTCACCACATTTCTTATTAGGTGATCAATATGATAAAACATTAAGAGAAATAAGGGGGTTTTTATATGCCTGTCATCACGAAGCATAATGTATTAGATATAAAGAATGTTGTATTTGGAGAAGGAACACCTAAGATTTGTCTTCCTATTGTAGATACAACTAAAGAAGATATTATTGATACTTTAGATTCTTATAAGGATTTAGATTATGATGTAGTAGAAATTAGACTTGATTTCTATGAAGGATTAAAAGAAGGGCATTTGACAGATGTATTAGAAGAAATTAAGAAACATACAGATAGACTTGTATTAGGTACAATCCGTACTGTGAGTGAAGGAGGAGAAGGAGAACTTACTTCTCTAGAGTATATACATTGTATTAAAGAAATCTGTGATGCTCATGTGGATCTAGTAGATATTGAGTTATCGCAGGGATATGAATCTGTGATGGAACTTGTTCAGTATGCTCATAAGAAAGGTGTTCATGTTATTATGAGTGAACATCATTTTGAGGAAACACCATCAAGAGAAGATATGCAGGAAACACTAGAAAAGATGGAAATACTAGGGGCTGATTTACCTAAACTTGCTGTTATGCCTGAAAGTAAAGAAGACTTATTAACACTGCTAGAAGCCACTCTTTATTCAAGTCAGCGTTTAGGAAAACCTATTATTACTATGTCCATGGGTAAATTAGGACGCTTGTCACGTATGATGGGGGAATACTTTGGTTCATGTATGACCTTTGCGACAGCCAAGGATGCGAGTGCACCAGGACAGGTTCCTCTTGATGATTTAAAAAAAGTATTAGAGGTTCTACATGATTAATTTAGATCATGCGAAAGAGGCATTTGATAATTATGTCAATCGTTATGATCTCTCTATCCCGCATATTCATCTTAAATATGTGCATTCTTATAAAGTAATGGATGTTATGGGTGAACTATGTGATATGAAAGGTAAAACTGAAGAAAAAGACTTATGTCTATTAATCGGCCTATTACATGATATAGGTCGTTTTGAACAGTTTCGCCTATATCATTCTTTCCTAGATAGAGAAACAGTGAATCATGCGATGTATTCTTCTCATGTATTATTTGAGGAGGGACTTATTAGAGAGTTCATAGAAGAAGATACATATGACACTATTATTAAGCATGCTATAGAACAGCATAATAAATACAAAGTAGAAGAAGGCTTTAGTGAAGAAGAACTCTTTTACATACATATGATTAGAGATGCAGATAAATTAGATCATTTTCGTGTTAAAGATGTAGAAAAGGATATAGTATTACTAGGTGTGACTTATGAGGAAGCAGGAAAAGAATCTATAACTGATGAAGTCTATCAACAGTTCTGTAAACATCAACTTATTTATGCTCCTACAAGAAAAACACATTTAGACATGTGGATTTCTTATATTGCTTTTATATTTGATCTTTATTTTGATGAAAGTAAATCATATATTGAAAAAAATCACTATATTGAAAGAAGTTTTGATAAAATAAAAATAGAAGATCTAGAGATATTAAAAAAATATCGAGCATTAGAAAAATGCGCACTAGAGTATATTAAAGGAGGACATATATGAGTTTACCAAAGGATTTCCTATGGGGTGGTGCTTTAGCAGCTCACCAGTTTGAAGGTGGTGTATTAGACACTACTAAAGGTTTGAGTGTTGCTGATGTAATGACAGGCGGAAACGTATCAACACCACGTGTGATTACTGATGGAGTAAAGGAAGGATTATATTATCCAAACCACATCGGTATTGATTTCTATCATCATTACAAGGAAGATATCAAGCTATTCGCAGAAATGGGCTTTAAATGCTTTAGAACATCTATTGCTTGGACAAGAATCTTCCCATTAGGTGATGAAGAACAGCCTGATGAAGAAGGTTTACAGTTCTATGATGATGTATTTGATGAATTATTAAAATATGGTATTGAACCAGTCATCACATTATCTCACTTTGAAATGCCTTATCATCTTGCTAAGGAATATGGCGGATTCATGAACAGAAAGACTATTGATTTCTTTGTAAAGTTCGCAGAAGTATGTTTCAAGAGATATAAAGATAAAGTTAAATATTGGATGACTTTCAATGAAATCAACAACCAGATGAACTATAAGAATGATATTTTCGGATGGACTAACAGTGGTGCTCATTTTGGAAACTATGATAATCCAGAAGAAGCAATGTATCAGTGTGGTCATTATGAATTAGTAGCCAGTGCAAAGGCAGTGAAGATTGGCCATGAAATTAATCCTAACTTCTTAATTGGTAATATGATTGCGATGGTTCCTATTTATCCATTCTCTTGCCGTCCAGCAGATATGGTATTATCCACTGAAATGATGCATCAGAGATGGTTCTTCTGTGATGTGCAGTGCCGTGGTCATTATCCACGTTATGCATTAAAGATGTTTGAAAACAAAGGCTTTAACTTAGATATCACTGAAGAAGATAAAAAAGCTTTAGCCGCAGGTACAGTAGATTATATCGGATTCTCTTATTACATGACTAATACTGTAGACTCTACAGCACATAAAGATGTTTCTAAATCTTTAGATGGATCTAGTGAACATTCTGTGGCTAACCCATTCATTAAAGTATCTGACTGGGGATGGGCTATTGATCCAGAAGGTTTACGTTATGCTTTGAATCAGATGTATGAAAGATATGAAAAACCATTATTTATTGTAGAAAATGGTTTTGGTGCGATTGATAAGAAAGAAGAAGATGGCAGCTGTCATGACCCATATCGTGTAGATTACTTAAGAGCACATATTGAACAGATGAAGAAAGCTGTAGAAATTGATGGTGTAGACTTAATGGGTTATACACCATGGGGATGCATTGACTGTGTCTCTTTTACTACAGGTGAAATGAAGAAACGTTATGGCTTTATCTATGTAGATCGTAACAACGATGGAAGCGGTACACTAGAAAGAAGTAAGAAAGATTCATTTGACTGGTATAAGAAAGTTGTTGCAAGCAATGGTGAAGATTTAGGTTAATTCGCCCTCAACATTGCGAAAAAAAGAAACCCATGAGAAATGCTTGACATTAGGCTCGTGGGTTTTTATACTGATTAAGGGTAAACATTCTTGATGTTTATCAATAATTGAAAAAACGTTGATAAATTCAACATTTTTTCATGTTAATAAATTATTGATGAGATATTTTTTTATCTCAAGCATATTAGTTGCATGTGCAACTAATTTAGACTAATATAGAATTAGAAAAAAATCTATTAGGTATTTCATCCTAATAGATTTTCTTATGAGGAGGGTAAATAACATGGAGGTAATCAAGAGAGATGGCTCAAAGGTAGCTTTTGATGGAAGTAAGATTGAAAATGCGATTTTAAAGGCTATGCGCTATGGCAGCGGTATTGTGAAACCTGAAATTGCATCTAAGATCTCACATGAAATTGAAGACTGGCATAAATCAAGTGGAGCAGCATCTATCAGCATTTATCGTATTGAAGGACAGGTTTTTGAAAAATTAATTGAAAAGGGAGAAGTACTAACTGCCAAGGCTTATGAAGGCTATCGTAAGGTAAGAGAGTTCCAGAGAGAAACTAATACAATTGATAATGCGATTTATGGTATTGTCAATCAGACTAATAAAGAAGCAATGGATGAAAACTCTAATAAAGATGCGACTGTATTAGCTACTCAGAGAGACTTAATTGCTGGTGAATTCTCTAGAGACTATTGCCGCCGTTTATTATTACCACCAAAGATTGTACAGGCACATGATGATGGTATTATTCATTTCCATGATATGGATTACTATATCCAGAAGATGCATAACTGCGATCTAGTAAACTTAAAGGATATGTTTGCGAATGGCACAGTTATTAATGATAAATTGATTGAAACGCCTAAGTCTTTACAGACAGCATGTACTGTTGCAACTCAGATTGTTCAGCAGGTTGCTAATGGTCAGTATGGAGGACAGACAATCTCTATCTCTCATTTAGCACCTTATGTACGTGTATCATATAAGAAACACTTAAAGGCTGTAAGAAAAGAAGGCAAAGAAGTAGGTATTGATTATACAGAAGAACAGATTGAAAAGATCGCAAAGTCTCGTCTTCATGAAGAAATCAAAGCGGGTGTACAGACTATCCAGTATCAGATCAATACATTCTCTACTACAAATGGTCAGGCTCCATTCTTATCTATTTTCATGTATTTAAGAGAAGAACCAGACTATATTGAAGAAACAGCTTTATTAATTGAAGAAATCTTAAAACAGAGATATATCGGTATGAAGAATCCTGTGGGTGCTTATGTCACTCCAGCATTCCCTAAATTACTTTATGTATTAGATGATAATAATGTGCCTGATGATTCACAGTATCGTTATTTAACAGATTTAGCGGTTAAATGTGTATCTAAGCGTATGATGCCTGATTTCATCAGCGCAAAGATCATGAGAGAAAACTATGAAGGACAAGTATTCCCATGTATGGGATGCCGTTCATTCTTATCTCCATGGAAGAATGAAAAGGGTGAATACCAGTGGTATGGTCGTTTTAACCAGGGTGTAGTTACACTTAACTTAACTGATGTTGGTTTATCAGCTAACAAGAATATGGATTCATTCTGGAAGATTCTAGATGAACGTTTAGATTTATGTTATGAAGCATTGATGTTAAGACACGAAAGCTTAAAGGGTACTCCTTCAGATATTTCTCCAATTCATTGGCAGTATGGTGCCATCGCAAGATTAAAACCAGGAGAAAAGATTGATTCATTATTAGATACTTGTTATTCTACATTATCATTAGGCTATATTGGTTTATATGAATGTGTAGTGGCATTAATTGGTCAGTCTCATACTACTGAAGAAGGCGATGCATTAGCTCTTGAAATTATGCAGAAATTAAGAAATACATGTGATAAGTGGAAGAAGGATACAGGTTTAGGATTTGCCTTATATGGTACTCCTGCAGAATCAACTACTTATACATTAGCACGTGCATTAAAGAAGAGATTTGGTATCGTCCCTGGTGTAACAGATAAAGACTATATTACTAACTCTTATCATGTCAATGTAAGAGAACATATTGATGCATTCTCTAAATTAGGCTTTGAAGCGAAGTTCCAGAAGATTTCTTCTGGAGGGGCTATTAGTTATGTAGAAGTGACTAATATGACAAATAACTTTGATGCCATGAAAGAATTAATTAACTATATGTATGAAACAATCCAGTATGCTGAAATCAATACTAAGTCTGACTATTGTCAGGAATGTGGTTTCTCTGGAGAAATCTTATTAGATGAAAATAATGAATGGTATTGTCCTAACTGTGGTAATAGAAACCATAAGACATTAAATGTGTGTCGTAGAACATGTGGTTATCTTGGTGATAATTTCTGGAATAAGGGACGTACACAGGAAATCAAAGAACGTTTTGTACATTTAGACAATAGAGTATATCAGGAAAATAACTAAGAAAGACCTTGAGAGAGGCTGTCTCGAAATAAATGACAGTTTTCCAAAATAGAAAAATGCGACACA
>ERZ1673737.4398-NODE-4398-length-9995-cov-3.790241_pt1 | contig 9995 bp, 7 predicted proteins | sample MGYA00580211_ERZ1673737 | MGnify/ENA primary metagenome ERZ1673737 (study PRJEB41218, sample SAMN15661789) | gut metagenome | host: Homo sapiens | place: Canada: London | collected 2015-08-20/2019-03-30 | study: EMG produced TPA metagenomics assembly of PRJNA649273... | reverse complement strand
GTTACGGTAGTGACCGGAACCAATGGAAAGACGACCACGTCCCGTATGATCGAGCAGGCATTTGAAGAAGCCGGATATAAGTACTTCGCAAATAAATCCGGTGCCAATCTTCTGACCGGGATCATTACGGTGTTTGCACAGCACTGCAGTCTTTCTGGCAAGTGTTCCTACACACACGCACTGATCGAGTGCGATGAGGCAGCGTTCCGTAAGACCAGCGAGATGCTGCCGGTAGAGTGTCTGGTAGTCAACAATATTTTCCGTGACCAGTTGGACAGATATGGGGAGATCACCCACACGTTGAATGCAATCCGCGAAGGAATTACCCACGTACCGGATGCAACCCTGTGCCTGAACGCGGACTGTTCATTGACGTCATCTCTTGCAGATGATGTACCGAATAAGGTTGTATGGTTCGGGGTGGATGTGCCGATTTACAAAGAGACAGCGTTTGAATTGTCTGATGCAGTGTACTGTATTCATTGTAAGACAGAATATGAATACGATTACAGAACTTACAGCCATCTTGGCGGTTTCCGCTGTCCGAAATGTGGATATCACCGGCAGACACCGCAGGTTGGCGTGACGCAGGTAGTGCGTACCGGAGCAGATTCTTCGGATATCGTGTTAAATGCATTCGGGCATAGCCATGATGTGCACATTAATCTTCCGGGAGGTTACAATATTTACAATGCGGCAGCCTGTGTTGCGGCTGCGGAGATTGTTGGAATCGATGAAGACACAGCAGTTGATGCACTCAGCAGATTTGAGTGTGGTTTCGGACGTGCGGAACAGTTTGAACTTGGCAAGTCTAAAGCACGTATGATGCTTGTCAAGAACCCGGCAGGGTACAATCAGGTCATCAACCAGATCTCTAATGATGAGGAAGAGTGCAAGATTGCGTTCCTTCTGAACGACCGTTATGCAGATGGAACCGATATCAGCTGGATCTGGGATGTGGATTTTGAAGCACTTGCCCGCCAGAGCGCACGCTTTACCCGTATTCTGGTATCCGGAGTCCGTGCAGATGATATGGCGCTCCGCCTGAAATATGCAGGATTTGACACTGGACGGATTGAAGTGATCCGTGACTATGAGAACCTTTTAGAAGCAATCGGAGCGGATGAGACACCGACATTTATTATGCCGACTTATACCGCTATGTTTGATCTGCGCGGCGAGATCAGCAAGCATACTGATATCAAGGCATTTTACGAATAAGGAGGGAATTATGGAACTGAATATCTGTCATCTCTATCCGGACATCCTTAATCTGTATGGAGACCGGGGCAATATCATCACAATGAAACGTCGTATGGAGGATCGGGGAATCAAGGTCAATGTAGAAGGCTGCTCGATCGGAGAAACGCTGGATGCAAACCGATATGATATCTTATTCATTGGCGGAGGTCAGGATTTTGAACAGGAAGTTCTTCTGAAAGACCTGGGGACCGGAAAAGCAGCAGAGATCCGCGCGGCTGTGGAAGATGAAAAGACCTTCCTCGCAATCTGCGGAGGCTATCAGATGCTTGGCCAGTATTATAAGACCTGGGATGGTGTCCAGCTCGATTTTACCGGCGCGATCAACATTCATACCGTTGGATCAAAAGAGCGTATGATCGGCAATTATATGTTTGAGACCCTCCCGGAGAGCAGTGGAGCTGTCGTAGTCGGCTTTGAAAATCATTCCGGCAAGACCTACCTGGGTGAAGGCGTATCACCACTCGGCAAAATGCTCAAAGGCTACGGTAACAACGGAGAAGACCAAACTGAAGGAGCCCGCTACAAAAATGTTTTCGGAACCTATTCGCACGGCTCCCTTTTACCAAAGAACCCGGTACTCTGTGATTTTATATTACAAACTGCCCTAGAACGCAAATACGGTCAAATAGAACCACTTGCGCCACTGGAAGACACCCTGGAATTAAACGCCAACGAATACATGAAACAAAGATTAAGCAAATAATGCTTATTTAGAAAATGCCACTGCACACAGGGTTCCATCCCACCTGTGCAGTGGCATTTTGTCCCATCTATGATACAGCAAGGCAAAACTTTGCCAGTAAAGTACGGCGGTCGTCGTGGGAAAATCATCTCTTTCGATTCACTTATTGTACAATGGAGAGAAGACTCAAAAATTGTGGAAGCCATTGCTGACACAATTTTCGCTTTCAGAGGCTTCTCGGAATGGTTTGCACAATGGAATCGAAAGAGATGATTCTCCCACGATGACTTCACAACCTACTCCCACAAATTTCCCCTCTCAATCATCTTGACAAAATTCCCTACCCATACTATCATAAGGATACATTTTCTAAAAGATATCGGTTTTCTTTTAGCAAATCACTCATGGCATTTCGCCATACATTTTCTGAAATAAAACTTCTGAACTTTTGCCGGGGAAAGGCAAGGGTGAATTTAATATGGGATTTTATAAGGTACATTCGGCAACGATTCTGGGGCTGAAAGTAGAATTTGTGCAGGTAGAGGCAGATGCAGGGAACGGACTTCCAATGTTTCATATGGTGGGATATCTGTCTTCTGAGGTAAAGGAAGCAGCAGAACGGGTAAGAACTGCCATGCGTAATGCCGGTTATACCATGCCGGCGAAAAAGATTGTGATCAATCTGTCGCCGGCATGTGTCCGCAAGAAGGGATCGGTATTTGACCTTCCAATTGCAGTTGCAGTACTTGGGGCAATGGGGATTTTCCCGGAAAAAGCAGTGGAGGATATTTTACTTGCAGGAGAGCTCGGACTGGATGGAAAGCTGCAGCCGGTAGAGGGAATCCTTCCGATTGTTCTGGAAGCAAAGAAGGCTGGTTTTAGGTGTTGTGTGATTCCGAAGTCAAATGAGGATGAGGGAAGGCTGGCGCAGGGAATACAGATTTTTGGGGCAGAGACTCTGGAGGAGGTATGCAGATGGCTGAAGGGTGAGTATATGCCTCAGATGGAGAAAAGTGACAAAGAAGAGGCTCATGGAACGGAAGAATGGGACATAGATTATAGTGATATTCAGGGACAGGAAGCAGTAAAAAGGGCGACGATGGTGGCGGTGGCCGGAGGACATAACCTGCTTTATGTCGGTCCGCCTGGTTCCGGAAAGACGATGCTTGCCAAACGGATCCCGACGATCCTACCACCGCTTGATCGGGAAGAAAGTCTGGAGATCACGGGGATTTACAGTACGGCTGGACTGCTTAAAAGAAAGAATCCGCTGATCTGGCAGAGACCGTTCCGAGAGGTCCATCATACTGTGACACGGGCAGCGCTCATCGGAGGCGGACGAATCCCATCGCCGGGAGAAGCAACACTTGCGCATGGAGGTGTGCTTTTTCTGGATGAGCTGGCGGAGTTTCCGAGAGGTGTTCTGGAAGTGCTCAGGCAGCCGTTGGAAGAAAAATGCATTCATCTGGCAAGGCAGCAGGGAGCTTATATTTTTCCGGCAGACTTTATGTTGGTTGCTGCAACAAATCCATGTCCCTGCGGAATGGCTCCTGGTCCCCAATGTACCTGTACGCCCGGGCAGATCCGGAATTATCAGGGAAAGTTGAGCCAGCCGTTTCTGGATCGGATTGATATCTGCATGGAGGCACCCAAGGTTGAATATGAAGAACTGACCGGAAAGGGAACAGGGATGGATTCCAGAACCATGCGAGGAAAAGTGATGCTTGCAAGAATGCGTCAGATGGATCGTTTTCGAGAAGAAAAGCTGACAAAAAATGCACAGATGGGGCAAAATGAAATTGAAAAATACTGCCGTCTTGGGAAAGAGGAAGAACGGATGATGCGCCAGGCTTATGAAGTGATGAACCTGACGGTGAGGAGCTATCATAAGGTGTTGAAGGTGGCACGGACAATCGCAGATCTGGAGGAAAAGTAGGAGATCGATCTTGCGACACTTCGAGAGGCACTGGGGTATCGGGTTATGGATAAAGAATACTGGGGATAAGAGAAATGAGTGAAATGTGGTATACATACTGGCTGGCGTGTGTGGAAGGAATCACAGGTGACAGAAAGTGTGAATTATGCAGAAAGAACGGATCTGCGGAAGCAGTATATTATATAGAAGAAAAAGGGATCAGAGAACAGATAATTACAGAAAAAGAGTGGGGGATCCTGAAAGAAAGTAAGAAAAAAAGGAATTGGAGGGAAGCGTATCAAAAAGTGGTGGATCGGGGAATTCAGATGGCAGTCCGGGGACAGAACAATTATCCGAAACGGTTTGAAGAACTTGCGGGAATGCCGTATGCACTCTTTTTTATCGGGGAGATGCCACGGGAGGGAATGCCGTCGGTGGCAGTGGTGGGTGCCAGAAGATGTAGCAGCTATGGTGAGAAAATGACGCTTCGCTTTGTTGAAAGACTTGCGGAGAGCGGAATCCAGATTATCAGTGGAATGGCACTGGGAATTGACGGAATGGCACACCGGGCTGCATTAAATGTCGGAGGGAAAACATTTGCGGTTCTGGGAGGCGGAGCAGATGTATGTTATCCTGCGGCACATAAAGGACTCTATAAAGATTTAATAAAGCGGGGAGGCATACTGTCTGAACAGCCACCGGGAACTCCACCGGTTGCCTGGCATTTTCCGGCAAGAAACCGTCTGATCAGCGGACTTGCCGATGTGGTACTTGTTATGGAGGCAAAAGAAAAGAGCGGATCCCTGATTACAGCAGACATGGCTCTTGAACAAGGAAGAGACATTTATGCTCTCCCGGGGATGGTGACAGAGCCGCTGAGCTGTGGTTGTAACCGCCTGATCCGGCAGGGAGCAGGGATTCTTCTGAATGAAGAAGATTTGCTGGAAGAACTGGTTATAAAAGGGCTGCTAAAGAAGAAAATCGCAATTATATCAGACACGAAAAATAAAATAAAGCTTGAAACGAAAGAAAATTTGGTGTATAGTAAGCTCGGTTTGTATCCGCGGGGGCTGGATGATTTACAGAGAGAAACCGGACTTACTCCACAGGAGGTGATGGGAATCTGTGTATCTCTTCAGTTGAAAGGATGCATTCAGGAAAGATCAAAAAATTATTATGTCAGAGCTAAATGATCTGACACTATTAATATGGAGGAATATAATATATGGCACGTTATCTTGTGATTGTAGAGTCACCGACAAAAGTGAAGACCATAAAGAAATTTCTCGGCAGCAATTACGTGGTAATGGCATCAAACGGACATGTAAGAGATTTGCCGAAAAGTCAGATGGGAGTAGACCTGGAGCATGACTTTGAGCCGAAATACATTACAATCAGAGGAAAAGGTGAGATCCTTGCAGGACTTAGAAAAGAAGTAAAAAAAGCAGATAAGATTTATCTTGCAACTGACCCGGACCGCGAAGGAGAAGCAATTTCCTGGCACTTGATGAAAGCACTTAAGCTGGAAGGAAAGAAAGTATACCGGATCAGTTTTAACGAGATCACTAAAAGTGCGGTAAAGGCATCCCTGAAAAATGCACGTGATATCGACATGGATCTGGTAGATGCGCAGCAGGCGCGTCGTGTGCTGGATCGTATCGTGGGATATAAGATCAGTCCGGTTCTCTGGGCAAAAGTAAAAAGAGGACTTAGTGCCGGTCGTGTGCAGTCTGTGGCACTTCGCATCATTGCAGACCGGGAAGATGAGATCGCAGCGTTTATTCCGGAAGAATACTGGTCACTGGACGCCAATTTCAAGGTAAAGGGAGAAAAGAAGCCTCTTACAGCAAAATTCTATGGAACAAAGGATGAGAAGATCACCATCCATAACGAAGAAGAACTGCATAAGATTCTTGCAGATTTGGAAGAGGCAGAATATGAAGTGGTCGATGTAAAACGCGGAGAGAGAAGTAAAAAAGCACCGCTTCCGTTTACGACCAGTACCCTTCAGCAGGAGGCATCCAAAGCACTGAATTTTGCAACTTCAAAGACGATGCGTATCGCACAGCAGCTTTATGAAGGTGTAGATATTAAAGGAAGTGGAACGGTTGGTCTGATCACTTACCTGCGTACGGATTCGACCCGTATTTCTGAGGAGGCGGATGCAAATGCAAGAGCCTATGTTGGAAAAGCCTACGGAGAAGAGTATGTGGCAGAGACTGCATCGGAACAGAAGCAGAAAAATGACGGGAAAAATATTCAGGATGCACACGAAGCCATCCGCCCGTCAGATGTTACCCGTGTTCCGGCAGAAATCAAAGAATCTCTTACAAGAGACCAGTTCCGTCTGTATCAGCTGATCTGGAAGCGTTTTGTGGCGAGCAGAATGCAGCCGGCAAAATATGAGACAACTTCTGTTAAAATTGGAGCAGATGATTACCGTTTTACGGTATCGGCATCTAAGATTATATTTGAAGGTTTCCGTCTGGCATATGTGGAAAGCGATGAGGAAAAACAGAGTGGAAATGTAATGGTCAAGAGTATCGATAAAGATTCAGAACTGACGAAAGAATCCTTTGACTATAAGCAGCATTTCACACAGCCACCTGCACATTACACCGAGGCATCTCTTGTAAAGACACTGGAAGAACTTGGAATCGGACGTCCGAGTACCTATGCACCAACAATCTCTACGATCATTACAAGAAGATACGTTGCAAAAGAGAACAAGAATCTTTATATGACAGAGCTTGGTGAAGTGGTCAATAATATTATGAAGCAGTCTTTCGCAAGCATTGTTGATGTCAACTTTACCGCTTATATGGAAGGACTTCTGGATATGATCGCAGAAGGAAAGGTAGAGTGGAAATCGGTTATCAGCAATTTCTATCCGGATCTGAAAGAAGCGGTTGAAAAAGCAGAAAAAGAGCTGGAAACAGTTAAAATCGAGGATGAGGTAACCGATGTAGTCTGCGAAGAATGTGGAAGAAATATGGTTATCAAATACGGTCCCCATGGAAAGTTCCTTGCATGTCCAGGATTCCCGGAATGCCGCAACACCAAACCGTATCTGGAGAAAATCGGAGTTGCCTGCCCGAAATGTGGAAAAGACATTGTATTGCGCAAGACAAAGAAAGGCAGACGTTATTATGGATGTGAGGATAATCCGGAATGTGATTTTATGTCATGGCAGAAGCCGTCAGAAGAAAAATGTCCGAAATGCGGAAGTTATATGGTAGAAAAGGGAAATAAACTTGTCTGCGGTAATGAACAGTGTGGGTTTGTTAAAAATAAAGAGAAAGATGAAAAATAAATCAAATTTCATTGAACTATTCAGAATTGTATGATAATATATTTGTGTGCACATTTTTTTGACTAATTTGTGTGCATAATTTCAACAATATTTCATATTCGTGAAAAATGCGACCGGAAACGCACATTTTTAATAAAAATATATGTAGGCAGATCTGAGCGTACAACTATTGGATAAAACAAGAAAAATTAACAAACTGTTGCACAATAATAATTCAAGCAAAGTTGTGTTTACAGATATCTGTGAAGTTCTGACAGAGATTCTGGCATCGAATGTACTGGTAGTCAGTAAGAAAGGAAAGGTACTCGGTGTCAGCACATGCGAAGGAGTCCCGGAGATCCATGAGCTTTTGCAGGACGAAGTGGGAGAACATATTGATCCGATGTTAAATGAACGTCTTCTAAGTATTCTTTCCACAAAAGAGAATGTTAATCTGCAGACACTTGGATTTACAGCTGATGTATCCCAGGGATATCAGGCGATCATTACTCCGATCAACATTGCAGGAGAGAGACTTGGAACTTTGTTTTTATACAGAAAAGAGTCCATGTACGAAATTGATGACATCATTTTGAGTGAGTACGGAACCACTGTCGTGGGACTTGAGATGCTCCGCTCTGTTAATGAAGAGAGTGCAGAAGAGACCAGAAAAGAACAGATCGTACAATCTGCGATCAGCACCCTTTCTTTCTCTGAGCTGGAAGCAATCATCCATATTTTTGATGAACTTAACGGAATGGAAGGAATTCTGGTGGCAAGCAAGATTGCAGACCGTGTGGGAATCACCCGTTCTGTAATTGTCAATGCACTCCGCAAATTTGAGAGTGCGGGTGTGATCGAATCCCGTTCATCCGGTATGAAAGGAACTTACATCAAGGTTGTGAATGATTACGTGTTCAAAGAACTGGATAAGATCAAAAAAGAAAAAATGAATTAAGGATAAAAGTAACAGAGGGGTATCAGACAAATCTGATGCCCTTTTCTTTAACGGGGAATTATATTTGTAAAAAGGAGAGAAGAGAGCATGTATGATGGAGATAAAGCTGTACTTACGATGGTACAGTATCTGAAAGAAGATAAGGAAAAAGATGAGAATATTTATGAGGCAACAGTCATAGAATATCAGAAGGAGATGGAGCAGGTACATCTGATCCTGCGCTCAGGCAGTCTTTCTGATATTTCACTGGATGCAGTATATGAATGCCGGATCCGGACGATCACTTGTGAGACTGTGTGTACAGGGATGATAAAGGAGCGTTATGAGAACCGTGCAGGTATGATTCTGGTCCTGCAGGTGACGAATGGATTTTATGAAATAAATCTAAAGTAATTATAAAATTCAAAATCGAATGTTGACAAAAAAGAAAGAGAGTGCTATCTTATACCTAGAAAGTTTTTAGCACTCGATTTTGTTGAGTGCTAACAAGATAGAGTTAGGAGGAATTATAATGAAATTAGAACCATTAGCTGACAGAGTTGTATTAAAACAGTTAGTTGCAGAGGAGACTACCAAATCAGGAATCGTACTTCCTGGACAGTCAAAGGAAAAACCACAGCAGGCAGAAGTTGTTGCTGTAGGACCTGGCGGAGTTGTTGATGGAAAAGAAGTTACGATGAATGTTTCAGTAGGTGATAAAGTTATCTATTCCAAATATGCAGGTACAGAAGTAGAACTCGATGATGAAGAATACATCATTGTAAAACAGAATGATATTCTTGCAGTGATCAGATAATCCGGCAGGATATCATATACAGATAAAAATCAGATTTTCAGATCAGAACAGAATTTTATTTTTAAGAATCAGGAGTGATAGAAATGGCAAAGGAAATTAAATACGGAGCAGACGCAAGAAAGGCACTGGAAGCAGGTGTCAACAAACTTGCTGATACAGTAAGAGTAACAATCGGACCAAAAGGAAGAAACGTAGTTCTGGATAAATCATTCGGAGCACCGCTTATCACAAATGACGGTGTAACAATCGCAAAAGAAATCGAACTGGAAGATGCATTTGAAAATATGGGAGCACAGCTGATCCGTGAAGTTGCATCTAAGACCAACGATGTTGCAGGTGATGGTACAACAACAGCAACTGTTCTTGCACAGGCTATGGTACACGAAGGAATGAAGAACCTGGAAGCAGGTGCAAACCCGATCGTATTAAGAAAAGGTATGAAGAAAGCAACAGACTGTGCTGTAGAAGCTATCAAGAAGATGAGCAGCAAAGTTACAGGAAGAGAGCAGATCGCAAGAGTAGCAGCTATCTCAGCAAGTGATGACAGTGTTGGTGAGATGGTAGCAGAAGCTATGGACAAAGTTTCCAACGATGGCGTTATCACAATTGAAGAGTCAAAGACAATGAAGACAGAGCTTGACCTTGTAGAAGGTATGCAATTCGACCGTGGATATATTTCAGCATATATGTGCACTGATATGGAAAAGATGGAAGCAAATCTTGACGATCCATATATCCTGATCACAGACAAGAAGATTTCTAATATTCAGGAAATCCTTCCACTGCTGGAACAGATCGTACAGTCAGGAGCAAAACTTCTTATCGTAGCAGAAGATATCGAAGGAGAAGCTCTTACAACTCTGATCGTCAACAAACTGCGTGGAACATTCAATGTAGTTGCAGTAAAAGCACCTGGATATGGTGACAGAAGAAAAGCTATGCTGGAAGATATTGCAACCTTAACAGGCGGACAGGTAATCTCAGAAGAACTTGGTCTGGAACTGAAAGATACAACAATGGCACAGCTTGGACGTGCAAAATCTGTAAAAGTTCAGAAAGAGAATACAGTCATCGTTGATGGTATGGGTG
>ERZ1673737.4395-NODE-4395-length-10000-cov-4.177979_pt1 | contig 10000 bp, 14 predicted proteins | sample MGYA00580211_ERZ1673737 | MGnify/ENA primary metagenome ERZ1673737 (study PRJEB41218, sample SAMN15661789) | gut metagenome | host: Homo sapiens | place: Canada: London | collected 2015-08-20/2019-03-30 | study: EMG produced TPA metagenomics assembly of... | reverse complement strand
CATCGGGTTGTTGACGGGTCCCAGCCCCGCATAATTGGTTTTATCGTCTTCCATGCGTATCAGTTCCCAGGTCCAATCCTCAGCTCGCTTATCGATGCTAGGGTGCCGAAGGTAGGTGTTCCAGAACCGAACCAGCAACTCATTAGCAGTATTAAGCAACCAAGTCTTGGGGTAGTAGTTGTCTGCCTCGTGAATGGAATTGCGGTGCGCTGCAAAATCCACACTGTCGTATGGCTGAGTGTATAGCTCTTCTCGGAGCTGTTTGGTCAGATCATCCAGCGGGTGAGACCACTTCTTGGACCACAGCCAGGACATCGGAAGGAATACCTGGCGCATGTGACACCACCACCGCCAAGGGGCAAAAGGAACCCAATCAGGAAGAAGCCTAGATAGCCAGTCAATGAGGAACCATGTACACAGATGATGATCGTCACCCACCAAATCTCAGGGGGAACCGGGTTGACACCCTCCCATTCCATGACACCCAGAATACTAAGCCAGAACTTGGCCCAGTGAGGCCCGTAGATGGCACCTCCAAACTTGTGCAGAAGGCCTCGAGCTTTAATCATGCGTGGATCATCCTCGCTGACACCAACCAAACGCAAAGCAACGTAATTCAGAGAAGTACCAAGAACGGAGCTGTGACCTTCAATGTGAAGGCCCCAACCACCATCTTCGGGGTGCTGGCGGGCAAACAGATAACGCTTGATCTCTGTTGCATATTCAGGGGGGATAGGGGTCTTGGTCACATAGTAAGTGATCAGAATACCCGGCAGTAGGAACATTGGGCCACCATACTCGCAGGCCCAGTTACCAGGCTCGAGTTGTAGATGTGAGAAGAACGATAGTCCATTCTCGGCAGCTTCTAACGGCGTCTTGGCCTCTGGGAGTTCGGGAAGACCCTATAGCGTCGTTAGAAGTAAGCTCAAGATCACATTGTGCCAGTTGGGCATCAAATACCGTTGGAAGTCCGAGATGGTACTTGTCTGCTATTGACTGCGGCCATTTTTGGTTTTCCTCGTCGGATTCGAGATAGCGCCATGTCTGGCGGCCTTCTTCATCGACCAATCGCCAGCGCGCGTAGTCGGTCTGTGGATCTCCATTGGCGTCAGGGGTGAGATGGCCCTGAGATGGCGTCCTCCATGGGCCAATATGGGGAGTAGAAGACATTATCAATTGAGGGATTTTTGAAGATACATGTAAACAGCAAAGTCCAAGGTGGATCAAACATTGGAAAGCCGGGGAAGCTTAGTCATCGGTATCACGACTGCGGTGTATAAACAAGAACATTCACATGCAGGCAGTAAAATTGAAGATCAACAAATAGTAGACAATATAGAGAGTATATACATATGCAGTGCCAAGTCAATAGCTATCTATTTTGAGAAAAAGGAGTTGTTGTGGTGGCTTGGTTCCTGTGCAGGTCCAAGATACAACACAAACCCGAACTTTCCAGAACATAATCTTGATCAGATTAATTATTTTACAAGGAGCACACGGGCAATAGAAAAAGGAATGTGATTGGAGTTTCCAATATCTACAAATTTAGAATCTGGTAGGTAAAATTTGCTTTCGTTCAAACAGCCTAACAATTTATATGCTCCCCACCTCCAACAACAATATAAAACTAGATAACGCGATTATTGATCATCGTCTTAACAGTATCAGTAACGCTTGTCTCTAGATCAACATACTCCCATTTGCCATCCTTAGTGCCTTTAGCAAGAATATCCAGGCTAACTCGCGTATCCCAATCCGTGGGATGTACCCCAGGAGGTAATATCTGGGCCGGGTTACCTTCAGGGACACGGCTCCTAAGCTCAGGGAAATTCTTGCGGATGTAGTTAACCACCAGCTGTGGTGTGATTATTCCGGAGATGAGAAGAATGCGCTGGTTTGCAGCTGCTGAGTTCTCCAGCGCATCGACATGGCTCCGGGCTACATCACGGACGTCCACCTGAATAGTTTGTCAGTCAAGATTTCACACATGTCATCTTGCCTGGCTTCAAAGATAACCAGGTAGAAAAGAAACTTACAAAATGGTAGAAAGGGAATGCCACTCCTTCAACCTCCTTGTGAGTCCCATCGATGAAGCTTGCAATGGCAAATTGATTAGTCTCGTTGATAGAATGCGGACCTGAGATGGGGTGTGTCATTGGACCGGTAATAATATCGGGGTTTATCACTGTCAGATCGAAGGAAGGAGATTTCTCCTTCATGAAGTTCCACGCAGCCCTCTCGGCCCGGATCTTAGATACGTTGTATCCAAGAACGTTGTCCTTTCGTTCAATGGCTTGCTTAGCTGTGACCTAGCTTTTGCTTAGCAGGCCGTAGTTTTTTTGGAGAAGGGGAAGTGTTCTTGCTTACAGGATTCCAGTCTTTCTCCGTGTAAGGCTTTCCTGGCTTAGAAATGTCTTCGAATGAGTTCAGTACGGATACAGCACTTCCCAAAAGAACAAATCGCTTGAGAGCAGCCCCACAGTGGTTTTCTGCGGCTATCAGAATTGCAGTGGTTCTAAGAATATGTTAGCTATCTCCAATTGACGTATGGTAGATAAAGGTTGAGTTTACCCCATTTCGGCTGGCTCGATCATCTCTTTCTGGATATCTTCCACTGAAAATTTTACTGGAGATGCCGTGTGGATCACATAGTTGAATGGTGACTTTGCATCATGAAAGAGGTGATCAAAGGGCTTTGCGGAGGTGAAGTCCGCAACGATTGCAAATTCTACCTTTCCCAACCAGGCAGGATGGGTTTTGATGATATCGTCCGCCTTTTCTTGAGAGCGCACTGTGGCGGTGACATTGTATCCACGCCATTAGGTGGTCAGCAAGGCTTTGTGATAGGAGTTCACACTGCCTACATCTATGAGGATCCAAAGTATGTGGGAGGCGACGAAACCATTAGCGCCCGTCAATAGGACGCGTGGACCCTGTCCGCTCGACATGGTGGTAGAAAAATATAGTAACAGGAAGTGTTCTATGGGAATGAAACGGAATGCATCAAAGACATCCTTATATTTGAAAGACTTTAGTCAATGACGCTGATAGGATGTCACTCAAGAGCGGAATACGAAAATCGGTACCACAGGGACCGGGCCTCAATTGCTTATATAAAAGCAAAATCAATGTAGAAGATACTGAAAAGTACCAGGGAAAATAAAGCACGGGGTATTTAACGTTGTAAAAACGGTGGATAAAGTATAAGGCCGCAGATTGTACATAGCCCCTAAGTTACACCACAACGGCTCAAGGTAGGCTCAGTTGTACTTCAATGACCACCACACTATAAACTGCAAGGAAGCTTGACATTGTCATCGGTTCTCCATCGCTGAAAAGACCGGCAGCGTCAAGAAGGAGAAGAAATACGAGACCCCTACCTCTGTTGCTTTCATGGGACATTTCTACTTCGTCAATAATGGACAAGTCGATATCACTTTTGCCCGTGTAGCGACACTGCGTCGAATCAAAGCCTTGGGAAAGCACAGAATTCGGAACATGTGGGCGTAAGTTGAATGAAAGGAGGTGCGAAACACTGAAACTTGAAGTCTTGGGCGAGGCCTTGGCAGAGATCTGTTTGACCAGTTCACTCACTACCACCAGTTTTGCGTTGACAAGTGCGCAAATAACCATGAGTTATCATACATCGGTAGGCTAAATCGCTATTCCAGAGGGAGCATATGGTACCTCAATCGATCAAGGCACGGCTTGGGATGTATCTCATCTGTTGTAATTCAGAGGAATTCGATTGATTTTTTTTTCTGAGGGGATTCAGGAGCTTATATATACAATGTGAAATAAATTCATTGATCATGCAAAACTGAGCTGATTATTTACATGCACAGGGCGAAACCATCAGCCACGGTTGAAGTTTCACAGCCGAACTACACTACGAGGTGATCCAAATAAAAGTGAATTACATGGCATCTCTACTGCGATTTAGCTTTAGATACATGGTTATATTCCACTTGACATTTTTGCACTCAAAACCAGTCGCCATGGTCTGTCGGGCTTCGTTATACAAGTTCTTCTTTTTCGAGCAATTGAGATATTAGAACAGAAGCTCATCGTTGTAAAGTAAGAGCACTAATGAATGTCATTACATTATCATCCATGTAGTCAAAAATCTACAATGTTGGGAAAAGGGTTTTGTAGAACCCGTGGATTGACGTGCTTCTACTAACTCACATGCCCGCCCTGGAACCCCAGCATCCGAACCACAACCCTTCGCCCAGTAAAGGTACAATGGCTCAGCCATTAGCCACTGGGTTCCTGGGTGGAAAAGACAATCGAGATCCCACAGTCCGAGCATATATCGACAACACACTCACAGCCCTGGTCCATGAGCTCTCACTATCCCCAGCGCAAGCACGCCCATCAATCACCCTCAAGCGCAGAGCCAATCCAACAGCCTGCATTATCAACCTTAACAACGGGGCACTAGAAGCAAGCCCCAGAGTCGAAACATACAAGACGTACTCTTGGCCAGGGAAGACAGCGTTTGAGGCCTGGAAGTTCAGTATGATTTTCTTTCCCAGCGCTGGAACAGACTTACACCAGTGGAAGAACGTACTGATGCGCTCTGTGATCATGTTCTAGCTGTAACTCTTCGAATCCTGGCTATTATTGACAAAGGTATTCGGACTGGTCAGTTGATCTCCAAAAGGTGGGTTGGGTATGCTTGGAAGTGATGGTTTGGTGGACATGCTGAACGACCCTGTCCATTACCCAGAGATATATACTATATCGACCCTCAATACTTTCGTTCTCAGCGAACGGTTGACGGTGTCATTGATGACCTTGCTTACACTATCGGCGTGGACAGAGCTGCGTTGAACGTGGTTCGTTTCTTGATACACCTATTGACGCCACAGCAACTCAGTCCAATCTGACATAGTACATGGCTATATAGGAAGCAGCAGCAAAGGGCCTGATAGCTGGGCGCTTTCGTTTAATTCGCGATTCGCGGGTCGTGGTCGATGCCCAGTCTGCCACTGAGGTCAGTCCATTGCCTAGGATGATCTAAGAGCCATGTTAATATTTTAGATAGGACACTCTAATCCCTCGCATTGAGGCGGGCGATGAGATCGACATCGCCCGAGTCCGATGGGTACTTGTCATTGAGAAAGAGGTACGAGGAGAGAAGCAACATATGAAACATCCATTGACCAGATCTCTACCAAAAGGCAGTCTTCCACAGGCTCACACGCAGCAACTATCACAGCAGAGCAATAGCCGGGGAAGGAATCCTGGTCACGGTACGCGGAGCCCTTCTCCAATACAAACCATTAGCAAATCCATCAATTAACCAAAACATCCCTCAAACAGGGCAAAGGATACCCGGATCTATCAACCCGAGAATTCCTACACAAACTCTCAAATGCCGCATCCAGCCAAAACAGACCCCCTCCCCGTTTCTACGGCCTCACTGATGGCGACCCGCACGGCATGGCTATCTTGTCAACATACAAGTACGGGTCCGCAGCACACGTACACGAGAATGCTCGACTGAGTCTCCCGCGACTACAGTGGCTGGGCGTCCGAGTGACAGATATCATAGCCGTTCCTGATGCGCCGGGCGACAAGGCTCTTCTCTCGTTGACGACACGAGACCGGGGGAAGATTGTTGCGATGCTTCGGAATAGTCCTGTTTGGGCGAGTGGTGGGCCTGAGCCGGAAGGGCGGGTTGAATTGCAGCGGATGCTGGTGTTGAATTTGAAGGCTGAGATTGAGGTTTTGTATGAATGTATTGGGGGGTTGGAAGGTTGGATTGATCGGAGAATGTTTCGGCAAGAGTGATATATCATGTACTAGGGCTGAGCTATATTGATACCTATTTGCATTTGTAGAACATTTTAGATATCAATTAATGATATAATATTAATTTCTCCTGGTCTACGGCAAGAAAAATCGATGGCTGTGTTTTGAATCATAGGCACATCCATTTTCATCTAAACTAAATACGGAGCTCTCGCATAGCCCCAAAGCGGGGGAAAATGTCAATGAAAATGTATGGATTTTGTTCGCTATCATATTGGGAAAGATCAAATAAGCTATATACCTAAGCTCACTATTCAGGAAAATGGGTCAAACTGAGCTGGGATATACGTACGATCTAGGGCTTGTGCAAGGTAAGCGCTAGATTGTACGTATATCCCAGCTATGCAAGTTTAAAAAAAGAGAAATATCACCCTTGACGCCAGTCATCAAATCCTTGACTCCTGCAAGGTCCCAGCACCCGGAAAAAAAGCACGCCTAGAATTCCAATGCTAGACAGCAGGAGAATCGTGGCATTCATCCACCGCACTCAAAGTCCAAGTCCCTTCTTCACCTCATCGCGGACCTTCTGCTCATACTCAGGTCTCCGCTCACGCCACATCTTAGCAGCCTCGACATTCGCGGGACTCTCATCATTCGGCTCGGCAAGCATACTCATGACAGAGATGAGAATCTTCTCCACGCTCTGGATAGGCGACCAGCGCTCCGACGCATGTTCGTAGTGATTGGGATCGTCACCGGGCGGGTGGAGGATCGAGATGCAGACTGTTCCGTTGGGATATACTAGGAGGTGTCAGAACAGGGTTTACATTGTGCTGTCGTCAAGCGGAGACAAAGATTGGGATGCGCAATCGGCGGGAATGACATCGGGTACGTACCATTCGGGTGCCACACGCCTCCTCCGATGAATTTCATGGTCGGCGGACTGAGGGGGTAGTCCTTGGGGAATTTCAGCTCGGCTGCGAACACGCCGCCCTCGAATGGTGTGTCTCCTGGGCCTTCGATCAGGGCTTCCCAGTAGAACATGTCATCTTCGGAGATGGGGCCGGCGGTGATTCCGTCTGGTGGGTTGGTAGAGAGGTTCTTGTATTCGTGGAATAGGCGCTTCTGAGCGACGTTGGACGCCATTTTGGGCTGATTTGTATCCGAGTGAGAAGTGGCGAGGAGTATGCGGGGAGTTGGTGGGATGAAGTTCGACGGAGTGGGGATGGAATAATTCCGGGGCGGTGGACAATGATGTTGGGGTAGTTGTGGAAAACAATCTTGGAAGTGAGATTGGGAACTGGGAAGGATTGTAAGTAAAGGTAAGGAATAGTCAGATAGATAGTAGATTAGAGAACAATTTAGCTCAAGTCAGGACCGGCAATTAAAGAGAGTATTTCTAAATTTCACAAATCTATAAGTTCTCTTTGTTGACAGAAGCTATTGTACATAAACTGGCATTCAAAACCAATCGAAATCGTCGCCTCCTCCTTCGTCACCTCCTTCATCACCCCAGGGGTCATCTTGGCCCCAGGGATCCTGGGGCTCATCGTAAAAGCCCTGTGAGTCCTGGTCCATTGGCTGCGATTGTTGCTGGTCAGGCGATGCAGCATTTTGATCGCCTCCGCGACCTCTTTGCATAGCTTCATATCCAGCCATTGCACCTGCGCCAGTGGCGCCCGCAGCCATGCCATCCGTCATACCACCAGCGGCCCCAGCTCTCCCAATAGTCCCAGCAGCCGCTTCACCAACTGCCCCAGCTTCAGCTGCACCGCCCGCTGCTGCACCACCTGCTGCACCCCCGGCGGCAGCTTCGCCGCCCATACCGGGGAACCAGAGTGGCATGAAGCCAAACCCACCGGCACCACTGTGACGGCTGAAGTAGTCAAAATCAATACTTACAGCCGTAGCCAACATGACAGCACGTTGGTCCAGGGTCATTCCAGGAACCTTATCACGATGGCCGGCTGGTACCTGGGCACCTAGACCCGCAGAATCCATTCGCATTGCATAAACACCGGTGTCAGTGAAGAACTCGCGAGCGAAGCCAGCAAAGTCGCGGTTAACTGATCCGATTAACTTGTTGTCTGCCGACTTCAACGAAAAGTCCCATGATAGGAATGGCTCATCAACGTAGGCAAACTGATTGAATTCGCCTTGGCCTTGGTCAGATGTTTGTGCAAGCTGCATCTGTTGCCCCTGTGATAGTTGAGACCCGGATAAGGGGAAAGTTTGCATTCCCATGTCTGTCGCTGGGTTCGGAGACTGATGGTAGGTGAAAAGATTGTATTTGCGTCGTAGAGGTGCCCACTGCTGCTGGGCTTCACCGATGACTTGCATTTCATTAAGATCGAGTGGTGATATCCGTGCATTTGATGTGATGCCAGGCTGGGTGAGAGACGCAGGCGTCACGCCTTGCAGAGATGTAGATGAAGAAGGGGCCTTAGGGGTTTTATCAAGAGGATCATATACTCGGATCTTGGAGTTGATGTAGGAGAAGGGACGGTTGAACTGCGAAAGTTAGTATCAAAGCCCCGAGGCAAGCCATATAGCCGCTTTGTAGACTTACTCGAAGAACCTCGTTTTCTTGTCGGTCAAACACATGTGTCACGAAGCTCCGATGGGTACGGAACCATTGTCGCGCCATAGCATTTGCCATACCTTTTTCTTGTTCTGCCATATATCCAATGTGATTTCCCAGCGCATCCATGATGACATACTTATTTGCTTGTTCGAAGCCACTGCAGCAATGAGCCGTTAGTAAAGTCTCATATATTCAAAAGACATCGAAACAATGGCTTTTGAAGCACTCACATCATGACATTCATCATCTCAAGTTGTCGCTGTACGACAACTCCCGAGTTCGCCAATATTGAAATTGCCGGGTGGTTTTCTTTCAGCACGCCTTTGGGGTCTTCTGGCAGGTAGACGGGAGAGAGTAGGGTGTTTTGTGAAGGGTCGTAATTTGGATTGTAGGCATCTCGAGGTTCGGGAGCGGCAGGTTCGGGCTGTGGCGATGGTTCAACCTTCTTCGAGGGCTGGATAAGCTCTGGTCTTTGTATACTGTTGCGCGGCCCACGCCGACTGCCGTGGCTTCTGAAGCTCGACAGAGCTCGATAGCGAGTGGGATCCCACTGCCTTTGCAGCGGTCGGAGCCTTAAACTCCACATGATATTGGATGTACCAGTGATTATTTGAAATAGCAATATCTTGGTTGATCTGTTTGTGACTATGCGCGATAGGAGGCGAAGTTGGCGGAAGTGAAAAGCCCGGGAGGTTCTGATGACGAAGGTTCGCCGCGGGGTTAAACGGAGATAGCAACGCTCGTTTGCGCAGATCGTGTCGCTCAACTTCAGATGTTTCTTCGATATTTATAGAGATTTATGGTGTTTATTAAGCTTGTCGACCTTGATTTTATTGTAACTGCTCCCGTAACTACAGAATGATACTTTGTAAAGAGGACATGTCGTACACACGCAAACTACACGGCTCCAGATCTCAGGTCATTGCCGCGAATCTATGAGTGGCTAAGCGCAAGGTTTATATGCAATATGAGCTACCCATTATTCTATCAATTGCTCTTTTCGAAAACAGCTCAAAGTAGACCAATCGCAACTATCCGACCAGCGGCAACTCCATGAAGTTGATCATTCCAACGAATGCATTGCATGCAAGCTGAATGCACCGAGTAAATGCCATAGAAGGATATATGGTTTCACAAAAGTCCCTTACGGGCCAATTCGATTTTCCGCGCAGCTTCGCCTGCCTTGAATCCGCCCTTCGATACACAGATAGCGCTTCCCTCCCCGAGTTCAACCTTCTCTTCAACATCTGGGTGTGGGCAAGGGCAGTGGTGTGGGAAGTGTACGCAAGCGAGAGTACCGGGGCAGAGATAGTTGTCGCACTGAGCTGTAAAAGGTGTCCCAAGTCAGTTATATCGTCGCAAGAGTAGTGACTCGCCAAAGAATGCCAGATTATCCCGTTCGTTGAGACTTACCTGCATTCCACATCTGCTGGTACCGACCGCTGTCACTTGGGGCACTCTGCGACCGATGCTGCTGGCGCTGTTGCTGCTCGCCGCCTCCGAACATTTGCTCGAAGAAGTTGAATTGGGCCTGGGCGACGGACACGAGGAGAAGAAGAGCCCAGAGGGCTTGGCGCCAGCTTTGCAACATGATTCCAAATTCCTAGGTCACGACAACAATTGTGAAATAATTATGTAGTAGATGTGCAGACCAAA
>ERZ1673737.4389-NODE-4389-length-10007-cov-4.275121_pt1 | contig 10007 bp, 7 predicted proteins | sample MGYA00580211_ERZ1673737 | MGnify/ENA primary metagenome ERZ1673737 (study PRJEB41218, sample SAMN15661789) | gut metagenome | host: Homo sapiens | place: Canada: London | collected 2015-08-20/2019-03-30 | study: EMG produced TPA metagenomics assembly of... | reverse complement strand
CATCATCACCAAGCTTCATGTTCTTGGTGTGAATCTGCATAATCTCCAGACGGCCAGTGGGGTCGGGAATGCCAATGTCGACCTCACGATCGAAACGACCGAAACGACGAAGAGCAGGATCAATGGAGTTAGGACGGTTGGTAGCAGCCATGACCACAACGTTGGAGCGGGCCTTCATGCCGTCCATGAGGGTGAGCAGCTGCGAAACAACACGGCGCTCGACCTCACCGTTGGTCTTCTCACGCTTGGGAGCAATGGAATCGATTTCATCAATGAAGATGATGGCCGGGGAGTTCTTCTCAGCCTCCTCGAAAGCCTTGCGCAAGTTGGACTCGGATTCACCAGCCATCTTGGACATAATCTCGGGACCGTTGATCAGGAAGAAGAAAGCACCAGTCTCGTTGGCAACGGCACGAGCCATCAGAGTCTTACCGGTACCGGGGGGACCATACATGAGGATACCACGAGGGGGCTTAATACCAATGGACTTGAAGAGTTGGGGGTGGCGCAGAGGCAACTCGACCAATTCACGGATCTGAGCCATCTGCTTGCGGCAACCACCAATATCATCGTAGCCAACCTCGTTGAGGTTACCCTCCTCATCCTCTCGTTGGATGGGCTCACCCTCGCAGTGAATAATTGTGTCCTGGGCAACAATGCCGTACTCTGGGGGGTCGACCTCCACGACCTTAAACTCGATTTGTCTCATACCACCTCGTACTGTGAACAGGTCACCCTGGCGGACTGGTCGGTATGCCTCACGGAAGTAAGGAGCGAGGTAGACATCGAAGAGGGAGCCGGTCAGACCCTCAATGGTATCGGCAATGGGAAGGACAGCAATGCGCTTGGCCTGTTTGCGAAGACAAAATCAGCATCCAATCAAAGAGAAAGGGGTGCATGCTCATCAACTTACATATTTGATATCGGGGCAGGGGTGGACAGTGATGATGTCGCCGTGCTTGACACGGAGGTTGTGGCGCACAACACGGTTGATACGGGCGCTCCCGTCATCAAGATCGTCATCGGCCAGGACGATCAGCACTGTGTCCTTACGCTTCTTACCCTTCACCAGGACTGTGTCTCCACGGAAGAGCTGGAGAGTCTCCATGGTGTTGTTCGAGAGGGCAATAACCGAGTTATCATCGTTAACGGCATCGGTCACACTGAAAACCGTTAGCTCCTTGTCCCGAACACCGCCATCTCGCAGTCACTCACATCAACGAGTTGGGCTTCTTCTTTTTCTTGAGAATAGCAGTCGAGGTGTCGAGCTCCTGCGTTTACGTCAGTTTTGAGATGTCTGCAAGATTGTCCAAGAGCAATCTTACCTCCTTCTTCTCGGCGCCAGAGGCGTCCCTGTGGCCAGAGGTTAGCATCAACGCCAATCAATACAAGACAGAATCAACATACTGGAGGTTGACCCTCTTCTTGTCGTGTGTGTGATCCGGCTCCGAAGACATGATGGCCGTATCTGAGGTCGTGACGTGGAAGGAAGCAAGCTTGGGGGAACAGAGGTGTCAAGTGCCCAAAACCAGGCGGATCAAGACACGGAGATTGAAATGGAAGTAAAAAGAAGACGGAAAGAACGATGCGATGACCGACGGATCAAAATCAGAAAGCGGATCGACGGGGGAAAGATGGAGGGTGCAGGAATGATGATGTTGAGCTTCAGGTCCACGGTGATGATGATTAAGCTCGGCGCTTATGTCATGGATCCTTGTCCGCCACAGCGAAGCAGATGGAAGTCAGTCGATTGAGAGCCTTGGTGCCTGAAAACACAACTACTTCAGCTAAGGTCCTCATACAAAGAACGTTTGCTTACGACATGAACAGAATCGATCTATAGAAAGAACTGGATACGTCCGATCTATATAACTTCCCCCCGAAACTGTTCAAACTACGTAAAGTGCGTATGTAAGAAGCATCTGCAGACCATCTGCACGATTATCACATATTAAGCCATCAAATATGACTGCACACTCAAGCGGCTCTGTGATTTACAGGATTAACTGCATCTGGAAGGTGAGTCCGATATTCAAATTGAACAGCTCCCTGCCACGTTCCTGTTGAAGCCCTGGTTGAGAGGTTATATAGATCGGCCCACGGTACTTCACAATGTTAAAACATACGCCGGTCTAGGCCCAGGAATCCTATCGAAATGTCAACCGCAGTTATAATGACAGAATTTTAATGGACTGGAACAATTCCCCTGGAGGCTCACTTAATTGTATCTGTATGGTGACTGCGCTAGTGCCCGGATGTTATTGCAGGTGTGCACCCTAATCAGGCAGCCGAACTGAATCGTTGATAAATCGCAGCGTCATAAGAAATACTGAAAATCCTAAAGCCTGAGCGCTCATTTGAATGGTGCAATAGAACAATAAACGTGCTCAACTCGTTGTCGTGCAACGATCGTTCCCTTGACATTTGTTTACCCAATCCACCCAGATCGATCTATATCCTACTCATCGATTCGCCAACCACCACCCAACACCGAAATGCGCATTCGCTTCAGAAATTTTCCCGCATGAGGCCATGGCGTTCGATCCCTCCTACCCCGAAGACTTCAAAAAAGCCCTAAGCAACACAATCTCAGACAAAGAGATTGACCAATTCCTCAAACGCGGCGGCTCCCCTCGCTTCGTTTACGGGGTCTTGATGCTACCAACCGTCCTCAAATACTACATCGATGGAGACCAAGGGGTCAAAATTCACAAGCAAATGACCCAGGCCACATTGCCTGGCTATCAACTTTACGAATTCGCGGATTCCAGCGCTCCGGTCATCGCCCGTTCCAACAATCCTCAGGCCAATGTCAAGGGCATGCTGGTTTTCAATCTCAGTGATGAAGAGAGGAACTCAATTTACGAGTTTGAGAGTGGCTTGATGCGGCTTTCGAGTGTGGAGGTGGATATCATTCAGAAGAGTTACCTGGGCAATGTGCATGATATGCGGAGGATCGATGCTGGGGCTTTTGTATGGGATGAAAGCGTGCATCTGATGAGTCCTATGATTGGACTTAAGGTCACGCGTGGTACCAAGTGGGATCTTGTTCCTTACCTTCAAGGTAGGTTCTATCGGGATATCAAAGCGTCACAGTGTCGGGGTGTTCTTGAGAAGAAGGTCATGGAATCTCAGACGGAGCAATCGACTAGGGCTCAAAAAGATGGGCCTGCATCTCGTGGTTCTCTCACAAAGATGGCCACAAAGATGAGTGCAAATGAGCTCATTGACGATGAGGAAGATAGCTCCGAGTACTCCAGTGCCAATAGCGAAATCTTCATGTACTCCCTCGACGAGCGGGAGGCAAACTCCTGATGAATGACGGTCTCTGGAGATGGACTGGGGCTGGATGGCAGGAGCACAGCAAGGATCTGGGCGCATGAACAAACGTCACATCTGATATCTCTTAGTTTGTTCCATTTCCGACGAATACAAATGACAATTGCAGACTCTTTTTCTTCGAGACTCTAGTGATTCCAAAGCAAATACCAGCATATGCGCTGTGGAATCAGATGAATAATATGTGCAAGTAGTATGGTATAATCAAACAAGAAAAGAAGGGATGAGAGCAACGAGCGGACCAATATCTATGCCTTGGCCGTTCCGACCCAGTGGTCATGCAAGCTCCAAGCGCCAGCACCAAAACTGATAAGTCCAGTCAGGCTCTCGGGAATACCGATGCCCTTCTCCAGACACCAGTGAAGACACAAGGGCGCCCAAATAGCGTTGTTAACCAAGCTCTTGCGCCAAGCACGGATCTCCAAGCGCAATGCCTCACTATCCTCCGCTTTGGTCTCCTTGGTCTCAACGGTACCGGCAGCCTCACGCTGCGCAGCGACCCGCCGTCTCCGCAGTACACTCTCGCGCCAGAGCACGAAGAACTGGAAGAAGATATGTCCAAACCACCCCCGAGTACTCCAGATATCCCACTTAGCGATGCCACCATATTTATCCACGAAGCGCTTTGAGACAACCCCCTTGCCGGCGAGGTAGGCCACATTCTCGAGGAGCTGGTAGAACACGTTCGAAATGACCTGGAGCACGGTCAGGGCGTGGAGGATTGGGTCTGCGGGCGGGGATCGCAGCGTGTCTGCGCCCCAAATCCATAGCGGAAGAAGGCCGAAGAGCCGGAGGTTGTATCTCGTCTCCGAGGCGAGTGTGCAGAGGGCCGCGAACTTCGATTTCGAGGATGCGGGGGTGAGGTTCTTCGGAGGCGTGCGGCCTTTTAATCGGGCGAGGAGGCTTAGCCGGGTTTGGAATGCGATCCAGGGGGCGGATGCTGTGAGATGGTGTAGCATGGAGGCCACATAGTTGATTGTCGCGAGGACTCTCTCTTGTCCGTCTGCCTTGGAAAGTAGTCTGATGCGGTTAGCGGTGTTCTGAGTGGCTGCGCGGTCGTTGTCGTTCGGATAATCAACTGCTCCAATCCATAGGCCGTGTCCGCAAGCCAGGGGACTCCTTACTTGTCTAATCGGCGGATAATCACATCCGTTGATGTCAAGACACCCAGCAGTTGTCGCTTCGCGCATGAGCTCCGCGCCGATGGAGCTTTCCCCACATGGTGCTCGGCCGGCTCAGTTTTCTCGGGGATAGGGGGAATGTGTTCGGGTTCGGCCATGGTGAGGATGAGAAAGACCAGCTTGTCTCAGAAAGTACAGAACGCAGAAGTTAAGTTATCTCGGAGTAGTTGGGCGGGTTCCGACATCCGTCGACAGACCTCGGTACTTTCCGACCCGCCCGACGCGTGAAGGGTGGCCTTTCCCTTTTGGGCTCAGCTTTGTGTCATAGACTGAGTAGAAAATATAATTGAACTGAAGGAGAATCTCTGCCCGATAACGTTTAAAAATTTACTTACTTTTATAGGTTATTGTTGGGAGATTTGACACATAAATAACGCGGTTCTATACTTCGGCTGCACATTCCTTTCACATGGTAGTCGGGATCTAGTAAGGGTAGCGGCTATCAATATTTGCTATTAACGTGATGTTATTGCTTGCACTCAGACGTGTAAAGCTATAGAACTCCTAAATATTCTTCGGCAATCCAAAATTCCCTTAGCTTTCAGACCGGATTGTGATTTCCGACCGACTTCTAACTTTTCAGTGTGAAGGAGTTGACAATCACATAAATAATCTTTCCTCTATATTGCATACTATCATATATTAATGCCAACCAAGTGCTGCATACTTTTTTACGCAATGGACCTTGCATGTGGGAAGGCAGTATGCAGCCTTCGAATAAGCCCTGACCTTCTCTCATAGACTACTCAGAAAAGCCGGGCATCTGACCAAGTATTCTTCCATTTCGAAAGGAAGTGATATACAAAAATAGAGGCTAATATAGAGCAGTCCTTCTACTTCCGTTTGTAAGGTGAAAACCTCCGGGGCTGTGTAAAATAAGCACAGCGAATCTACGAAGAGCGAGATATAAGATTTGTTGGAATGAACAGAGTAAAGCGCTGGCAGTCAGATGAACACATCCAAAGCATGAGGATAACTGTGTATGTCTATAAAAGTAGGGCTCGCCAGGTCACGGTGCACTCATAAGATGAACTCCACCAACTCCACAAGAAGATGGAGTTAGGAGATTTAATCAATGGGTTGCGAAGTGGATAGTCCCGTTGATTTCGTTGCATTGAAACGGGGGATTCCGCTTTATGTGCGATCCAACTCATGCACACATCTCGTATATTAATTCTGACCTGCCACACCTTTTGATCATCGCTCATTCGACTGCCACTATCACACTATGGTGTAGCATCAAATCCTCCGCACAACCTGACAATTATAACCCGCAAACTATATCGGAACTGTTAAGTTAAGGTTGACTAGAGAAGCTGAGTTATGCTTCCTCAGCACAGGGATAGCTTCTTTACGGACTTTGCCTTGATCACCCTGGTCACAGAGTAGATTGCTTGTAGATATCTTGAATTGCAATTTGATATTGACCAGTAATTATATACAACCCCGGGAGAGGTCAAGCTCCAAGGCCACTTCATTCAAAAGCCGGGGAATTGGGCTAGCGTGTCGGAGAAGTCCGACCCGACGAGCTCCAATGGAGGTGGCCGGATACTGAAGACTGCACATATACTTATTCTTCCCCGAGAATTAGACATAGGAATCGTGAGACTTCACATACGTGTATAGAGAGTGTAAGTGCTTCAATGGTGCCTCGGTTGTCGCCCTCGGCTCTCTGATCTCCCCAACAGCCGGGGAGATTAGGTTGGTGGCTGGGCTCCAAAACAAACAACTCCCTCCCCGTCTCTTCCACTTTCCCATCTCATCTCCACTTTGGCTGAAGTTGTGATCATTCACAATTCCAATTCCAAATCGATCTCCTTTATTGACTCTCCCTAGGCGCGCGTTTGACCCGACCTGACCGAACCCAGCCCCTCCCCGATCGCACATCATGTCCGTCAAGTTCCAGGAGGAGACTACCCGCGCTGTCACGGGCGGCAAGTCCGAGGACCTCGCGCACCGTGTCGGTGAGCGATTGACCGGTGGAAAGGGAACAACTGGGTATCTCCAGGTATGCAGCAGCACCAATGAACCCCCAACAGCCTCCACCGCCACTGACCCCGAGGAATGGATCGACACAGGCCTACCTGCTCCAGCTCCAGAAGAACCCGCTGCGCACGAAGATGCTCACCTCCGGTGTGCTCTCGGGTCTGCAGGAATTGCTGGCCTCATGGATCGCCCACGATGTCGGCAAGCACGGCCACTATTTCAGCTCGCGCATCCCCAAGATGTCGCTGTACGGCATGTTTATCAGCGCGCCGCTCGGCCACGTCCTCATCGGCATTCTTCAGAAGATCTTCGCCGGCCGCACAAGTCTGAAGGCTAAGATCCTTCAGATCCTCGTCAGCAACCTGATTGTACGTATTGAGAGTACCCGACCAGATCCCGAGGAAGAGATCCCGCTAACGCCGTTCCTCTTTCGCAGATCTCCCCTATCCAGAATGGAGTCTACCTGACCTCCATGGCTGTCATTGCTGGTGCGCGCACCATTCACCAGGTCCGCGCTACCGTCCGTGCCGGTTTCATGCCCGTCATGAAGGTCAGCTGGGTCACCTCGCCCCTGGCTCTCGCCTTTGCTCAGAAGTTCCTCCCCGAGCACACATGGGTGCCATTCTTCAACATTGTCGGATTCTTCATTGGAACCTATGTCAACACCCACACCAAGAAGAAGCGCCTGGAAGCTCTCCGGAAGGTATGTTGAGATTATGTGGAATTGCCGTATAGCCGCTAACAACACTCCCAGCGCTACGACCAGCGCCGCGATCCCCGTGATCCTAGCTACGAAAAGCGCGACTACCCTTAAATGGGACCCAGTTGCAACCGGTTGTGAACCAGTCGGGAGAAGAGACAGCTGAACCCTGCTGAGCTGTTCCCTGCTTGTTTGCAGTTACCTTTTGATCTTTCCTTTGTGCTCAATTCTCTCCGGTGTTGATCTCAATCCATGTATACACCCCCGTGCATCTTGGCATGCCACAGATATCTTCCCCCTGATGTTATTATTCAATCTCATGACGAATGGCTTTCTTGTTTCATTTTAACCCCATATATACGCTGTTTTCCTCTCAGTTTGGGCCCGCGCTCTACTCTCGTTCCTTTGTAACTTAGGATAGACTACTGAAAGAAAGTTCGCTTTTAATATAATCGGGCAACAAGGCCACTATTGCATTCATATCAGCAGGACAGTAAATGATATCCCTGTCATCCTATGCAGAGATAGATGCACAAGCCGAGCAAATGCAATGGGAGAAGAAATAGGTAAGCCAGACGTGACAAGAAAAGCGGTCCTACATCCTCAACATGCCCAACCCATCTCCATCATCCACCCATTAACCACCAAGCCCAGCCAAACACCCCGCTCTTAATGCTCTCACTCAACATCCATCTCACTCCCCTTCCTCTTCTCCTTAACCCAATCCACAAAATCATCCAGAGCCCCCGGCCAAGCCCCATCAGGACTCCACCACCCAAAGTCCTCATCCTCCCGACTCTTCCGCATAAAAACCTCAACCTGCTCCCACAAATCCTTATTAACAGGCTTCTTACCACGCCCCTCAAGGAACTCAATCCACCAATCCAGCCACGGCGTCGACGCCGTATTCCACTGCACGCCGCCGTGCTCCGGCGTAAAGAATAGCCGCCATTGCTCGGCTGCGATTTCGAATTGCAGGTTGCGTTGCCCTTGCATTCGTGAGAGCGGGAATGAGTATCTGTATACCCGTCTGAAGAGGTCTGGGTCTTGTTGGATCTTTGTGCGGAGGGCGTTGGCGTGGGCGGTCATTTTTGGGAGGGTGTCGCAGCTTTTTGGGTGTTAGAATTGTATTTGTATTTTGGATTGCGTTGATGGTTGATTGGATTGCTTGGTTGGTGGACTTTGACTTACAATGATTTCAGCCAGCCGTCCATGAAACCCTTGCGCGTGATCTCGCCCATTGAGGGACATTGTAGTAATTCCGCGATGGCGAGACAGTTTACTTCATCTAGTTGGACGTTGATGGCGCCTAGGTATTCCATTGCGCGCTCGATGCCGATGAGATCGGGGTTTTCGGCTGGGTCATCTGGTATACTGTTAGTTTTTGTGCTTTCTTGTGTATGATTCGGGTGAAGATAAATACCTCGGTAGCTGTCAAAGATCTTGGTGAGGGAGTTGTTGTCGCCTAGTGAGCTAGCTACTGAGCCATTGGAGAAGTATCTAGGTGAAGGTGATTCAGTGTTAGTTTTGGAGACTGTTTGAACATTGTTCATGTATATGTTCGGCTGAGGGGGGTCATTGCTCATGTCGTCATTGGGTCTGAGGCAGCTGGAGCAGATGTTCCACAGATGCCCGAGGATTTGGCATATTCCACAATAGTGTGACATTGACAGTGATAGCCTTGCGGGGCAGTATTCAAACAGGTCTTGAGCACAGCAGATAGGAAGCCTGGCAGCTTTGGTATCGGCTGGCGTGTTGGACCTAATCATGTCCCGCCAGGGAAGATGCATGGATGGGACCTCAGACATCACAAAGAAAGACCAAGCACTTACGAATCAAGCGCAGATGGCAAATTCCACCCACTTGCTTTCAGGTACTGTAGAACCAGGTTAGTCCTCTGATGCACGTGATCGAGCAAAAAAGACGAAGGCAGAGAGGGCCCTGGAGCCGGAGATGTGACAACAATAATGTCATGAACATACCTTGGCTGCAACAGAGTCTTTGGCTTCTGTGCAATTGACGAACTCAGCGATCAGATGCTTTTGATTGGAGCTGTAGGGTGGCATGGTGGGGTTGGCAATATTGAGCCTACTGCGTGGGCTTTCGAGATAGGGAGAAGATTGAGCGACGGTGAAATGGGCGGAGGCGGTGGGTATATATCGGCGATGCCCGTTCCCAGCTGTTGGCGAGAAAACAAGATATTTTGCTGGGGAGAATAGACCAGCGCTTTGGAGTCTGCCCGCTTCCCTTTGGATCTGATGGCATTGTGCTGACTCAGCAGACTCGAGACCCCGAGGTCTGACCCTCGGGAGATTCTATAGATCTCTGCACCTGGCCAGTGATTGAGCTGTTTCATCCTTATTTGATCTTCTGTTTCTCTTTGCCTAATTCCTCCTCTGGTCAGGAATGTGCTAGATCATGTGATAGAAGTTGTCTACCCCACCTTCTCCAACATGTTTCTACTTTCTTCTCTCCGATCAACTTTGGCTTGGAAGCTCCTTATTGGCTTTGCTTTGCTCGTATCATTGTATTTCTTCGTTCTACCATCTAAGTTGTTCGAAGTGCCTAGCATGTCGATCACCCATATTGTCCTCTTCCAATTCAAATCAGACGTCGCTGCAGATGTCGTTTATGGGGTATGTCTACAAGCATTATGATGCATCGAAGAAGCTTCAGAAGTACATTATTTTTCAATGCAATATTAACACCCATCCAAGGCCTGCCAGCGTATGCTTGCCCTCAGAGACAATTGTCTCCACCCGTCATCACAGAAGCCTTATATAAAAGGGTCGTTGGGGGGG
>ERZ1673737.4387-NODE-4387-length-10014-cov-8.031529_pt1 | contig 10014 bp, 9 predicted proteins | sample MGYA00580211_ERZ1673737 | MGnify/ENA primary metagenome ERZ1673737 (study PRJEB41218, sample SAMN15661789) | gut metagenome | host: Homo sapiens | place: Canada: London | collected 2015-08-20/2019-03-30 | study: EMG produced TPA metagenomics assembly of... | reverse complement strand
CACTAAATTTTTCTTTTAAGCTCATTTCTAAACGATCAACAATTCCTGCTTCAGCAATCACTAATAGTTTATGAACCTTTTTAATTCCATTTAAATCCAATTTTTCAGGTTTCACCCCTGTAATAATGCTTTCCTCTTCAATTCCTTCATCTATTTCATCGACCATCCAATGATTCTCAACATAAAAATTAACAGGAATTTGATAATAATATTTAATATATTTATAAAGTCTTTTCGCCATTTTTACTGAAAATCCTTTTGAATAGATTACTTTTTGATTTTCATCTAAAATCAAACCTCCACTATAACTTACCATAGGTGCTTTTATTTGTAATTCATCTAAAAAATAATACATTCCTTTAGGCATTCTTGCCGAAACAAGAACAAAAGGAATATTTTGTATAGCTAACTGTTGTACTTTCTTTTTTGTTTTTTCACTTATTTGATGTTTTGAATTCAATAATGTTCCATCAATATCACTAAATACGCATTTATAAGCCATATTTCTCACCTCTTGCTTATATATACGTATAATAATTAAGCATATATAAGTAAAAAAAGTAGGTTTACCTACTTTTTACGATTTCTTTGTTGACGTCTTTTTTTACGTCTTTGTTTAATCATGATTTTTCTTACTAATAATAAAACCACAAGAATGATGACAACTGCCATTACACATGGTAAAACAACATTCTTCATTTTTCTCATAAAAACAACAGAACCACTTTCATCTACTGCTTGTGTTGTATTAAGTGAAATTGTTTCTAATTTTGTATCTCGATAGTAAACATCCATTGTTCCTGCTTTTTGATCTTTTTTAACAGGAGCTGTTAAATCTTTTAAATGATATTTATATTTTAAATCAGATGGATTGTAATTATTTGGTAAAACAGCTTCGATATCTTTTTCTGTGATGACATCAACTTTATTTGTTTGACCATTTTTTATTTTAACAGAATTCATTTTTGCATCTTTTTTAATAATATTCGCAACTGAATAATGATCTTTTACATAATTACCTAAAGCAAGGGTATCATTTACTGTACAATGATTATAACCATCACTATTTTTAGAAAAGCCAACAACACAAACATAATGATGATCATCAATATTCAATAAACTAGATAAAGTACTTTGGGCTTTACTTGTGTAACCGCTTTTACAACCTTCAATCATTGATGTATCAATATGGTCTCTTTTACTTTTATAAATAACTTTTTTGACCCATTGATGTTGACCATCACTTGACGTATATTGATATCTATCAAAGACTTCAACAAATTTTTTATTCTTTAAAGCATATTGGGTAATTTTAGCCATATCATAAGCTGTTGTATAATGATCATCATCATGAATTCCTGTTGTATTTACAAAATGAGAATCTTTTAATCCTAATTTGTTTACCAGTTGATTCATTTTTTCAACGAACTTTTCTTGACTACCACACGTATTATTAGCTAGAGCACGACAAGCATCTGCACCTGAAGGTAACATTGCTCCCATCAACATATCTCTATAAGTGACAACTTCTCCGACAGTAAAGTCTGCAGAAGTAGCTCCTGTTTCCCAAACTGTATCTATATCACTTTGAGTAATAGTGGCTGTTTTATCTAAATCATCTAACATTTCAATAGCAACAATACATGTTAAAATTTTTGTAATACTTGCTGGATACATTTTATCATGGGCATTTTTATTGTATAAAACTTGTCCGGTATCTTTATCGATGACAATTCCATATTGTCCTACAATATTGACTTCTTCCCCTTCAGCGAAAACTGGTACGAATGATGTAAAAATCATCATCAATGATAAAGTTATTGTAAGTAATTTTTTAATCATTGTTTTCCTCCCCTATGTAAAAAAGATAACTTTGTTTCTGATATCAAAACCGAAATAAAAATAATCATAAATCCTAATCCAATTTGAAGTGTCATTATTTCTTGTCCAAATAATATGGAAAAGAAAACTCCAAAAACAGATTCTAAGCTTAATAATAATGCTGCTATATTTTCATTAACAAATTTTTGTCCCACATTTTGAAATAAATAACATAATGTAGTTGCAAAAAATGCCAGATATAAGATTTGAAGATAAATACTTGAATCAATATGGAAAACAACTGAAATATCTTCAAATAAAGAGGCTGCTATAAATGAAAAAATAGAAGCAAATGCAAATTGTAAGGCAGTAATAATAATTGGAGATGTCTTTTTCATTGCTTTTTCACACACAATAATATGAACAGCATATAAAAAACCACCAATCAAAGTATAAAGATCACCTAAATTCACCTTTAAGGAACTATCTAAAGAAACAAAACCAACTCCAATAAAACAAAGGATAGCCGCAAATATTTGTGCTTTATCGGGTTTCTTTTTAAAATAAAGCCAACTTAATAAAGGAACAATCGTACAATAAACGGCTGTTAAAAAAGCATTTTTACCAGGTGTTGTCAATTGCAAACCAAATGTTTGAATTGAAAAAGCACTAAATAAGGCTAGACCTGCTAAAAAACCACCTAATAGATCTTGTTTTTTAATTTTTTTTATTTTATTAAAAAATAAAATAGAAATGAAAATTGTACTTAACACAAAACGTATACATAATAGCGTAAATGGAGAAATAAAATCCACAGCATTTTTCATAACAATAAAAGAACTTCCCCAAATAAGAGCAGACATTAATAGCATACATTTACCTAATATTTCTTTTTTCATATACTCCCTCACCTACAATCTCGTAAATAATAACACAGTTCGCTTTATTTTTCATTACAAAATTGTTTTTTAAAAAGAAAAGGATGTATCTTTCGATACATCCTGTTATCTGCTATTCAGCTACACGATGAGCTACACTTGCACAACGTGAACATAATTCACCATTCATTTCATCTTCATCGAAATAGTTCCAACATCTTGGACATTGTACACCGTTGAATTTTTCAACTTTAATGTAGCTAGTTTCATATTCTTCTAAAGTTGTATCATCAACTAATTCAACTTTAGCCACAATAAATAATTGTTTTAAATCATCTTCTAAGTTAGCGATATCTTTATATTCATCTTTTAAAGATAATGTTACTTTTGTTTCCATGTTCGATTTAATTAATTTTTCATTTCTTAAACCTTCCATAGATTTTAAAACATCTTTTCTTACTTCCATAAATTTAGAAAAATAAGCTAAAACTTCTTCTTCATTTTCAATATCAAATAATTCATATTTTGGTTCTAAGAAGATAGATTCTGCTTTAGTTTCATCACAATGGAAATGATCATGTAATTCTTCAGCAGTAAATACAAGTACTGTTGATAATAATTTCATCATTGTTTTAGCATGATAATATAAGACAGTTTGAACTTGTCTTCTACGTGGAGAATTTGCATCTTCAATGTATAAGATATCTTTTGTGAAATCCATATAGAATGAACTTAAAGTATTTGTAAAGTAATTTAAGATTTCTTGGTTGGCTGTTGCAAAATCATAATTTGCATAAGCTTCATCATAAGCTTTCATTAATTCATTTAATTTAGCTAACATATATTGATCAACACCAGGTAAATCTTTGATTTCTACTAAATCACTTGCTTTGAAGTCATTTAAGTTACCTAAAACGAATCTCATGGTATTACGGATTTTACGATATCCTTCAGCCACTTGTTTCATGATTTCATCAGAAATACGAACATCTTGTTGATAAGCAACAGAAGTAGCCCATAATCTTACGATATCAGCACCATATTGGTTAACAAGTTTAATAGGATCTACTGTATTTCCTAATGACTTAGACATTTTATTTCCTTTACCATCTAATACGAAACCATGTGATAAGACAGTTTTATAAGGAGCTTTACCATGAGCAGCAACACCGATAATTAATGATGAGTTGAACCATCCACGATATTGGTCACTACCTTCAAAATAAAGATCTACTGGATAATTAAATCCTCTTTCTACCATCACACCTGTATGTGAACTTCCTGAGTCAAACCATACGTCCATGATATCTTTTTCTTTTTTGAAGATACCATTTGGTGAATGTTCATTTGTATATCCTTCAGGTAATAAATCTTTTTCATCTCTTTCAAACCAAACATTTGAACCATGTTCTCTAAATAATTCAGAAATATGATCAAATACTTCTTGTTCAATAATTGGAGTTCCATCTTCACAATAGAAAATAGGAATTGGTACACCCCAAGTACGTTGACGTGAAATACACCAGTCTCCACGATCTCTAATCATGTTATAGATTCTGATGTGTCCCCATTCATTTAACCAGTTAACATTATCAATTTCACTCAATAATTTATCTCTAATTTTATCTAATGAACAGAACCATTGATCAGTTGCTCTAAAGATAATAGGTTTTTTAGTACGCCAATCATGTGGGTAACTGTGTGTGATGAATTCAAGTTTTAATAAAGCTCCAATTTCATCTAATTTCATAGTTACTGTTTTATTAGCGTCATCAACATATTGACCAGCTAACCATTCACCACAATCTTCCATCATACAACCATGTTCATCAACGTTACAATAAGCTGGTAAGTTATATTTTTGACCTACAAAGAAGTCGTCTGCCCCAAATCCAGGTGCAGTATGAACACATCCAGTACCAGAATCAGCTGTTACGTGATCTCCTAAGATAACTAATGATTCTCTATCATATAACGGATGTTGGCATGTAATGTATTCTAATTCAGATCCTTTATAATGATTAACAACTTTGTAATCAGTAATTTCAAATTTAGCCATTAATTCATCAACTAAAGTATCTAAGACAATTAATTTTCCTTTTTCAGTTTCTACTAATGCATAGTTATAAGAAGCATTTAAGCAGATTGCTAAGTTAGCAGGAATTGTCCAAGGAGTAGTTGTCCAAATAACGAAATTAACATCATTATCTAAGACTCCTTTACCATCTTTAACTTGGAATTTAACAAAAATTGTTGGTGATTTGATATCATGATATTCAACTTCAGCTTCAGCTAAAGCAGATTCACTTGATGGTGACCAGTATACTGGTTTTAATCCTTTGAAAATCAATCCATCCATCGCCATTTTAGCGAACACTTCAATTTGTCTTGCTTCAAATTCATGTTGTAATGTTAAATAAGGATGTTTGTAATCCGCAAATGTTCCCATACGGATCAATTGTTCCATTTGTTTATTTACTTGTTCATGAGCATAAGCATCACATTTTTCTCTAAATTTAGCTGTAGGCATTTCTTTACGATTAACACCTAATTTTTGAATAGCATTTTCAATTGGTAAACCATGAGTATCCCATCCAGGAATATATGGTGTATAGAAACCATTCATATTTTTATAACGACAAATAACGTCTTTGATGACTTTGTTTAACATATGCCCCATGTGCATATTTCCATTAGCATATGGAGGACCATCATGGAAGACAAAGCTGTCTTTTCCTTCGTTTTGTTGGATAACTTTGTTATACATGTCGTTTTCTTGCCAACGTTCTACATACTTAGGTTCTTTTTTTGGTAAGTTTCCACGCATTTCAAAGTCAGTTTTTGGCATTAATAATGTGTCTTTGTAATTCATTTTTTCTTTCCTCTCTTTAAAAATAAAAAAACACATCATCCTAAGGACGATGTGATCGCGGTACCACCTTAATTCGTATTTTCATACGCTCTTGAAATCTTAACGCGATTAACGTCACCTTCTACTTAATTCAAAGGGCTACTCCAGAGTGATACATTATAATCTTTGTTACTGATTTACACCAACCATCAGCTCTCTTAAAACTCTAATTATAAACTGTCTCCTTCATCGTATTTATCTTCATTAATTAAATTGTAAACTTCAGATTGATCAATAGACTCAAGGATATCTTTTGACATTTTTTCTACCGAAGCTCTAAATTTAACAGCTTGCGCCTTAAAGTCGCTCATCTCACCAGACAACGAACGAACATACTCTAGCGATTCGCTCAGTATCATATTAGCATTCTTTTTCGCTTTGTCAATAAGTTCGCTTGCTTCTTTTAATGCAAGACGTGCAATTTCTTCATTTGTTTGTTCTTGGATGTTTACACGATGCTGTAATAATGATTTTTGATGTTCTAATTGTTGATAATCTTCTTGTAATTTTTTAATTTGATCATTCAACTGTTTTATTTCATTATCTTTTTCATTGATCAATTCATCAACTTGTGACTTATTATAACCAAATACTTGTTTTTTCAATGACATCATGTTCACTCCCTACTTATAAAAATACCCTTCAACCACATAATTATCAGAGCGTGTTTGTTTATTACAATCAACAAACATCACTCTACCATGCTTTTTGAATGATATTATGTCTTTATTATTACATAAATAATTTATTTGTTCAACCGGTTTATGATTAACTTTTACATGACCAGCACGAATAAATTCTGCTGCTTTTTGTCTTGAAATTTTATAAAAAGAAGAAATGATCTTATCTAATCGAAATGAAGATACAATAAATGATTTTACTAAATAATCATTTTTTACTTCTATTTCTTCATCCCATTCAACAAACTTTACTTTACTTCTTTTAATCATTGATAAATGATCTTTTAAATATTCATAAATATGTCGATCAACAGCTAAATAAAAATCTTTGTCTTTTTCAACAATATCTCCAAATAACTCTCTTTTAATTCCTAAAGACATTAAAGCACCTAAAATGTCTCGATGTGTTAATTTTTCAAAATTTTTTGCATAAATAATCTTACAAACAACGATTTCAAAATCTTCCTTTTCTATTTCATAAAAATAAGGAGCAATAATCATTCTTTGACTTTCACTATGAATAAAACCACCATTTTCTAAAACTTGAACTTCATCTTGATGCCCAATAACACTTTTAACAATTGATTGATGATACGGATCTAAAAATTGCGTTAAAATAAGTCTTTGTTTATATTGTACTTGATCCAAATAATCAAGTACCTTTTTTACAAAGACTTCTTCCCCTTTAAAATGTTCAAACATAACTTAAAAAAGTATGGAAACCATACTTTTTAATCTTCTTGTTCATCTTCATCTAGATCAATTGTTCCTGCAACAGAAATATTACGAGGTGTACATAAGAAAATTTTTGGTCCTATTCTTTGAATGTCACCTTCAATAGCGTAAATAACACCACTTAAGAAATCAACAACACGTTTAGCTTGATCTTTTTGTAAACGATGTAAATTAACAACTGTTGCTTTTTTTGTTTTTAAATAATTTGCAATATCTTGAGTTTCTCCAAATGAACGTGGTTCAAATAAAACTAAATGACTATCTTTATTCATATTTAATGATTTCACAGCTTCGCTTGTTTTAGAAAATTTTGCTTGTTCAAATAAGCTTGTTTTAGGTTCAGTATCAACCTCTACAGCATCATAATCTTCAGCAATATCTTCTCCATCCCCATCTTCATCAAAAAACCATTTTTTTACTTTTTCACCGTAACCCATGAAGTCATCCTCCTTTTATTTCCTCAATATTATACCATACATTTATTGATTATCAAAGGTATCAACAAGGAAATCTAGCTAAACCTGTTCAATATTCACTAAAATCACATCGCCTTTTAAAGAAATCACACATTCAATCGGAATAACTAAGACAGGAGGCTCTTTAAAAAAACAAAAAAAATGAAAAAAATTCATTTTTTCGACAATTAAAGCACGTATACATTTTTGACACCAATCTAATTCAATATCCGCAATATACCCTATTTTTTTACCATCATAAACATTAATCACATCTTTTGATTGTAATGATACAAATCTCATACGATCACCCCTATAAAATATGCTTTAGACTAATTTTTTATGTAATTTTTCTAAAGCTTTTTTTTCAATTCGAGAAATTTGCGCTTGTGATACAAAAAGCTCATCTGCTATTTCACATTGCGAATAACCCTGATAGTATCTTTCTTGAATTACTTTCTTTTCTCTTTGATTTAAACAATCAAAGGCATTTTTTAAATCAAGGTGATCATGATAATGTTTCAATGTTTCTGGATCTAGTGAGATAATATCTGATAATGATAATTCATTTTGATCATCATTTCCTACAGCATCTTGGAAAGAAGCAATGCTTTGAGTAGATTGCATTGCTTCTATAATATTTTGTTTTTCAATATTTAAATTTTGTGATAATTCTTGAATCGTTGGTTCTCTTTGATATTGATTTAAATATTTTTCCTTTTCTTTTAAAATAGCATAAGCTAAATCCTTGATTGGTCTAGAAATCTTAACTTGTGTATTATCTCTTAAATAACGTTTCATTTCACCAATGATCAAAGGAACTGCATACGTTGAAAACTGTAATTGATAATTGGTATCAAAATGATCGACTGCTTTTATTAGACCAACGATGCCTACTTGAAACAGATCTTCATAATGATTTGATTTTTGGTAAAATCTTTTCATTAGAGATAACACTAATTTTGTATTAGAAAGAATAATCATTTCTTTACTTTTTTGATCATGATTCTTTTGATAATTTTGAATCAAAATATATAATTCTTCTTTAGAAAGTGTTTTTTGAATAGGGATAGCGCTCATAAAACTTTCTTTTTCCACAATAATCACCAAAATTAGTGTGGCTTTTTTTGATAAAAATATACTATTTCACTTCATCATAATTTAATTGACTTCTTAATTTTTTTATAATCTTTTTTTCTAATCTAGAAATATAAGATTGTGAAATACCTAATAAATCAGCAACATCCTTTTGTGTCAATTCATCATTATTAGATAAACCATATCTTAAAATCAATATTTCTTTTTCTCTTTCATTTAATTCTTTTAAAGCTTCATAAAAAATTTTCTTTTGATCACTTTTCAACATTTCTTGTTCAACAAGATCATCATCAGTTCCTACGATATCTCCTAATAATAACTCATTACCATCATAATCAATATTTAAAGGTTCATCTAAAGAAATCTCATAACGAATCTTATTATTTTTTCTTAAGTACATAAGTATTTCATTTTCAATACACCTTGAAGCATACGTAGCAAGTTTAATATTTTTATCTGCCTTAAAAGTATTGATTGCTTTTACTAAACCAATTGTGCCAATACTAATTAAATCTTCCAAAGGACAATTGGCGCTATTGTCATATCTTTTAGCAACATAAACAACCAATCTTAAATTATGTTCAATCAATAAATCTCTTGCTTTTTGATCCCCAGAAACTGCTTTTTCAATTATTTCCTTTTCTTGTTGACCTTTTAAAGGAGGCGGTAAAATATCATGTCTTCCTATATAATAAAGATACTGTTTTGTATTTAAAAACTGTCTAATCATTTGCCACATCAAATAATCCCTCCCATCAATTCTTTATTTAATAAACAATCATAATCTAATTCATCCAATACACCTATATAAACATTTCTTAAAGATTGCTTATTTACTAAAACTTGATCAACTAAAATAATATCTATTTTTCTTTTTTTTAAGCCATCAATAATCAATGTATCTAATTGTTGATAAGTATCAATTTTACTTTTTTTAATAAAAATAAGTGGATAACCTAGATAGTTTGCATGATTACCACTATCTAAAAACCCTGAAAGATGATAAATCTTATTATTAAAAATAAGTGTTACATCATATAGATCATCTTTTTGTTTTATTTTTCTTTTTGTATAAATTAAATAAATTATTTCAATAATTAAAAAAACACATGTCATAACAACAATAACTATATCTTTATAATTTATGGGAGTAATCAAGATTCCGTTGTATATAAATGATTCTTTTATTAGGGTATTGATAAAGAATAGTATTGAAAAATAAACAATTAAAAAAACTGGAAAATATAAGAAAAATTGTTTTTTAAAAATAAATAAAAAAAGGACAATCCAGTATAAAAAACTTATATATGGTAAATAGTCTATATAAATGAGAACAACCGATATATTACTTAAAAAACTCAAGAAAAGGATTTTCAAAAAAGACCAATGAATATTAAGCAATAATGAAATCATTTCATAAGTCATGATAAATAAGA
>ERZ1673737.4382-NODE-4382-length-10042-cov-4.379794_pt1 | contig 10042 bp, 11 predicted proteins | sample MGYA00580211_ERZ1673737 | MGnify/ENA primary metagenome ERZ1673737 (study PRJEB41218, sample SAMN15661789) | gut metagenome | host: Homo sapiens | place: Canada: London | collected 2015-08-20/2019-03-30 | study: EMG produced TPA metagenomics assembly of... | reverse complement strand
TCATCTCTCCGCCACACAAACAGTACCGCCGCACCCCCAGGGCCCAGCAGGGCAACACACACAACCACCTCCAGCGCTCTCCAGAGCAACCCTGCCTTCGTCTGCACCCTCATCCCACCTTCCTGTGTTATCTTCAGAACCCACATCCACAACGCCGCGTACCCAACCCACTGGTCCCACTGCATGAAGTTCAACACTCCAGCACCAATACTGTCTAACAGCAAGTTCCTGGGAAATAGCAAGGTCTGTGGTGCCAGCGCCTCCCGAGCGGACGCCACAAAGAGGGAGGGGAACACCACGGTGCTCAACGAAGTCACGACCGTCCCGATGTGGACGATAGCGCTGCCGATGACAGCGAAGAGATAAACCGGTCGGGCCGCGTACAAGTAGATCTTGGATGACCTTTCTGCCGCGGGCTCCGGGGAGATGTTGTAGATGTGGCCTCCGCACCAGCTCAATAGGCTGTGAATCAACCCAACCCACACGGGAAACGGCGTCCATAGGGCGATGGCGGCCTGTTGGGCCGGGTACGAGACCACGTTTGGAGACGGGAGGCCCAGCATGATGCTTGGGACGACGTACCCCAGAACCATCGACCACGGGAGATACCGCAGTTGACGTGCGGCAGGGGCTCGCACTTTATGGCTGGCCTCGAGATGGAGAGCAAAGTAGATCGGGCCAATGCAGGCCAAAGTGAAGTTCTGCATCGCTAGGGCCCAGAGCGCCGCTCTAGAGAAACACCAAGTCAATCATTCTGTGTACTATACCTGGGTATACTCGCCTTGGAGATGCAGGAACCCATATCACTGATTACTTACTTGGCGACCATGTGTCTCTCTCCCCTGCGGATCCCCTCCACCCACACCAGGGTCCAGATGCCCACAAGCTGCCCAAGGAAGTATATCCCGTTCATACTGGTCGCGGGGTGACTGCCATCGACCGCTTCCCAGAAGAAGAGCACCATGATGGTGCACCAGTAGTCGATTGGGGCGATGCCGGTGAATCGCAGACGCAGGGGCTCATGGGTGCCAGGGATGCAGGGGACCGCTGCGCCCCGGATATGGAGCATGCGGTCCAAGGTGCCGTTGCTTAAGGATGCGCCCCATGTTATGTAGAAGGCGAATGCAGAGAGGCCGAGGAGGGCCGGCACAACACGCGAGGTGCCCATTGCAGCAGGTCGTTCGGTGCAAGGTGAAAATGCCCGATGGAGAGCTCTTACCAGACACACGACTATTATATTCAAGAATGTACTAGCGTCCGGTGCAATTTGAGTATGACACTCCATTATTGGCTTCAGGTCCTTCGGGGTAATCTGAAGCTAATGGGATTTTCGCCCCGGCACGATATCAATCGGCCCGAACCACCGAGCTTCAGTTCACCTGCGGAGATGATGAGCTAGTAGTCAATGTTTGCCGTGATAATTTGATCATCTCGATGAAAACTTGAGTCAACTTAGATAAGCGTAGGCAATTGCAAGGAAGATTCTATGTTTATCCATCCGCTGGTGAATATTGTTGGATACAATACTGTTAGACCTACCACCATCCAGCTGGTGTTTTCTGGTCGAAGGATCGAAACATGCTAACAAATATTGATTGTAGCTATATATGCCTAGGGTATAAACTTTAAGTTGATGGTTTGGCATATATTCTCTTGACGTTCTGTGTTGTTTAAGCAGTCTGTGAACATATGTATTGAAGAGGGAGGAACGCGCGGTGGCAGCCATGAAACTGGCGTATCGACGGAAGCAGGACAAACCACCAAACAGAACTAGAAAGTCTGTGGTGACGGTCGTAGCGATGCGTTGATGGCAGATAGCGATGCGAAGCTCATATCAAGCAGGGGGTTCAATTCTTCATTCTGTCGGGGATGTGTAGAAGCTAAGTCTAATGCTATGAGCGAGACAAGCCTATTTTTGTTAGGCACCAAGGCAGAACTTCGTCTTTAGGAAATACCAAGGTCGAATGGCAATCCCCCACTACAGTAAATATATAGATGTGTGTGTGTGTAGATGGTCATATCTTTGACTGGGAGCGTAGCGATGGAAAAGCAATAGATACAACCGCGGGTTGGAAGATCCAAAAAATACGCCTTGACCTTTCACTGGTTAATATTTATATTTGCAGCAGAGGGGATCGGATGGCTAAGATATAAGTTAAAGCATTTGATACAATCTTTTAGAGCGCACCTGAGTGCTAAGTTGAGATCAAATTATCTAGTCTGACTGACGAACAGAATATATAATTGCTGAGCGAGTTTGCTCGAAGCACCGCAGAGACGTTATCAAGGCATATTTCCATGAAGAGACAATGATCTATAATTCCAAGGAGCCCATTCTAGTACTGTTTACAGGGCAGGAATGAGCATCTTCTTCACGTATCGTCCAGATACCAAGAAGACATCCTGCTAGTGTCTGCTCCTGTTTCTTCCCACTCAGCCTAATTTCCACCAAGAATAGACTCGGCGATTTTCTCGGCAAACATGTCTAGGAGAGCAATATGTTAGTAGTGAAAGCGTACGAAAGGATGCCGCTAGCAAACTCACAGATAGACGACATGGGATGGCCAGGAGGACAGAACGGAAAGGCGCTGGCATCAACCACGCGAAGACCGGTAACACCGTGCACGCGAGCTCGCGAGTCCACGACGGCCGAGGTATCCTTCTTAGGTCCCATTTTGCCTAGATGGGGTAAGGGGAAATGTCAGTCTCAACTCTACTTTCGGCTCTGTTGCACCGCCAGATAACAATTCGATAAGCAGCTTTAGTACTCACAGGTGGATGTCCCGTGGAAGATCATGTTCATATCCTTTCGCATCCACTCGAGGATCGCCTTCTTGCCGGTGAGCTGGGGGCCAGGCGAAAGCTCGCCCAGGAGGACGGCAGGATCCCAGTTCGAGGCAACCTCGCGGAGACGCAAGAATGCGGCGTAGGCTTGCTCGACGTCCTCATCCTCTTGCAGCCAGTTGGGGCTGATGAGGGGAGGGTCGAGGATGCTGTTGCTGGAGATGGTCATGTTGCCGCGCGACTTGGTGGAGAGGAGGACTGCGGCGAAGGTGAGGAGGTTGTCGTTCGGACCGATAGAGCTCACCACGGGGCCGTTCTCAAGGGGCAGAATCTCGACGTCAGGCCAGTCCGAGGCGTATGTATCCAGGTAGGCCCGAGTGGACTTGCTGAAGTTGGCCCGGTAGGATGCGGGGAACTTCTCAAAGGCTGGATATGGATTGTCAGCGTCGCGCAGAAATGGGTAAGGCACTACGTAGTGCGAAGAGGACTCTTACCTATGCCCTGGCCTGTGCCGATGCCGGACAGAGGGCCCGATTGATGGTTGATATACTCGGACAAGGCGGACGCGACGCTCTCGGGATTTCCTGCCTGTAACTGGGTATTCGTAGTGACATTGACTGCTAAGACCATGCCCACCACCGGTTGGTCCTGTCAAAAGGGTCAGTGGCCGCCCAATTATGTGATTATTGGTGATATTTATACGCACATGTTCATTCTGGCCGACGCCGGGCAGATCGGCGACAACATCGATGCCGAATTGCTGCAGCTTCTCAGAAGGTCCGACACCTGACAGCATCAACAGCTGAGGCGAATGCCACTGATAAAACATCAATTAGATGATCTTTGTCGATGAGTATACGATTCAACCATGGAAAGACTCACCACTCCCGCCGAAAGGATAACCTCTTTGGTCGCATTCAGATGGAACTTGAAGTCTGACGTGGCAATGTTGCTCTGCACCTCAACGCCTGTGGCTTTCTTCTTATTGTCGAACAAGATCTTCGTTGCCAGGGCGTTGGGGTAGATCTTAATACTAGAGCCCCGCGCAGCCGCCTGGAGGAACGAGGATTCGGAGGTATCGCGAGTGGCGTAACGGGGGTCGACTGTCGCCGTCGCCGTTCCGTATCCGATCAGCTTACCGCTGTTGAACCCCTTTATGGGGCTCAGGCCTGACTTGGCAAGCGCCTCACTAAGAGATGGTCCATATGGGCCTTGATAGTTGCCATAGGACACGTGGAGAGGCCCGCCTTTGTCGCTGAATGCCGATGGGTCATAGGTAATGTTGAGAGACGGGTCAATCTTGGTGAAGTCCGGAGGTGTAAAGTGCACGCTCTTCTTAAATGCTGGATAAACATTGTCCCAGGCCCAGAAGTTGTCGCCAACTTCTTTCGCCCATTGATCCATGCTTCCTTCCGAGGGTCTAATGAAAAGAGCAATGTCAACATTGGCCAGAGGAATAGCAGGAATCAATCTTCCTTCTTACCGTTGATAGCCCATGTAGTTTGCCGCGGAGCTGTTGTCAGAACATCGTTAGCCATTGGTGTCGTTAATCCTGGCATTCTCTGTATATGAACACTCTCTCACCTGCCGCCAAATGTCTGGCCTCCAGCGTAAAAGATTTCCCGGTCATCGTAACCCTTTTGGGGCACCGTGGTCAGACCCCATGTTGTCGGTGTGGTAGCAGAACCAAGGGGGAAGGAGATCGTGTTGATATAATTATATCCAGGCACTTGAGTACGGTTGCCGTCGAGGATTTCGTAAAAGCTTCCTGCCTCGAGGACAGCAACAGTATAGTTGGCCGGGTCGAGCGCTAGCCGAGCTGCAATCGCGTTTCCAGCATTACCACCTCCAACAATCTAACCGTCCATGGGTCAGCAATCATGAAGCAGCCTAAAACAAACACTTGCATAGCGGGAACTGCAGACTCACAATGTAGTCATAGGTTTCATTGTAGCCAGGCCTGCCAAACGAATTACCGTAGATGTGCGTAACGCCTTGCGCATCGACAAAGGCGCCAATCGTGTCCTGTTGCGTGTCGGACTCCGCTTGCACGGTGGCCAAGATGGCCGCAGTCCAAGCCCACAATCGAACCTGCATGGTGACGGTGATAAACGAGCTGGTTTTTGCAGCTAGCAAGCGCACTCAGGGGATACCTAGATTCTCTTCGAAGTGGCCGCCTTGAGTCTTCTTTATTTCATTTGTCAAATTAGTCCCTTCATAACTTAGGATTAGTCGGGCCGAGTAGATTGAGGCTGTGAATGCCCGTGTCCTGCATACGAGATTAAGTCTTCCAACACAAGGCTACCAGCCGGACATGACAATACATTGTTGAACGAGCAAATCAACACCTGTTCATGCACTGCCTACTGCCCCTGTTTTTCCACGTGGGTCGTGCCTGACTATCGACTGCAACCATTGAGATCCTGTCTAGCTGCGATGTGCATGGGGCTGTGTAGTGTTCGGCTGGCCCCTGCGATGCCGCCAATCGGTCCGAATTGCCCGAGCGCGGCCCGAGCGCGGCCCGAGCCGCCCGCCATTTTCTGACCAGCCGAGAACTGTTGCACGCAGTTTTCGGACTCCCGATTTGCATTGATGTAGGGGCCGAAGGAACGATGGATTTGTATCCTGGCAGCAGGCTGAGAAACATAGCGAATCCTACGGTGTCCCATCAACATCTACCTCCGATTATTGGGCAGATGCAAGGTCCAGTTAGGGTATACTAATTCTCTGATGCGCCGTAAGCTAAGAGGTAAGAACCAAGTGCCATATCAAAATCGCGGAGCTGCCGGAAGGCCCCATGCAGGTGCTTCTAGTGCTTATAGTGCAGGATTTCTTAAATCCCTTTAGCAGCCATTGCTCCCGTCGTATGCTCTTTGCGCCCCCAAACTCAACGCCATCACCAAATCCTCCGCCTCCACCACTCTGCCCGTCTTTCTATTTTTGCTTATTTCGTTAGGTCCAGCCATACGAGAGCAATGACTGCGCCATCGCAAGGCCGCCACCCAACCGGGACTGCTACCAGCCTTGCCGCCCTCTACGCTCCACAAATCAAAGGGAAGATCGTTCTGACGACAGGGGTCTCGCCTTCTGGATTGGGGGCTGCCTTCGTCAAGGTAATTGCAAAATGGGAGCCTTCCGTGCTTATCCTGGCGGGTCGCAACGCGTCCAAGGTCCAGGCCACTGCGAAAGGCCTGGTTGAAGAGGGGTCACTCTCACCTAGCCAGGTGCGAACGCTCGAACTGGACTTGGCATCACTTGACGCGGTTCGGGCGGCTGCGACAACAATAAACAACTGGAAGGATGTTCCATCCATTGATATCCTGGTAAACAACGCAGGAATCATGGCGGTGGATCATGCCGTGTCTCCAGACGGCTACGAATCTCAGCTGGCGACCAATCATCTCGGTCCATTTCTCTTTACGAACTTGATCATGGGTAAGATTCTAGCTTCCGCTGCGCCTCGTATCGTTATGGTCAGCAGTGATGGCCACCGGCTCTGCCCATTCCGGTTCCACGACTACAACTTCCGAGTAAGTTGACCCCACAACTCCCACATCAGTGGTTAACGAGGACAGGACGGCGAGACGTATAACCGGTGGCAGGCGTATGGCCAATCCAAGTCAGCCAATATGCTCATGGCCCTCTCGCTGGCGCGGAAACTGGGATCGAGGCACAACCTTCTGGCCTTCAGCCTGCATCCGGGCGTCATCAACACCGCTCTAGGCGACCACTTGGATTGGAACACGGCGTTCCCCGCACTGCGTTCGTTTCTCCAACAAATCCACCCTATCAGGTAAATCTCAAGGGCTCATTGTCGTATGTAGTGGAGATCGATCGATTCTTTGGGAACCCACAAGCGTGGATGACGTCCTTTCCCTTCGTCTCGCCGGATCAAGGGGCCGCCACGCACGTCTTTGCTGCGTTTGATCCAGATATTTCAGGTCAGATTATATGTTATTTGTAGGTCGATAATGTGGCTGATATCAATAGAACACAACGGCGCGTACCTTCAGGACTGTCACATCGCAGACCCATGGACGGAGACAGTCAAGCCCTGGGCGACAAGTGCGGTAGAGGCGGAGAAGCTGTGGAAGATGAGCGAGCAGCTTGTTGGTCAGAAGTTTGACTATTGAAAGGTGAAGCGTGAGTCTAAGTCAATTACCTTATAGAAGAAACTATACCTTTCTAAATTACTGATCCTAAGCATGCGAGACATAGACAAGACCTACATCTTCACGTCCACGTAAGCCCGAGGTACCGTCGCGTAAAAGTCGTTCATTAACTCATCATAGGCTCGGCTAGATATATATATTAAATAAAGCATTCTTACTATATGGTCAAAATTTTAATAAAATACAACTACTGTATTTGGAAGGGAACTATAAAGAGACTTTTGATTTGGGATCTGATATAGTTGAACCTTATTTTGGGACTGGGCGCCTATCAATGGGCCCTTGGCTGGGTTTGGCCCGGGATGTCGGGCCCGTAGCCCAACCAGGCCCATTGCGGAGGTCTAGGTTCCGCCTTGTGATCAATCATTTGCTCGGACAATGCAGAATTAACATCGTAACACTCCTGAAAAAACCTCCGAATCTTCTCCGTCCGCTCGTGCACCTGTCCCTCGCACGCATGAAGCACCCCCTCCAGCGCCTCCGTACGCGGCATATCATTCATCATCCCCTCCCAGGCAGCCCAGTTCCTTGTCTCCGCCATATCATGCACCTCGCGCACCCGCATCTCTAACGTCTCAAGCACCCCCATCCAGTTCGCGTCCGCCGCAGCACCCCGGCCCATTCGACCAGGGGTCTTGCGCACCCACGCCAGATACTCCGCCACCACGGAGCCGATTCCTGCGATCTCCGCCTGCGTGGAGAACGCCGCGGTCGCGAAGCCGGTGAAGCTCGATAGCATGCGCTGCCGCTCTTGGTGATGCGGGTCGTCGTGCTCCGGGGCTGTCTGGGGGAGAGAACTTAATGGGGGCGAGTAGGAGGAGCCGGGCGGGGAATTCAGGGCGCGGATCTCGCGCAGTGGGGGGATGTGGGAGTGAGATGTTGAACTGCGTGTTGGTGCTGTGGTAGGTGAAGGAAGAGGAGGAGGAGGGAGAGGCGCGTCCACGGAGAAGGGCAGGGAGTCGGATTGCGGGCCTACGTGCTGAAGGCGCGGGTTATGAGGGACATAAGAATGGAAGAAGCTCGAGTCGGTGGGGTCTGGCCCTAAGAGCGGGTCCCCACTGCTTCGGGGCGACGGGAGGCACGGATCGAGGAGACAGTCGGCGTATTCGAGGCTCATGGCGGATTCGGGCATGGGAGGGGTGAGATGGGGGCTGCCCTTGAGCATCTGATGTTGTCGAAGCAACGAGGTTTCCGTCATATCTAGACAGGAAAGGCTGGTCAGTCCTGAGTCGAAACGGATGAGTTGAAAAGGACACTTGCCCACTCGGGCCCTCAGGCTTTCGATGGTCTGGAGCAAGTCAGCTTTGGTGGGACAGCTGGTTGGCGTGTAGACACAGGTCTCGCCTGCACGCAGGCATCGTTGGCACGACGGCTGCTCGCCATCGCAGCGTACTTTGCGGTCTCTGCACAGCTTGCACGCGATTCGTCGGGAGCTATTCATGGTTTCGCCTGTCATTATGCTTTGGGATCGTCTGTCCGTGGTGGGTGCTGGTTAAATAGGAGCATGGCGTATCCCCTGTGGGTGATAGCCCCCAGTGGATGATACGCCCCCTGTGAGTGATAGGCCCCCTGTGGGTTATACGCCCACCTGCAGGCGATGAACGAGTTGTGGCGACTAGCCAATGGTTCTAGGAGATGGAGTCCCAGTAGGATCGCACTATTTTAGATCGAGACGTGTGGCAGAGCGGCTCTTCGGCATTTGGATGGATGACTCCCCGATAGACTGTAGCTACCTAGGTATGCTCGTAGATACCAAGCCAGAACCACGGTGTCGACGTCCGGTACGCCTGATTGTATTCACCGAGTATCAAGGTCCTTCATTTGAATCAAGTGGCTATACTGCGATGTTTCAGAAATGCAGACGGTTTGATATTCCTGATACTGTACACGCGGTTAAAGATAATGCCCGTATATTGGATCACGAATCCTGAAACAGCGCTAGAGGACACTAAATGGAGGTAAGCTGGTCGCCAAGACGCGATGCGCAGGGGAAGGGCGGCCAATCGAGAGTCCGAGACAAAACACTTTGGTTGAGGCCATCCGGAGGCCAGCATTCCGGAAGGAGCAGCCTCATCAGCCACGAGGGGGACTAAAATCTCACGGACATGAAGGCTCTCCTCGAACACCTTTTGGGATTGTTTTCTCGGCGTTCTGGCCAGCAGTCGCGAATCTCACCGAGGCCTGACATTCCCGCCCCCAAAGCCACATCGATGGACGGACAATAAGCACCGAGTTCGATCTACTCCCAATGGACTCCTCGGACCGTGCCGCTCGGGATCTGCTCCGATGCGATGGCCTGTATTCCACGGGCAAGGCATCAAAATGCGATGAGAGAGTGTCTCGAGATAGACATTTAGATCGGAAATCTTTTAAAACCTCACGCGGTTTGATTTGGGTGGATTGATTACTCACTGATTCTCCCACCAATTCATCCTACCCTTAGAATAGAATCACAGTGACGATGTCGAACGGCTTACACACCGCGAACATGCGCCAGCATGACACCGGTGCTGCGGGCAGCGCCAGCAATAGTGGCGATGGGAGACCCTTCCACCGCAGTGTTCCGGTTGCCATTGTGGGCATGGCCTGCAAATTCGGAGGAGACGCTACCAGTCCCTCGAAACTGTGGGACATGTGCGTGGAGGGTCAAGACGGCTGGGGGGCCATTCCCCACGAGCGATTCGATCTGAAGTCTCTCTATCATCCTGACCAGCAGAGATTCGATCGGGTCAGTCATTTCCCCCCGCAGATGCATATTATTGAGTTGAGCAGAGAAGCGAAGAAGAAGAAGAGAAAGCTGACTCGTCAATCAACAGCATCATGTCCGCGGTGGGTTCTTCTTGCAGGACGACCTGAAACGATTCGACGCAGCGTTCTTCAACCTTTCTGCCGAGATTGCCAGTGTTCGTGTGCCTTGACCCCGATTGCATTGCAAACCACCTGCAGCTACTAATGCACGAGGCATACATAGGCGATGGATCCGCAACTGCGGCTGCTCATGGAATCTGCATACGAAGCCATCGAAAACGGTCAGACCCCCTCAACGACCCCCAAGGAGTGAGTGAGCGTCACAGACAGACATGACT
>ERZ1673737.4381-NODE-4381-length-10042-cov-5.044458_pt1 | contig 10042 bp, 8 predicted proteins | sample MGYA00580211_ERZ1673737 | MGnify/ENA primary metagenome ERZ1673737 (study PRJEB41218, sample SAMN15661789) | gut metagenome | host: Homo sapiens | place: Canada: London | collected 2015-08-20/2019-03-30 | study: EMG produced TPA metagenomics assembly of... | reverse complement strand
GTGAGTAATTAACATCAGGATCATAGAAAAGACCTGGTCTTTATTCTCTCAAAGGCTCAGCCCTGATTGAACAAGGTGACTCGTATAGTGCCTGTTTGACATCAGGGTATACTTTCACTAATGGTGAGTGTGGTCCTAATTTCTCAGGCAACATGACATGTCCGGGGTCCTTGTTCGTAGATTGTTGCTTTGTAAGTGGATATTGTGGCAACTCCACTGCTTATTGCTCAGGTGCGAACTGTTATAGTGGTGCTTGTACGTAGGAGATGCATTGATACTTGAAATCCATTGATGTTGCTTGTCCTTCATGCGCTTCTCTTTCCTAAATGAGACAATCAAATCTCACCAGGATGGGGGAATCCAGTAATCCTCCCAGGCGCCATGATCTGCATTCTGGAACATATCGATCCCTCCCTCAACGCCATTCTCGCCCACTATCCACACGCCACTTTCGATCAATTCAGTCCATCGAACAAACAGCCTCTCCAATCTCTGCGCCCGGTGCTCTCCACCAAACGGGTGAAAAACGCCATGCTGGAAAAGCTGCGTGAATAAGCCAGATGGCACTAGAGTTCCATCACTCCGCCTAGCTCCATCCTCGTCGGCAAGATTCGGTCGTAGTGCCAATGGGAGTAGAAGGCGGAATCCAGTTTCTTCAGAATCGTATTTGAATCGATTGGCCGTTGCACTATATAATCCTGTGGGAACAGGATCACCTTCGTTGAATGGCACATCATTTCTCGATCCAAAGAACAAACGATGAATTTCTTCGTTGAAACTGATCGTCCGGCTATCATCCGCAGATGCAAACAGTAGGAATGACGGCACATCCCTGCCCTGACCTTCCGCGTTAAACATCTGACGCGCTGTGAAGGCTTCCTTGTCGTGCGGAACCTCCAGGCCGGGTGAGATTAGCTTAAAACGTGGGATCCTTACTGGGGTCAGAAAAGAGCGAATAAAGCACTCTTTTGGCACTAAAGCCGCATCGAGCTCTACATTGGTAAAAAATGGTGCATCCCGGGATATTGGTAAGAGAAACTGCATGCGTGATTCGATCGCGTCCGTGTAGCGGTCCATCGCAGCAACCGTACTATCAATCTGAGCAGCGCAGTATGGGTGCCAACACCATAATCCAATTTGATGTCGCGAATTCGCTTCTTCATCGGACAAGTCTTTCTCATTCCGTGGATCGGTCGTGATTTTTCCCATTCGGAGCATATGGATCCATTGGGTAAGAATCGTCTCTAGAGGAAACCACATATCCCAATGTTCAGCAACAGGCTCGATACTTTCTGAATTCTCGATGGTCAATGGGAATGAGGCACGATGGTTTAGCTGGTTGTAGAGAATACCAAGATAGTGGGAGCCTAGGTCGGGAGTTGTGTCGTAAATGACCACAAACCGCTCTTTATCCTCGAAATCGTTGTCTTCGAGGGGGAAAGACTCGTCGGCAAGTTCCATTCGAAGCCTGCTCACCCAGTAGAAGAATCCCGGCGTGGTTTGAACTTGTCTAGCACTGGCTAATAACGTGAGTTGGCGCGTTTCTGGCCACAGATGACGCAAAGAACAGGTCTCATTTTTATAGGTGTAAATGAATGATATTCAAGTTGGTTGTAATTGGCCGGAGGGTATTCCATTCTGCTTTGATTCAGGTCAAGATCTTTGGATGCAAGGGCTTAAGTTCCAAATCTGAGTTAGGGTTCCAAATTGTATATTTTAAAGCTTTGTATAAAAAGTAAAAATAGACATACGTAGCTGCTTCTAAAACAACCCATTATATTGAAAATGCGGAATGCAGTACAGAATAACGAAAACAGCATTTCGAAATTGATTTGAAGTTTAAGAGCTATTGTCTTAAACTTCAATATAAATTGCATTTTAAGCATTTTGGATTTGAAAAGGTCATATGCAAAGAAACTAAGTTTAACCTAGAGGAAAGCCGTGAAAATAAAGTATTTCACCCGAAAATATACAATGAATATCAGACATCAGAGCCAGCTCGTAAGGCAAAGCTCAATAGTCCTGGTATGCAGGCATAACAACATCACCCACCATGATCGTCCTGCGGTCCGGGGTCTCAGAGTCAAAGCCCTCCCCCTCTTCGGGAGAGAGAGTAGAATACCTACCAAAGGAGACCTTTCCATTAAAATTCCGTATTTTTGAAAGCGTAGAGAAAGGCTCATCCCGTCTGACGCCAGTAAACTGGTCGATACAGACCATCTGGCAGCGCTGGCATGCATCCAGAGCATCAAAACGAAGTTGATTAGGTCCGATGCGAAGAGATGACCAGCGATCCTCTGCGTAAGGCTGCTCAATGTCACCACGGTGAGCTAATCGCTCAGCGACGACAATATTACCGCGGAAGACATCGGCAGCAACAGTCTTGCTACCGCCGTGCTTTGCGTTGGCTTTGATTGTTTCGTTGAGACGATTCACAGATGAGCGCGAGACTACCAAGATCGGAGATTCATTTGATAATGTGATTGAAGTTAGACCTTGTTCGCGGGGTGGTGGCGGAAGATCAAGTGGGAAGGAACCGGGCATGATGAGTTTGCGGAAGCGGTTTTGCCACGTGCTAGGGACCCGTGTCGGTCTTGAATACCGGTTCGCAGTCTGCGAGGGGAACCTCGCAAGGGTACAAGGCACGCCTAGGAAATCTGAAAAGAAGGCCGAGACAACGGGTGACGTGTATGCATGAAGGGAAACGGTGTCGCCGCAAACTTTCGCGGACTTTTTGGCCGAACTTGCGCAAAATGAGGTCGATATAACACTGGTGTCTTCCCAGCCGAGCGAGATCTCGAGGCTGACTTGATCAGATGCGGCTATTGCTCCGCAAGTGATACGGAGGACGCCTTTGTCGATGTCGATTGACGGTCGTATAAGGCACATCCTGGGGTATCTTGGGGCTGTTAGCGCTTGCAGACATTTAATTATTCATGACAAAACATACCTCTTTTGATTCAATGCTGCTCCCGTTCCTTGGTGAACCAGGCACCACTCTCTATCCCAGGCCAATCCTTCTCTTCTTACCTCCCAGCGCTTTCCCTCGGGTATCTTGAAAGCACCGCAACTCTTTATTGGGAACACTGCAAGGCTCTCAACATAGAAATGAGGGGCCACAACGTCATTTTCGTCCATAGTAGTGTCCAGAACAACGATAGGAGGATTCTTTTCCACATAAAATTCCTCGACAAAGTTGATCAACGAATCAATGTCTTTCGTGTTTGTCATAGCACCGAGACTTACGCGCAGAATGCCCGTTGGTCGACCTCCTATAACATCATGGCTGTCTCCGCAACGCAATCCAGTGGAGTAGTGCCGACGGAGCTCAGGGCCAGTCCAGCCAAGGGTAGAGGCAGTTCCGCCGGGGTTACAAACTGACCCAGAGCGTAATTGAAGATTTTGAACAGTGGCCAATTTCTCGACTTCCGTCTTTGGCACAAAATCACCCTGACTGTTGCGCAAGTTAAATGCGATGATCGGGCCTTGCGTGTCTGTATTTCCAAAGGTCGAGCTCGCCTGATAGATTTGACAGACAGGCATATCATTGAAATGTGTCAATGAAGCAAGTCGATCATAGACTCGCTTTGCAAGGAATCGGGTATGTGCTGAAATGTTGGCCATTGAACCGTATAGGCGTGTGTGTGTATCCAAGGCAGCGTCAAGGGCAATAATGCTGTGGAAGGGGAGAGTGCCATCTTCTAGTCTTTCATGGATTGAAGTCTCCTTCTTCGCATGCCATTGTGCCCCAGTTGCGAGGACCATGTCAACTGTACCTCCACCGAAATATCTTCGTCGCTCAAACGCCCTTGCGGCGCTTTTGCGAACGATCAGAGCACCTAAGTCCGGGAATCCAAAGATTTTGTAGAAGCTAAGCGCAGTGAAGTCAGGCGCAGATGAAGCTGGGCCGAGTTCAAGTGGAGCAGTCGATACGAGGGATGCAGCATCAAGCAAAGTGAATACATTGCCTCCGCTTTCGTTAGCTGCGGATCTGATCTGCTCACACCAACGTATGGGCAGACGGCGGCCGTTCATATTGGACTGTGCAGGGTATGCGATAAGTCTAGGAATTTTTGACTGGCTGGCAGCCAGATCGGAAATACCAGTCTCCATCTCATCGTCACTTTGGAAGCACCGGTAGCCCATTTCGGCGAGTTCTCGCACTCCAATCAGACTAGTATGGGCATCGATATGATAGCCATACCAAAAGCCTCGATGGTCAGAGTCTCGTAAGGAGTCTGCAACTAGCTTTATACCAGCGGTAGCATTTGCTACAAAGACGAGATCGAACTCGTCCGGGTCTGCGTTGAAGAATCGCAATACTCGTAGTCGGATATCATCTGTTCTCTGTGTGGATGTCTGGGATGACATAGAAATCGAGTGAGGATTTCCAAAGAGATTTGATGAGAGATCACGGGAATAGGCTTCGATCATAGATTTGGCATAGGGTGTTGTCCCCGCATGATCAAGATAGGTTGTTTCTGTACGATGAAAGGATTGTGAGCATGGGTTATATGATAAAAGAAGCGGGATGCTCGTACCGTTTAGTAAAGGATACTCTTGCTCTCGAATGATGTCCACATCGACCGAGTAGCCCTGGCTATATGCAGCAGAGATAGGCCATTCAGTATCTGACTCTGCCATGGTGGGTAGAGTCGATAGTCAAGAGTTCGAATTCGAGCTGTAGGAGTATGCCACCACAGGCGTTCCACGGCTTTTTATTATGAACGTGAAGCAGGAATGGGCCGCAGCTTGACAAACAGCGGTTTGAGGATGACCACTCTTTTCAGACAATAATACCTAACAGCGACATCAGCCCAACGTTCGGTGCGAATATGCTCCAGAAATAGAGTCAAGAAATAGACTGCATCTCTGTACAACCGTGCAATATAAAACGGTCAGGAAGAGGGGGTCCTTACCACAGATAGTACAGATAACTATGGCATCGGTAAGCTCCGAAACAAGGAAATCAGCCAGTAGGTGTCTCGTTTCTTGTTTCCTCGAAAGGAACACACTGTCGGTATCTGGGAAAAGAACAAATTTGCATCGACTTCTCCATTGCCTTTATAGGTATCTTTTCGAGGTAAGTTGGGAGGAATGAAATAGATGACGGAGGTCGCCCCAGTTGAGCAAACCCCTCCGCACGTGCACTGCATACAACTCGGCTGCGGTGGCAATAGTGTCAAACATAGCGCCACCACTTCCTGTTGGTTGTTCTTAACTGGCCCCACGCACATATCAGCCTATTCACACGACCTGCAGGGCCCGTCACTACATGCCCACTATAGTATGTCCATGCATCAATAACACACATTTTCCTTGTCCTTTGAGAGGAGAGATTAGGATCGGGGCCACATGTTCGCATGACCCATGATCGATATATGAGCAAATATGTTCCCCCGGATCTTTGTGTGGACCCCTAGTCGAACAATCATGTATTTCCAGCCAGCCAAAAACGATGCATGCTCCTCTTAACATTTATCATCACGCCCTCCCAATATGCCCTGCAAAGGCAAACCTGCATGGACTTCAGAATTCAGCTGGGGTCCAAGCACCTGCCACCTACTTAGGTAGCATCACGAAGTTGGCTTCCCCATCCAATTGTTGCTATTGATATACTCCAAAAATGAGCCTCGGATTGGTAATCCAGTGGCTGACTTGAATACGGACCATTGAGATGCATCCATAGCAGTTTGGCTTTCCCACAGATGCCAAGTTAAGAAAAGCGTAATCTGGTGATCATGCAAGATACCAGGAACCATGGGGTTGTTGGATAATTACAAATTTCTTCCATGATTTTCTTAACTATATTGAACTATTGGTTGTTAACAAGGCTGGAACTCATTAAGTGAAACCATCAGCTCGGCTCAGCCTCGGGGCTTTTACCAGACGCAGCTCCACTATGCCATTGTTGGTTTGTTGGTAGAGGCTGTTGCTTTCTGATTGTATGCATGGTGGGCTGTTGGAGGACCCTTGTCTGTTTAACTCTTACTCTTCTGGGCCTAGCGAAGAGCCCGCGTATATGCAAAGTAGTCTCTCAGATACCATTAGGCTATGAGATTGTAGGTTGTATTGTACAGATGGTGTGGATAGTATACTTCAAAAACAAAACTCCATCCCAAGCTCCTGCTATGGCTCGTACAAGTCTCTGTGCTGATGCGGCGCAGGAAGAGATCTATAAGCATTGAGAAAGCCAGTTTGAACGAACCGACCAAAAAAAGAAAGAGAAAAGAACATGGGTTGTGGGCTGTGTTGTAATTTACCGCTTGGGCCATTGCTTCCAGCCACGTCCGTGACCTCTCTGTTCAATGATATTAGCATTATCCCAATTGAGGTATGAAAGTCTAGATCGATACGAACCTGCTTCCACAAGCGGACCAACTCCGGCATTCCCTCCATCGCCTTGCGACGGTCTTCGAGCCGTGATTCCATGGTACGCTCCCATTTGTGACCCTTGACCTTCTGCCCAACACCAGTACCCTTGATAGCCAACCCACGCTCGGCCCGTCGTGTTTCCTTGTATTCGGTTGATTTTCGGCTAGGGGGGAGAAGCCCCTCGGCACCGTATTTGATGGCCAATTTCATCAGATCAGCCTGTTGCCGCAGGCCGTATCTTGGCGCTTCCCATTTACCGAATCTGAAATTCGGCATGAACGGATTGGGGTTCTTCTTGCTGGTGATGAGCAGTGCTTTCGAAGGAGTCCAGGCATTCTTCTCCAACCCAGCCGAGCCCTTGGCATCACGATCGGGTGTATATGGCGATGGCACTTCGTTGGATGTGTTTTCCCCTGATAGCTCTTCACTCAATTTGGAATAATCAGGGCGACGGATAGCGGCCGAGTGAATTTCGGGAGGATAACGAGCGAGAAAATTGCGCAAGCGCAGAGGGAGATCGGTCACGGTTTTCATGTCCTTTGGGATAACCGGCTTCATGGGAGGCATGGTGAAAACAAAAGATGGGTTGGTCACCCGGCTGCACAGATGGTGTTGCTGGTGAGTTCTCCCGTCAAAAAGTCAAGGCCGGGTTCACGCTAAGGTTCGGAATGGTGCCTTAGGCGGACAAATACGTTTCTGCCATAACATACAGTAGAGGTCCCTATACCGCCTTATGTGCCGCTGTCTACCTTGATGTGTCTTGAAGAATCGTATTAAATCTGGTCATGTCGGGCTTGACAGGCATACTGGCGGTGTACAATCTATTAGAATAAGTGACATCGGTACTCATCGATGATGTTGAGAATTTTGGGAATGCGGCGAGGTTTCTGCTTTTTTCTGCCGGCAGAATTAATCTATATACAAAGTGGTCTCTCTCTGGATCTATTGCTTCGCTTAGACTGCTCTTGACCGCCCGCCACAGACCGCCCACTACAGACCGCCTTCCCCTTATGTCTACCCGTTTCTGCCTCTTCGCTGAGCGCTTCCGGCAAGGGCTCGGGCGGTACAGACCGCCTTCCAGGCTCCGTTAGTCATCCTGCCGCTCCCGTCTCTGGACTTTCACCTATCTTGAGCTTTGCAACATTTGATTCCAGCCTCAAATTCCTTCCTTCGCAGACTCCATTGTTATCGCTCTGCCATATTGATAATCGCATTACCTTCTGGCTCATCTGCCTTTCAGCTTTCCTTTACTGCGACGATGGCGGACTACCAGTATGGCGGCTCCGAGGAAGAGAATGCGGAGCTGAGAAAGCTCGAGACTGAGCTGGTACGTGTTGTGCGCGCGTATTTTACCGGAATCTCTCGCTGATTATGGATAGGTCGATGACCCGGACAACTTTGAGACCTGGGAGAAACTGGCTCGCGCCGCCGAGGCCCTTGAAGGCGGAATCAATCGCAACTCCAACCCTCAGGCCATCACAACCATGCGCGCCGTCTACGACCGCTTCCTCGCCAAGTTTCCCCTGCTATTTGGCTACTGGAAGAAATATGCGGACCTGGAGTTCTCCATTAACGGCACCGAAGCCGCGGAAATGGTATGGATGCAACATTATCGCCCCCCAGATTGAAGTAAAGCCGCTAACACTTCAATTCTAGGTCTACGAGCGAGGCATTGCCAGCATTTCATCATCCGTTGATCTGTGGACCAACTTCTGCTCCTTCAAGGCGGAGACCTCCCACGATGCCGATGTGATTCGAGAGTAAGTATAACGAGCTGGCTCCCTTTCCTTTCCCTATAACCTTTACCGAGGTAGCACGCGAATAATCTCGTGATGCCGGTCATACATGACACCTGGATATTCCCCTGTCCAGCAGTTTTGATGGGTGAGACGTTGTTTTCCCACCCGGATCAAAGTGGAGTTTACTTCTCACCCATAGCTCTCCCAGGCTGCTTTTCTTTCCTACCTGACAATACCTCTTGCATTGAAAACTAAGGAGCAGTCTCCTTCGATGGTCTTCTCCGAAGCACTGGATACATTTGTTTGGGTTCTCACGGACGGACAGAGCTCATTGCTCATGTTTGATCTCGCTATTTCCTTCCCCCTTTACCGCTCCTTTCCCTCCAATCGGCCAAATGGCTCAATTTATGCGCATTATGCTAACTTTAGCCACCGAATAGGTTGTTTGAACGAGGTGCAAGCAGTGTTGGTCTTGACTTCCTGGCACACCCGTTCTGGGACAAGTACGTTGAGTTCGAGGAACGCATTGAGGCCCAGGAGAAGATCTTCGGCATTCTTGCTCGGGTTATTCACATCCCCATGCATCAGTATGCTCGCTACTTTGAGCGGTATCGTCAGCTGGCCCAGACACGTCCCCTGGCTGAGCTTGCGCCGGCAGAAATTCTCTCGCGGTTCCGCGCCGAGATCGAGGCTGCCTCATCCGATGTTGCCCCTGGGGCCAAGGCCGAGGCCGAAATTGAGCGAGATCTCCGACTGCGCGTGGATAGCTACCACCTTGAAGTATTCACAAACACTCAAACTGAAACTACCAAGCGCTGGACCTTCGAGTCGGAAATCAAGCGTCCATACTTCCATGTCACTGAGCTTGATGAGGGCCAGTTGACAAACTGGAACAACTATCTCGACTTTGAGGAAACTGAAGGTGCGTTTGATCGCATTCAGTTCCTCTATGAGCGGGCTTTAGTGACTTGTGCTCATTATGATGAGTTCTGGCTTCGGTACGCTCGCTGGATGGCTGCTCAATCGGGCAAAGAGGAGGAAGTGCGCATCATCTACCAACGTGCGGCATATCTGTATGTTCCCATTGCCAACCCCACCGTTCGGTTGCACTATGCCTACTTCGAGGAGATGTCAGGCCGGGTGGACGTTGCGAAGGATATCCACAGCGCCATTTTGATTTCACTGCCCAATCATGTTGAGACCATCACCTCACTTGCAAACCTTTGCCGTCGTCACGGAGGTCTCGAGGCCGCAATCGAAGTCTACAAAACGCAATTGGATTCGCCAGAGTGTGATATGGCCACCAAGGCCGCTCTTGTTGCCGAATGGGCCCGTCTCTTGTGGAAGATCAAGGGCGTCCCTGACGATGCTCGCATGGTCTTTCACGAAAACCAGCAGTACTACCTCGACAGCCGACCTTTCTGGGGCAGCTATCTCATGTTCGAAATTGAGCAGCCCACTAGCGCAGCTACTGAATCGGTTCAGTACGAGCGCATTAAGCAGGTCATTTCCGACGTCCGGTCCAAGAGCACCCTCTCCGTTGACGCTGTCAAAGAACTTGTGCAGATCTACATGTCTTACCTCCTCGAGCGGGGCACGAAGGACACAGCCAAGGAATACATGACCTTGGACAGAGAAGTCCACGGGCCTGCATCGGTGGCCTTCGCTCGTACTGGGGGCACTGTGGCTGCTCCGCTTGGTCCTGCCGAGGGACACCCCGCTTCAATCCCGTTGATGCCCACTCCGAACAATGCAGCCGCAGAGCAATATGCTTATTACCAGCAAGCTGCTGTGAACGGCACTGCAGGTGCCTGAACATTCAACTCATGACTCCAGTAGCCGATGGCTGCGCACTCGAATATTTCTTTTTCACGAATGGCTTCGTCTTCAGAAGCTTTGGTCCCCTTTCCCTTGGTTACTTACTCCTC
>ERZ1673737.4376-NODE-4376-length-10053-cov-4.491198_pt1 | contig 10053 bp, 12 predicted proteins | sample MGYA00580211_ERZ1673737 | MGnify/ENA primary metagenome ERZ1673737 (study PRJEB41218, sample SAMN15661789) | gut metagenome | host: Homo sapiens | place: Canada: London | collected 2015-08-20/2019-03-30 | study: EMG produced TPA metagenomics assembly of... | reverse complement strand
AAAGAGTTTGAGCACGGCCTGCCACATTCGGATATATCCCCTTTCCTTTCCCCCTTCTCTCATCTACCAAAAGCACTCGCTTGCTCAATCTATGTAAATAATATCTTGGAAATACTCTTCGCTCTCAATGATGTTTCAACGGAATTTGATTCTGATATTGACTTGATCATTCACATTATGGCGTATCGACGTAAATCAGGACTCATAGCCCAATTAGCAGTTAAGTTAGTAGAAAGAGGGAATAAAAAGAAGTATCATGCAGGGCCATCATCTGTACAGCCACCCATCATCAACCCTTCAAACTACAGATGGATTGACAGATCACTCCGGAGCATCCTTCAAACAGGAACCTCCTTCGTCTCAACCATCTCCTCCCCACCCCCCCTAGTCAAACCCCCAAACCCCAACCCATCACCCCGACAAAGCGGATCCCTCCTCGCGCGCTTAATCTTCCCATGCGTCAACCAGCGACGCAAATGAATCAGTCCATAGACAATGAAGAAGATCACCAGGATGGCGGCTAGAATCCCGAAACAGTATCCCGTCACACGACCGCTCTTCTGACCGTGGTTGCCGACGTCTAGGAATGTGTAGGGGTAGTAACCATCGGTGTGGTAGGTGATGTATGCAACGCAGAGGTAGAAGAGGAGGATGAGGATTAAGAATGGGATTGCGATGAGGGGATGCGGTGCAGTAGCAGGTAAGGAGATTTCAAGGAGGGCATAGAGGGAGTTCAGGCCATGCTGGGAGATCTGAAAAAATACGAAAACGGAAATGTTAGTCTCGATTTTGAATTGCGGTTGTCATTATCCTGTGGAATGTAGGAGGGCGGGAAGCGAGGTGGGGAGAGATGTATAGATGCGAGGTTCGGATACATTCACAGTGAATCCTCAATTTTCCTGGGGAATATCAAAAAAAAGCCAAAAACACAAAACAAACCACATACATTCTGCCAGCCTGTAAATGTCACCTTATACCACGGCGAGCTGTAGATAATCACCCAGAAAACGATCGTCACAAGGAACGGGTAGGTAGTGATCGTCGCATACAACAAGCTATGGAGCACACGACAGGCTCGAGGCCAGCGATCGAAGAGAACCGAGCGACCTGTTCGTGCGTAGCAGGCTGTATGGATCGCAGCGAAGAGCATGTAGAATCCCAGACCCCAGTATGTCAACCAAGTGAAGAAGCTGAAGGATTGGCCGATCACATAGCGTTCATCGTGGGATCCGTACCAGCCCCAGATGGTGAAGATGCTAGTGAAAATGTAGAGTGAGATCAGGCCGCGCAGACAGGCGAGAAGGGTTGGTGGGAGGAGCCATGATGTCTCGAAGTGGTGCTTGTCGTCATGAGGCGCGTCCACTCCGAAGAGCGTTGTTAGTGGGATACAGCGCATGGCGAGGAGCCGTTTTGCTGTGCTTACTGCTTGCTGGGAACAGCTACAGAGGAAGCAAAAAGGTACATGCGAAAAATGGAGGGAATGGTTTTCCCTCTTTTTTTATGTTTTATTTTTCCTGTATACTCGCCGGTTGTGGCCGGATCCGGTCTACATGACTTCAGTGTGCTTCCCGCTGGTAGCTATCGCTTGTTCGGGTTTAGGGGAGGGGATAGGTTGCACTGCAGCTCCAGGTGAATGCAAGCTCGGCCGCCTGTGGTAGAGCTCGGTTACGACGACAAGAGCAGGTATTGCATGAACTTGGCTCTTAGCCTTAGTCTTAGGTCCATTTTGCCCCACTGGCTTCGGCGGTACGTGCCGAAAAAGTGAAGTGGTGATTGAATCAGAGACAAAGTCAGAATCAGCCAGCTCTAGGCTCGAGTCATGGAATGGTCTGTGTTCGTATTAGGAGTGAGATCGGGATTTAAGATTGTCCGATGATTAGCGTTTTGACCTCTGTAGGGCTGTGGAGATTATGCCAAGTGAATAAATGTACTGATGAGCTACTGTACAGTGTGGGTTTCAGATGCATGCATGATCACATTGAAAAAGCATTGAAAGTATGTAGAGACACAGTGGAGAGAGAAGAAGCAAAACGCGACCCTCTCCAGAGCCAAATTAAGAACGGAAAGGCTGCTCCACTAGGATGCTGTTTATTGGCTGAGGTAACTGGCATCCGTGGACACATGGACGCCCATTCCATGGTAGAATACCCGATACGCCTCAGGCAGGAAGATTTATTTATATCTGGTACATAGATCTCTATATCTAGGACATGTATACGTGTAGCCTCTGGACAAATAACATTGTACAGTATCATAATGGATGTGCCTCACGTCATCTGCAGATCCTTGGATGGGTCCAGCAGGCACGGCATACTTGGCTTGGCAGTCGTAGACTAGATACGTACTCCAGGGTGAATAACAAGGGAATCTTGTCTATGATTAGCTCCAGGTTGACACATGGATCTACAATAAGACTGATAGAATTCAAAATCTTGATACACACGTAGGTGAGCAACTATCTTACGATCTGCAGATCTGGAACAACGACTAGGCTAGACCAGCGTTGTATCATGAAACATGGTGGGGATCTTTGGGCTGATCAGCAAACGGTAACAGTTAGTGTGTACCCTCACTTGGAAGGTGATTCAGTCACAGTAACTTACAACAAGGGCTCGATGACATAGAATTCCTGGAACTTCTTGAAATATGGATATTTGGCTTACCGGACTTTTAGAACGATGCCCTACTACCCCAACGGTCCCATATAGACTTATCCCTATTTTTATCCCAATTTCATGATTATTGTTTTGTAAATGTGTCTCCTGTTCTCAAAATATTGTCAGTTTGTCCAATATAATTGGGCAGCATGTACAGAGACCCAAGATGAATTCTCCCATAGGCCAAAGAAGAGGACCATGAAACCCGTGTGGGGAGACCAGAGATTCTAGAAGATTGCGGGTCACAGACAAATCACTTCACGCACGAAATATCCAAATACAGGAGTAGTCAATAGTGAAAAACTGAATTGGCCAATGGAAACAGTACAATGCAGTCCCCGGATGGCGTCAATTACAATTCTTGGCGGCCCCCTGAAGGTGTAGAAAACTCCCCCTGAGATCCCTTGGGTGAACGTCGAGACCTAGTGGAGCTTTGCACGGGACGCTCTATTTACGTTGTCATCGTGTCGTTTCCCATTGTGATCGTCAGGGCTTTCCGTTTTTCTCCCTTGTCTCTCCTTTCTACCCTTCTTCATCTCTAGGGCTGTCATTCCTTCGGCTTAACCTTCGCCTCCCCCGCCCTTTGTGTCTTATTCCTCCGATCCGACTCTGGAATGATCTGATTGTGAGACTCACCCCGACAACCGTTGCGGATAAACAAATCGGGCCCCTCGATACCCCGTGATCATGGATTTCCGTGGGAAACTGAGCGAATATCGCTCGACATCCCACGACACCCTACGGAGTGGCATGCCCTCGCCGCGGGTAGCGCACTTCGACGGTGAAGTTCCTCCCGCCCTCTCCCCCCTCGATGCCTTCGCCGCCCAGGGCCGATTCCTGGCCCGACAGCTCGACGAGTCCCGCCGCGGAGACCGACGCATGAGCCGACTGCCACCATCCAGCGTGGCTCGATCGCTTTCACAAGGCCGCCCGGGCTTCTACCGCTCTAATTCGTCTACCGAACGTCGCACCGATCTCACCGGCGAACCAACCACTGAGCTCACCCGCAAACCCACGCAGAAAGGCCTCCCAGAATTCGAAGAGCCCAAGTACCGCCCTGTTTCCGAACACCCGCGCTTCAGTTCGGTTTCCAATGCTAGCACCGATGCTAGCATTTGGGAAGATGACACTACGACGCCCCGGACATCGATGCTCCAGTCCAGCCCGCAGGTGTTTGGGATGCCCCGTGCTGAATCCCCCGAGGAGGATGCGTCGCTTGCGAGCGGGGCGGAGGGTGCGTCTGTTGGTGTTGCATTGACAGAACCACGAGGCTCATCGACCGACTCCGGATCGCGCCTGCACATCCCCCGGACTTTGGCACCACCAGTGTCGCCGCACTCGCGATCGACCAGCAGTACCAAAGTTGCACACCCCGAGAGCTCTGATGACGACTACAGCAGCTCCAACGGCGGATCGACGTTCTCTAAGCCTCGCAAGATGTCATCTGGAAGTGCGGTGTCATTGCCGTATTCCCCCGTGTCAACGTACCCCGCCAGACCACACCCACGATCACCATCTATGAGCTCCGAAACCTCGAATACGGGGAACCACCATCTGCCGCGCCCTTCTTTCAATTTCTCCCGGCCTCTCAGTCGGTCCAGCACGAGCTTGTCTGCCCAGTCTGCCCCTGGGGCTTCAACGGTTTCCGAGCACACCATTGCCCACCAACCCAACCAGATGCAGCGTCGCAGCAAGCCGACTCCCATCCTCCTGCCATTGGCGACTGAAGAAGCAGACAAAGCCCCTCCTGGTGAAGGCGACCCACTTTCTGCTGTGTCGTCCTACACATATGCTAGTTATTCGCTCCCCCGTGGCCGTGGAATTTCCAGAGATTCAGTGGTGTTTGCGGGCTTGCAAACACCCCATTTCGAGTGGTCAGAGCCATTGTTTGAGAAGACGCCTCCTCGGAACCCAGAGGAAGCACCCCGGACGGCACGGACACCTTCGCCTTCTCCACGCCCTCAATTCGACCACTCACCTAAGCCTCATTCCATGCACGAAGTTCCAGCCTCTACTACGCCTCAGCCTCAAACACCCAAGTCTGAACGAGTTCCACCACCCCCGCCTTTACCTACTTCGGTAGAGAAGAAGGCAGAGAAAAAGCTAGAGCCGGTGGTGCCACGGCCCTCTGCTGAAACGACCCGATCAACGACAAACGAGAAGGATGAAACTGTATCTTCTGCCGATTCAGCTAGCACCATGCGACCCCAGACTGCTACCACCCAGGTGACGGCGTCTGGCCTCACGGCCGATGATCACGTAGGCAAGGGTATCGAATGCCACGAGAAGGGGTCATTGAGTGAATCGACCTATCACCTGCGGGTTGCCGCGAAACAGAATCATCCGACGGGAATGCTGCTTTATGCGCTGGCCTGTCGGCACGGCTGGGGCATGCGGTCTAATCAGCAGGAGGGTGTACGATGGTTACGCAAAGCCGTGGATTCCGTCGGTTTGGAAATGCTCGCCAATCCCGATGCTCCTGGCGCTTCCAAGGCAAAGGAGCTGCAAAAGGCATACCGAGCGCAATTTGCTCTGAGCATTTACGAGCTGGGCGTCAGTCATTTGAATGGCTGGGGTATTGAGCAGGACAAGGCTCTTGCCCTGCGCTGCTTCGAGATTGCCGGTCAATGGGGCGATGTCGATGCCATGGCCGAAGCTGGATTCTGCTATGCGGAGGGTGTTGGCTGTAAGAAGGACATGAAGAAGGCTGCGCGGTTTTACCGTCAGGCTGAGTCCAAGGGTATGAGCATGGTTGGAAACAGCTGGTACGTCACAGGAAACACGATCAATTACTCGGATGTCACTAACGCATTGTTTCAGGATCTACAAAGACAAATACATGGCAGAGGCTGAAGCCAACCCACGCTCCCGCGGCCGAAATGCTAGCGGCGAGAAGGATAAGAAACCACGAAGCAAGTCGCGTACTCGCAGTATCTTCCAGCGGAAGAAGTCTATCGTCCCAGAGGCGTAGACTGCTTGGTTCTGTCCTTTCATTTCTCTTTTTTGCTTCAATCGTTACCGGAGCTGTTATGCAGCAACCATCCATCTTGCATCTTGCAAAGTGCTTGGAGCGTTTTAAGCCGATTTTTTTTTTTTTGCTTTCGCCAGCCTTTTCCGAGTTTTTGTTTCTTACATTCCTTTCTCTTCTCATATTTACTTTGTCATTCTCACCTTTCTTTGCATCTTGCCATTTCATCAGAGCCGCCTGGGCAGCTGTTTTCGAGCATTGTTGGACTGGAAATAAATTCCGTCCCTCTCTCTCGCAGGCTTAATACTTCAATTCTTCGTGGATACCCTTTATTTCTCCCCATCATTTTTGTTCCCTTTTCACTGTCTGATTCTTTTGCCATTTCTCTTCTTGGCCATATCTTCTGGCGGACTTGATCCCCCCTTACCTTTTTTTTTCCCCTTTTGGATCCCATCATTATTTACTTCTCTTTCGGCTGGCGCTACTAGCGCGACCCATGAACTCATGCCAGAATTAAGACGCGATCTCTACCTTCTCGTATAGCCATTGGCATTAGCAATATTCACATGCGTAGATATAACAATAAGAATATAGAGCCGATCAACTCAGCTGACCCCGGACTTTGACCCCTCACGCTAACCCTGGCTCGGCCCCGGGGATTGACCCCAAATATGCCTAGAGCGCAACAAATGGGCTTGACACTTCCCCAAAGAATACTGGCGCCCCTCTGGAAACGCCACAGGTCCCGGGGCCAATTCATTTTCTAAGCTCAATACGGGGCCTCTCCTTGCATGTTAGGGTCGCCTCCCTGCTTGGCATGCACCGTCTAAGCTGCTAGTTTCACCAGCAGCCAATGAGACTGTTATCCTCGTGCAGGCATTTCTGAGCCAGTGCAACCATCCAGTTGCCAAATGTGCTGTTGCACAACGCCCAAACGACTAGTTGATTTGGGCGTAAAATGAGATTCTCGTCTCAACCTCACCTCGGCCCATTTGGGTTTCATATGTTCCGTTTTCAATGTATCCTTCTGAAACATCTCTAGATTTTATCGTCGATCCTCCAGATTTAGACCCCGTTTCTCCAGCTTCTCTCCACATCGGAACTCCGGAGTTCCCCAGGAACTACACTTGGCTAATCTTGGACTATATTAATCTATTCTATGCAGAGCAAAAGGACTATCCGCCACCATTGTCCCCTTTGTTTAGATTGCACATGTGATAGACCCTTCCGAGGGCATTCTCGGCTTGCTTTTTAACGGCTTCGGACATGCAGCCCCATTTAGTATAAGATACTACTTCATCTACCCTTGTCTTTTTTCCTATTTTCACTCTTTTTTACTCCCTTTCCTTCTCTTTCCCCCTTATTTGTGGTGCGTGACTTGGTAAGTTCTGTCGTGTCCAAGTCAACTCAACACCTTGTTGACAATTGACTCTTCTTCCTACTAACACACACACCCCAAGACTCGACAAAATGTCCGTCACAAAGACCCACGTGGAAGAAGCCGAAACAGGCGCAGGTGTTGTCGCCCCAGCCAAACAATCCTTCGGCGCACGAGTCGGCGCGCACTTTAAGCGATTCTGGTGGGCGCATCTAATCTTCTTCGTGATCTGCGTACTGGTGATCTCGTTGCCAGTGTAAGTAACATAACCGCCAAGCCCATGCACCAACCCCAACCCCCACATCCGCACCCACATTTCTTGATTCTTGTCTTTCCTTGTCGCCTTGGCCAACCACAACCCCAACATAAAACTAACCACACACAACCCCATCCAGCGTCTACGTCGCCTATCCCAAAATTGCCCAAGATGCCGTCAACGACTCAACCCTCGACATCACACAGATGGTCATCAGCGACCCAACTCCGGATTCTTTCCAGCTGAACCAGACTCAAGTCCTCGGCTCGAAGAGCCCCTACCACCCGCAGATCTACGAGTTCGAAGCGGTTGTCTCCCTGCTCGGCGCTGCGGCTCCTTTCACGACTGTGCGTGTGCCTGGCGTCAAGTCCGTTGACGGTGTTGAGATCCACGTTGAGCAGAAGGTTGATCTGAGCGATGCCGACGCATTCGGGGATTATGCTACGGCTGTTATGTTGAATGAGGAGGTTTCATTGAATATTTATGGGACTCCTGGGTTGAAGCAGGGGGCTTTGCCTAAGACGACGGTTACTTATAACAAGACTGTTGTTATGAAGGGTAAGTTTGGCTTCGAGTTTATGTTTTGGGGTCGGGATTGACTGACATGGCTCCAATGCACAGGATTGAATAAACTCGAGGGCTTCGCTGTCCCCGATTTCCACATTATGATACCCGCCGTGAACGGATATAACATGAACGGAACGGTTTACATTCCGAACCCATCTGTCATGACTATCTCAATGGTACGTTCATTCAATCCCAAACACACCGATCTCAACTCTTCTCTTGATATGATACTTGGACTAATACTAACCCATGAAACAGGGAAATCTAACCCTCAACCTCGCCGTTAACGGCAAAGCAATGGGCCAAACCTATCTCAACGACCTAGTCCTCAAACCAGGAAACAATACCATCCCTATGCTAGCAAACGTCAACCAAGCCGCTATCCTTACTATGTTTTCTTCAAGCGATAACCCATACAAAGATGGTATTGTTCCTTTCCAGATCACCGGCAATTCCAGCGTTTATCACGGGAAGAATCTGGAATACTTTACCAAGGCTCTCGCGTCGAATAACTTGACTGTTAACCTGAATGTTTTTCAGGCACTTAAGGAGGCTGGTCTTGATTTGTCGAACACTTAAACTCCAGCTTGAGAGTGAGAGTGAGTATGTGGTGGGTCGGGAATGGTTGTATAACTTACCGTTACTGTTCCGGATATTGCTGAACTCGACTGTTCTTTTCTTTTATGGTCCATGTTTCCATACCTTCAAGTTTATTTGATGTACTACTGGTCGTAGTGGGGTTGTTTCTCTTATGTGTATATTTTAATACCCTTTCATGAATGCACAAGAATTTTAAGATTTCTATTTCGCCCGGGCTTTTCTCATTTTTTCATGTTTAAAGCCCCTTGATATGCATACAATAACGTCGATCCAAGAACCACCTTGCCTTTCACCGGGGGGAAATACATAAACACATTGTTCAGCTGCAGCTTTATATTGCTACAAACTAGTCCCTTCCATAATCACCAAACCATGGATGTTTGTTTGGAAATATTCTCATCCCCAAAGAGCTTTTATCCTTGATAATTACAAGGCTCTGGACAGCTGTTATCATATCCATCGAACTCTAGAAGTATTATTACCTCCAATGATGTTGCGTTTTCAATGTTCTCGCAAGGCTTGGAGAGCTAACACCGAAATCGCCCACATGCAATCAACGCTTAATCCCTCTGTTGGCAAGAAATGCATGCAGCCTTTCATTGATACTTTCCACTAGAAAGCCATAGGACCGGTGGTTCCCTAAGAAACAGAAACAGGTCTTATCCAAGTGCCAGAAACTCGTCACGTCTGTAAGTCCTGCGCTCATGAATCAAAAAACTTCTAGCCTATTGAGCCAAGGTATACCTAAATGAAAGCCGCTGAATAGAAATAAATAGCGAGGGCACAACGGTTACACAATCCAGGACAGACTGATATAGGCCTTAGCCTCTTCATGCTATAGGTTATAGTATGCTCGCGGGATATTATCATAATACGGCACCACAACCGAGTGAGGATCATCCGTCAATCCAACCATTGCAGTGGTAATAGGATGAACAGGTTTTCGATCCACAATCAGGCTCAGAAGGCTGGGTCCAACCTGACTCTGGAGATTGGCAACTGTGCTTCGAATCTCCGAGAGACGTGAGACCCTCGCGGCTGAATTCTGCAGTCCTTTAGCCACCACATCATACTCGGTTGCCGAGCTGAGAGCACTGATGGGACGACCTGGGTTCGTGGACCCATAGATGATATCCTGACCGTTGAAGCTCATACCCCAACTCGAGTTGTTTACAACAACAGTCATGATATTCAGGTTGAACCTCTTGTACGTGTCAAGCTCCATCAAATGAAACCCAGCAGACCCGTCTCCTTGTATGTTGATGACCCTGCGATCAGGATCGGCTATGGCACAGCCTAGCGAATACCCAAATCCATTACCTAAAAACCCAAGATATCCCATGGATGTAAGGACAACACTGGGCTTGGAGTGCAAGGCAAGGTCTCCTGCCCATGCAGAGGCTTCACCACCATCCAGAACTATAATACTTCCAGGCTCGATGGCGGACATGACCTCCTTCATTGCATGGTATGGGTGGAGGATCCCTGATGCAGTTTCTGTGGATTCTTTCTCAAACGGTGGCTCTAGGCAGTCAAGGCTGAGAAGTGACTGGACCCAAGATTTGTCGACCACGCTCTGGAAGGCATCTGTAACCTGCTTGTTCATCGCACTCACAAATGCGTCGAC
>ERZ1673737.4373-NODE-4373-length-10059-cov-4.417033_pt1 | contig 10059 bp, 7 predicted proteins | sample MGYA00580211_ERZ1673737 | MGnify/ENA primary metagenome ERZ1673737 (study PRJEB41218, sample SAMN15661789) | gut metagenome | host: Homo sapiens | place: Canada: London | collected 2015-08-20/2019-03-30 | study: EMG produced TPA metagenomics assembly of... | reverse complement strand
GAAAACAGATTTACAACATGTAACGCACCTTGTTGACACCCTGTGAGAATCCAAAATTGGGCAACGAGGGCACCACTATGTCGAATACTGGGCCATCCTCGTCGTCCTTCGTGAGCAGTGGGATCAGCTTAGTCGCCTCGAGGAAGCTGCCCGGCCCTATTATAAGTAGGGTAAATTAGTAAACGCGATGCTGAGAAGGTGTTGAACAGGTCATAAGGTTCATACATCCATGGATAAACAGCAGTGGAATAGCTTTGGGGTTCTCGCTGCGGTGATGCACGGCATGTATATCCAGCTCACCGAACCCATCTACACCCACTTTAATACTGACATGCTTGTATTGCTCGTTCAATCTGTGTTCTTGCGCACGCCAGTCAAAGCTGTCATGCCAAACGGTGACAAGTCTCTTGATTTCATGGAGGGGAACACCCATATCCCAGCCCGAGGCATCGAGCTCATCGGGGAAGGTTGCGTGTTCCAGCTTCCGGTTGAGCTGCTGGAGTTGCTCGTTTGGGACGGCGATCGTGTATGGAGTCACGGAAGGCATAGTGTTAAGAGTGAAGTTGAAGTTGGAAGAGATATCCAAGGTTGGTTTTCATATAATTTCTCCACATAAGTTATGTCACGTCGTACAGAAGTTTGTTGCAATACAGCGATGATCAATCGATCTGTTTGGATATTACCTCGGTTTCACGATACTGGCTTGCATCACACAAAATCTTGTGTATAGGTGGTAGAGACATAAACTATAAATTACTTTTTAATTTCACTCTTAACGACTACAGATATTAGCCGGTCTACTATACTTAAATGCAAGTATTCTGGCATGATATCGTTAATATATCCTAATCGGGTCACGCCAAGTATCTACGCGCAATTTTGAGACGTTGCCCTAACTTTATCCCCAGAAATTGTAGACTGGGATTGGAATAAGTATATATTTCCATTGCGAAGAAAAAAGGAAAAAATTCCGAATCAAATGACGTTGAAGATCTCAAATGATCCTCGAGAGGTGTTGTTATCGTATCGAGCACCCTTGTCATGTACTGAGTACCTAGCATATGCAGGGTAATACATACCAAACCAAGTACCAAGTACCTGGCGGACCTGTTTTGGTCTAGATCGCCGATCCCATTAACGCAACCTCCATGCACCACCGCAAGGATCGAGAAAAACATACACAAACACGTAAAAAAGAAGGCCAAAATGAGCACCACAAACCCTCTAGAAGCAATAAACCAGTTAATAGCCTATGTTCAAGTTCATGAAGTTCTAAGAAATCGCTGTTTTAGGCCCCGCCCGTGTCTAGACCGCCCCCATCGAACTAACGGAAAATCCCCTCTCCCCTCCTTCACTCTGGACACTCTTCTTGAGATATATGGTGGATGTTCTTCTGATTCATCCAGCCATGGTTGTTGTCCTCAGCTAAAACAACAAAGAAAGGACAAAGATCCCTGAATTCCCCTTACCACATGGACTATGCCCGACACGCCCGAGCCGGATGCCTCCAATCCTGTGCACCGTCCCACCATGCCCTTCCCCTCCTGCAAATCCGAGTGCATCCCTGATCTGAACGTGCGTGACGACGACGTGCAACTCGACTCGGGAACATGGAACGACGGTGCCCAGACCACTGCTATTGAGCATCTGGTCACGCTCAAACAGGGGTTGAGGACGTCCGACACCGAGCTGTTCTGGAAACGGCTCATGGAAGATATCACCTCGATCACAAAAGCCCAGTATGGATTCGTGGCCCGGAGGGTGCACGGAGGTGAGCCCATGCCAGAACTATGCGGGCGGCGCCCGTCGCTGTTTGGCGCGGCTTTCTACTACAACGATGGCTATCAGACAGTTGGTTTGCAGCGAAACAGGTATTTCGCAGGCGGAAACCCCTTGTTGCACATGGACCACGAACGTCCTTGTTTGATTCCCGAAAACCTCAGCTCGTTGGTATCCTTCGGCGACGATCAACTCCCATTTAGCGCCGATGGCTATTTGGCGATTCCACTATTTTCCGCTGGAAAGTGCCTGGCGCACCTCGGGTTGATGTGGTCGAAAGATGGTCTTCGGAATCGAAATCTATCCTGGTCTTTTCTGGAGATGATTCTTCACTCGCTCGAAGACCTCATTGTGCAACGACTCGTTTCTGGCGAGGTATTGGCAAACGGCCAGACCTCGCATTCTTCCGCTACGAGTACCTCGATCCCCCACCCCCACGATACCGGCATTCACGAACACTCCCATTTCAACTCCCAACCCCTCAAACCGTACGCACGAAGTTTATCACATGAATTACGGACCCCAATGCAGGGTGTGGTAGGCATGCTTGATGTTATGCATGCCACGGTACGCGAGGCGATGGAGAGCAAGACTCCCGTTAAATCTGGTGCAATATTCCAGGCTCTTAAAGAGGGGATTGAGATGGTGCAAGATAGCGCGAGACGGGCTGTTGAGGCAGCTGACAATGTTGTTCACGCGTACGATCTCAATATGCAGGTCCCTAAAACACCGCAGCGAGAGGAAAGTGAAATCCTAGGCCAACCCGCAATTCCTTATATACCCGAAGTCCCCGAAACTCGCCCGAGTATTTTCATTGAAGGAAACAACATCGCGGTCAATCCCTACAAACGGCGACGCAGTCTACCACCCGAAATGAATCCAAGGCCGGCACGGAAGCAGAGGCTTCGCGCGGCATCATCTCGACAAGAGCTTTCGCCTCGCAGTGAAGAAGTTAAGAATGCTGTCCACGAGAGTGACCAGATCGTCCATGCAACCCCAGCTCGCCAGATCGAAGCTGTCATGGCCAACATGGTCGATCCACGCCCGTCTCTCGCCGTTCGACGATCCGCACCTCACTTACTCTTGGAGGGCATCAACGTGAACTCAAGGGGCTCTGCTTTGCGCTTCACCAAGTTGCGGGATCTTCTTCGTTTGGTGATTAACGAGTCTCTTCACGTCGGGGGCCGACCTGATTCTGCCGTTAGCAATACAACCGATTTTGGCGAGAGGATTGAGATTCGGTCCCGGTCATCGAATGGCGAAATGTTCACCCAAGTTGTGGACTGGTCCGTGGATCCAGCACTGCCCGATACCCTTCTTGCCGATGACCGTGACCTGGCCAAACTGATTTCATGTGTCTTCCTCAACGCAATCAAATTCACCAACAACGGCACCATCACTGTGTGCGCCACTATCGATCCCAAGAGAAATGACGTCCTCATTCTTGTCCGAGATACTGGCCCTGGAATTCCAGCTGCATTCCTACCGAACCTCTTCAAAGCGTTTGCTCGCGAGGATGCATCGACCACTAGGAGCAAAGACGGTCTGGGTCTTGGTCTCCTCGTGGCCAAGGGACTCTCACGTAAGATGGGCGGTGACTTGACCTGTGAACGCTCGTCAACATCAGGGCCAGATCGTGGCTCGGAATTCCAAATTCGTATTCCTGTGAATCAAGGCGAGGCTGATGGCCGACCTGCAACTCCCAACGAACGGACTCTGACACCACCCACAATCAACGACCATGCACGACAGGGCAGTGCTAGCAGCTTCATCTCCGAACCTTCTTCTTCCGTATCCCCTTTCATCCTCCCCCAAAATAGCCAGTTGCAGCAACCAACTCCGAGTACCTCGGACGAGAACATGTCTCAAAGCCCAACGCCCCCGCGCCGAGTATCACAACCCCGTCTACATCGAACAAACATCTCCTCTGGCGATGTATACGACAAGAAGCTCGCAGAAAAGTATCCACTACGCTTCCTTGTTGCAGAAGATAACCGAATCAACCGACGCGTTCTTGTGAACATGCTCCGCAAACTTGGCTACCGCGATGTCCTCGAAGCAGCCGACGGCAAAGAAGCGGTTCAAATCGTGCACGGTATTCTGTCTGCGGCAAAACCATCCAAGGAACCTGAAGTCGATCCCAACAACGCGCAAAGCATGCAAGGCGTAATCAACGAGCCGTGCGAGGCGACAAAGATGAAAGCCATTGATGTGGTTCTAATGGACCTCTGGATGCCAGAAATGGACGGATATGAAGCCACCTCGCGCATCCTTCAGATGGTCGATAATCACCGAGATCAACATACCGGTTTCGAGCAACCAAATTTAAACAGCCCTGACTCGATGGAGATGGATCCAAAACCCATTAATTCTTGCGCACCCCCGCCTCCTACCGTTCTGGCCGTTAGCGCAGACGTCACCGATGAGGCACTGAACCGTGCATCCAGGGTGGGAATTAGGGGCTACATGACGAAACCCTACAAACTCTCCGACCTTGAAAGATTGATTCTCGAATTCTGCGGTGGCTCTAGCAAGCCCAACCTCTGAACAGCTATGTTCCGTTGATATTACCATCAGAACATACTGCTTTCGTCTTGCACAACCCTGCACAAAACTCCAATTGTTTTTCTGTTTGGCCCAGTGGCCTCTTATTTCGAAACAAGACAGCGAATCTCTAGGCTTTGCTTGTTATTTGCTTGCATGTCTTGCTCTTCTCTTCATGTTTAACTGCCATATACCATTTCGGCATTTTTAACACCATTTTGTTTATTACCTCCTTCTTGGATATAATGATTGATGATAAAATCTCAAGTGAACATTCTGCTATATAGCGCCATGCAATGCATATTTACCTCCATGCCCTTTTGACATACTTTCTATTTTTTATCGAACTCATAGTTTGGCCTACACACGTAACATAATAATGTTACATAATTTCCCTGCTATCGATGCCATTCACAGGATAATATCAAAACAAAACCACACTAAAGCACAAAAGATATGATACATAATTGATTTGACAGAGCAATGGGAGATTGCATTAACTATTAAGAACATTCAAATGACACATTACCACGCGTTGTCAAACCATGGTCGAAAAATGCACGTTTGGCCCTTGTCCACGACGTACAACCTGATCTTAGATCGCAATGAGACTAGACTTCAGAGTTACTTGTATTATACAGTATAACTTAAGTCTTTCTGATATTGAGCTTATAAGGCCATCGTCTACATAATCTCATACGATGTAGTTTATGTTTACTGGACAGCTATTAGGCAGAGAGGTTGAAAATATTCCCTTTGCTATGCTAAGCTAGGGCTATTTCCGAGACCAAGTGAGACTTGTTTGGGGCGAGTATATACTCCATGTACGAGTACAGCTGACCTAGGGAACTTACAACGCCAAAGGAAATAGAAGAGAAAAGCTATCATTACATCCATTATCAAGATCGACATCGCTCCAAGCACACCGCAGTCTTTTTTTTTCGCGTTGAAATGCTGACCCAGTCTGCTGCCTATCAATAACCCAGACATTCACACAGCCTGGAGTCTTTCTAGCCAACATTATTTCAATCGCAAAGAAACAGTATAAAATCGAATCCCATGGGTAACGAGTGGTCAATATTCGCGTAAACTAACGTGGCCATAGCAAATATGAAAGGGACATGCAAGGCATTAGAAACGAGGTATGTGGCAGGGAAGAAGGCAACAACTTAGGTCAACTTCTGCTTGATGAAGAATGACCGCAGGTGCGAGAGTTGCCAGGCGCAAGCAGCGGAAAGGACGGCCAGCTGAATGAGAGTCCAGCGAACAACGCGAGAATTGGTAGTCTCGGACTGGTCACGGAACTCGGACTCGCGTTCCTAAACAAATCGCGTTAGTACATGCATAGTTCATTCTGTATGAGGACTCGCAATTTGATAGCGGATCGTAGCTGGATATGGAGATCACTTACCCGCTGGTACACCTGCTCACGGCGGATATCGTGCAACCGGCTGTTCAGATCCTTGACCCGCTGCACAATGTCCTTCATCTTGTCCTTGTCTTCGGTTTCGATCTTGCTGGTCTCACCAATGGCAATATCAACGCTGACCTTGACAGCACCCAGAGAAGAAGACATGAAGCCGGAGGTGGCATCGGTCTCCGGCGTGAAGCAGATTCTGTGCTGGCCGGCGTCGGCAGCGGAGAAATGGAAGCGGCCAGAGTGGCTGTCGCGCTTGGAAACAACTCGGTGGTCATTGTCGAAGGTCTCTTCAACGGTGATGAGCACCTTCATGTTGTGGTCGATTGCGTAGGTATTAGACTGAGGTTGGAGGACATGTGTCTCGAAGCGGCCTGTTTATTATTCCAATATCACGCATTAGTTTTCATTTTGACGCAGGCATAAGACGTTGAGTCTTACCGGCCACAAGTGTATCCTTGGGCAAGTCCTCGAAGAAGCACTTCGTTTGCCTGCCCTCCATGTAGAAGTACAAGGCATTAGTGGGGATCAGAAGAGAGAATAGAGAGAGGAGAGTCAAGGCTGATGCCAGCCATGACGAGGATGTCCCAGAGAAAGCCATGATGAAGGAGTGGGCAATTGGAGAGTCGCTATTCCAAGTATCTCCGCGAAGGTGTCAACATCAGGGACGGTGGAATTTCACCGCCTGCCGTCTTCGGAATCCTCCCTTACCAACGGGAAACCTCTGTCGACTTGGTCTTCAATTTACTACTCCTCTGTTCTTTGTTTCATCAAGGCAAACGTGGTATTCTGTTTTCACCAGTCGCCTCATCGCGTAGAATTCTTAATTCACCCAATACGTCGATTTATCGCGTCGCGCCCGAGCAGATTTCCCATCCGACCGAACCGCCATCATGGCCGCGGCCGCCGATGTTCGCGACATGCTGGATCTGCCCGCAGAAGGGCAGCCCAGACCACACAAGAAGCAAAAGGTGGTGGAAAAGCGACCAGGTTCGTGCCCTCCACACCGCTAGGGATGGGCCGAATGACTGACAATTTCCGTTGCAGAGGGTATCACTCGCGAACTGTACGCGCTCCTAGGCGAAAGAGCGCCCCCAATCGCGATAAATGAGAATAAATACAAGGGTCGACCAAAATGGATGAACAAATTGCGCGTCCGGCCGTGGTATGTCCTCGCTTTGGATATTGTGAGGTCTAGGCGAATGCTGATATGAGATTGTGTATAGGAGCATGGCACCGTTCACCAACAACGCTCGTTCCGATGGCCTGGTTCTACACCATTGGCAGAGAAAACACGAGTCGGCGAGACCCCCCGTAGCGGCGCCGGCACCTGAAGGGTCTCAGATGGAAGTTGATCAACCGAAGGAAGACGGCAAAGACGATGCGCCCAAACCATCGGAGCAGGAATACGCTTTCGCCAAATACAACATCAAACCGCGGTTACCGCAGCGATACACAGATGAAGACTATGCGCGACACCTCAAAAGCGAAGACTGGTCTCGTGAGGAAACCGACTACTTGGTGGATCTGGTCACCGAATACGATATTCGATGGGTGGTCATCGCGGATCGATACGACTACCAACCGCCAATGGACACGGAGCCAGACGCCAATGCGATTGTACCAGCAAAGCAGTTCCGGACAATGGAGCAGATGAAGGCACGGTACTACCACGTTGCTGCGACAATGCTTTCATTGGAACACCCACCATCCGAGATGTCGGAGGCAGAGTTTGAACTACACGAGAAGATGCTCAAGTTCGACCCAGACCGGGAACGAGATCGCAAGGAGCTGGCCGCCCTCCAGCTTAACCGCACAGCTGACGAAGTCCGTGAGGAGGCAATGCTCCTGGAGGAGCTGAAGCGCATCACTAGTAACGAACAGAGCTTCATCACCGAGCGCCGCGAACTCTACTCTCGCCTCGAGGTCCCTATCAGCGTTGGAAACACTACCATGTACCAGTCCAGCGCAGGCCTATCCCAACTCCTACAAACTCTCTTGCAAGCCGACAAGAGCAAGAAACGCCGCTCCATCCTCGGCGATGGCGCCATCCCCAGTCCCGCTGGCCAGACACCCACTCATGCTGGTGGCCTCGGCCGCGCCGAAACCCCCGTTACCCAAGCCGCAAACAAGAAGGGCTCCATGGCCTCAAGGGATACCCAACAAAACGTGCGAACCCTCACCCCAGCCGAGGAAGCCAGGTACGGCGTCCAGCACCACGAGCGTGTTACAGCAGGTGTCAACTTCCGAAGCGACCGTGCCCAGCGCCTCACCCAGGCTAAGTCCAACGTACAAACCCAAAAATTGGCCAGCGCCCTCTCCGAACTCGAGATCCCCGTCCGCCTCTTCATGCCTACCGAACGCGTATGCAAGGACTTTGAGAAACTTATCCAGTCCGTCAACCTACTACTCGATGCCCGAAAGGTCTCTGAGAAGGTTGAAAGCGAGATCCGCGTTCTCGAGGCTGCCAAGGCAGAGCGCGAGCGCAAGTACAGAGAAGCCGCTGGTATTCCAGAGCCGGAACCTCCTCATCCACAGGTAAAGACCGAGGCTGAGGACGGTGACGCAAGTGTTTTGGATTCATCTGCTGGTGGTGCTCAAGCCCAGTCCACAAAGGACAATCCTGCTACGCAAGATCATGCACACGGTGCCGAAGGGAACCACAAGCGCTCTGCTAGTGTGCTAAGTGGCGCAAGTGAGAGCAACAAGCGGCAGCGGAGATAGACCATTTGCTACTCTGTGTGCACTGGAGCTGGATGTACGATGTGTATCTGGGACGTTACCCATACTTCTTTTCTGTACGATTAATGACATCTGGCGTGGAAATATATTCATAATTCAATCAACTCTGTTCCTGCGGGTAACAATAACTGCAACACAAAATCCATCACTGTAAGAATGTTTTTTGCATCTCCAAAAACTAATATACCTCAATGAGCTCTGTCGTTTCGTTCACTATCACTCCGCTTCCACCACCAGGCTAGTTCGGCTAGCCCATTTGCTGCCACAGAATGCCCCTGGCATCTCAATGCATTCCTGATATGCACTCGCCAACTCCTCTGCCATATCGCTGCGGGTGGAATTTGTTCGTCCCAACCCTTGATGTTCTCGGTCTTGGTACTCTACCGATGAGTCCTGAGATGGCTCTTTTGGATGGAGATTCGAGCGCCGCTGGCTTTCCCTGTTCCTGGAGAATCGCAGAATCCAACGTCCGCTTCGAGAACGTGTCGGTGTCTCTTCCACTTGGTCCGCACTCCCGTTGTTGCGGGTGTCAAGGTATACGGATTGAGGCCGATCCGTCTGATCCACCGAGAAACGGCTTTGTACGGATGGTGAGCCTTCTTGGAAAGGTTGTCTTTCTTCACTCTGGAAGCCGTTAACCTTGTTGGCCTTGATTGGCTGCGGCTGCATGTCTTTGAAGTGGCTATTCTTTGTCCATCGACCCAGAAATGTTTCCGTGTCTTCGACATAATCAACACCCTTAGACAGTGTGGGTGCCTTTTGCTGCTCTCGTACCGCGATTGGGCTATGAGAGCTTCCAGCGGCCATTTGATCTGCTGCTAGGTCCACCGCGAGAGGCGCGTGCCTGTAAGCTCGGACTGAACGACTTTTCATTCTTGCCCACAAATCCGGCGTTAAAATGGGCTCACCCAAGGCCTTGGTAGGGCTTTTGGGATTGGACAAGCGGCGATTATCAGGAGAATGGCAGATGGGGCCCTGTTCTGGCGAACCCGAATGAGTTGATTGTGCCATGTCGGTTCGATGCTGGAGAGACACGTTCATCTCCCGCGTTTGGACATTACTAGGTGTCGGTTCTGGGGTCTGCTTGCGCCAACCCCCGTTTGGGAGTGGACTGTCGGTTCCATCAATATGCGATGGCTCTCTTTCAGCGTTGTCCACCATGGTATATCCGTACCCCATTCGCCGGCCTCCAGTCATCCACCCCGAACTGAGCTTGCGCTGTCCTGTCATTTCACTGGACATGTCTTGATCCTGGACCAATGTCAAGTTGCTATCCCCAAACTGCTCAACGAATCTGCCCTTCGGCAACTCGGTTCTCATATATTGCTTGTTGTCGATGACAGGAGCCTTATCACGCATATCTTGATGGATGATTGGCATGTTGCCTCTGGAATTTTCCGCGCAAGCTCTGAGTGATTGGGCGACTGGGGATGCCTCTCCTGAAGGGTTGCTGCTTTGGCGTGAGTAGAAAGAGGAGGCATCGCGTTTGTGAAGCATTGCCTGCTTGTGAGCCTCGACACCAACGATTGTTGATGCTCCTGACTTTGCAGATGATAGCACATTTTCTTGGGACGCCA
>ERZ1673737.4372-NODE-4372-length-10063-cov-4.120604_pt1 | contig 10063 bp, 12 predicted proteins | sample MGYA00580211_ERZ1673737 | MGnify/ENA primary metagenome ERZ1673737 (study PRJEB41218, sample SAMN15661789) | gut metagenome | host: Homo sapiens | place: Canada: London | collected 2015-08-20/2019-03-30 | study: EMG produced TPA metagenomics assembly of... | reverse complement strand
CAGAAAGATCGTGTCACGGAACTCTGATGTTTATTCTGTGTGATGAATTGTACGTAGAGGAGGCAGCTTCCCAGATTACCCAGGTAGCTTTACTAAATGATTACATGAAATTATTAGCCTTTCAATCATAAGGCTTATCTACATGTCGCTTCTCATCATCTTTAGATGGATGTGTCCAGCCACCCTGCCTAGTACATCTCCCGTTTCTGTGTGCAGATCATGGCATAAACTCTATCTTCTACATAGGCTAAACTGCCGAAGCATCTTCAAAGCAAGCCTCCACAAATCGGCTATAGTGCACCATTTGTTGGGGACTGTCCTCTGCGAAGTTACCTCTGACTGTACCCTCGAATGAACACATTGTTTTCTCTCAACGATATACGCATCTTTCAGTCTTTGTTGTCTTGTATAGAAAGACTTTGTCAACCCTCTTTGTATATCCTTTGAAGACTTATCGAAGAATGCCTTTCATTGGGCTATTTGAATTCTCTTTGTCCCCTTTGCCGTTCTACTCAAAGAGCTTACAACTTCATTGTACGGATCCATACCTCGAAGAACACTCTACGGTCCGGCCCAGGTATAAGTAACAGCCCAAGTTGCCGTTAATTTCCTCGATACACAAACCATCACACATCGTGCTACATCGTCTGATGCAGCACAATTACCTACAGACCCACTATACCATGGATATCCATCCAAGCATTTTCATTCGGCTCTTTACGCAGCATTATATTGTTTACCTGTCAGACTTATCCATTTCCTACACTCTTATCTACTAACCATGCATCCCTATCTATAGATCTACCTGCTGATACTCAGGACCCTAGTTTTGGGTCTAGCAATTATGATAATCATAATTCTTGTCAAGGAGTGGAACCAGTTAGAGGTTGCGCAGTTTTGGCCGAGACTGCCAGCCACTGGCCCTCCAGACCTTGAATCCGGTCTCGGTTCCAGCAAGGAATCGACGGTGGTTGATGCGATCGAGGCCCGTTGGGCAATTGATCCTATCTACATCATCGAATTTTCGCAGTTGCCGGGTTCGATGGCCGCAAGCTGCTAAGGCCGGACCACTCGATGTCTACCTCACCCTATGTCATAATAGGTAGCGAGGTAGCTTGGACATTTGAGATCGTCTCGGTTGCAGTGGGCTAGCCCCAAAGCCCTTACCCGATACTCTATCTTTCGAGGCGGCTCACCTTGATGGATTGGAGTGGGTAGGGCCATCAGCGATGGACTTGCACTTCTTCGCAGTGCTGATGACTAGTAACTCTTCGGGTGAAGCTAAGACAAGTCCTTAATGCCCATGAAATTTTACTAATGCTTTTAAAGAATACCTATCATGACTTTGTAACATAGCTTATGAAGACACGGTCACAAAATCGCAACGATTTGCGAACTCTTTACGGTATGTATTGCTATTTATGAATACCTATCGCGATACTACATCATGAGTTACGAAGACGACGCGTACGACAACTACAATAATGTTAATCAACACTTGAAGTCCTCGCCCAGCTCACGCTGAACAGCAAACTTGACAGCTTCCAGGACATCCTCACAAACTTCCCTGGGAGAATATTGCGGCGTCTTGTTATCTTGGTAGACACCCGTCTTGACCAAGATGGAGAACCAGTCAGTATCACTGATCTGGTTGTACTCATTCGTGCCCCGGATATCGGACTCGGGCGTGTCGCCCACGAAATAAACGGTAGCTGGCGGTTGATCAATACCGTACGTCTCCTTGCGCCATTCACGAAGCAGTCTTGTCGCGAAACCGAATGTCCCGAGTTGCGGTTTACCAAACGCGACGGTACTCAGCTCCTTACCAGTTAGTTCCTTGTAAAGAGCTTCCAGAGACGTCCGCAGTGCGCCCATTCCAATGCGCGAGTGCTCGTGAGAGGTGGACCACACGATGTCGTTGTGGGAAAAGTAAATAGGCGGACCCTCGTCAAAGGTCTCGGAGCGAGTCCCTAGGCGCCCATTCTTCGACATCAGAAGATCGAGGATGATCTGCTGGTCACCGGCCCAGTCTCTGCTGTCAGCGAATACGAATATAGCATCGATGGTAGTCTCGTCGAGATTTCTATCGCGGGAATTGCGATACTCCTCCTCTGTTAACTTCCGGAACGGCGTTGTGTCATGCTTGGACTTGATGATATCGCCGGGAGTAACCACGTCTTTGAAACCATAGTCCTCTGCGACGACGCGGCATTTTTCCCCCTCACCGCCTACCACGAGGACGGTTTGATACGCCTCGGCCATTTCGCGCATTGGTGTGTGTCCACAGATGAATTGTCCAGGTGAGACCTCGATCTGTAGCTGGCGACTGAGGTCAATACAGCGTTCTTCTTCCGTCTTCCCGCCGCCATTGGTGACGAAGATATACGGGCTTAGGATGATGTTAGAATGTGCATCTCGGGAGAGAGAGGCGAAGTGTTTACATCTTTACTCCATATGGATTGTCCCCATTGATGTATTTCATCGCACCGATCGATGCTGGAAGCGGCTTCCCTCCTTTTAGGAGAACGCCATCGATATCGAAGGCGATCGCGAATTTGTCTGTACTGCTTCGGTCTGGTCGTTCAACCTCGGGGGTTGCCCCGTCGAAGGCAGTTTCATCGATGCTTTTCCTGGCTCTTTCCAGCCGCGTGGCAGTTCCGTCTGCGTCGCACGGTGCCTTCATATTTTCGGGAGGGGCGATCACGATTGGACCGCTGTACAGATCGCATCGCCTAGCGTCGGCGGAGGATAGCCTCCGCACGCTAGTGGCGGTTGTTGATGTTGTTGCTGCCATGGTATCGACTGCAGGGGAATCTTTCGATATCCATTCGCCTTTGTGAAAGTATGGACCCCGGAATGAAGTACCCATACTTTATACAATGAAACAGAGTCACCTGATCCGCGAGCATATGTGCCGCCTGGATGTCATAATGACGAAACGTAGGTTTTGGTTCGTCCCCATTCGCAATTTACAACATGGTTCGTTCCAAACTCTGTAGGATAAACTCTATGGGATTCGCGAGTGTCAGCTTTGCATTACGGGTTATTATGGCACTCTGTTGTATGCTTAGGGATTAAGAGTGCATATTAAATGCGATAAATTACAATGCTATATCTCACCAATCGGGCCTCGTATAGGTGGCAAACTTTAATATAACGTTCTGTAGGGTCAACGTAATACTTAAATGGAATCAAAGAAATAGGGGTAGGAAAATATTTGGAAAACATATAGTATGCCTTTTCATGAAGCTATTGCGTGATTGGCTCACCAGCAATATATGAAAAGGCCATGTTGCTTGATGCTCCCGAGTCCGGAGCGTACAAAGCTACAAAATATTACTCTAGAGTCCAAATCCAACTCCACACTCCCACCATATAATCCAATCTTCCTTCGGGTACATAGGGCTCAATCTGGATTCTATCGGCCTTTCCCTTCATTCTTCTTTGTTACCTTTGTTACCTTTGTTTGCTAACAAATATAGACACTCTCGATAAACTATAGCTTACTTGCTCTTAGCCCTATAAATCTTTAAATCCTTTCGCACTATTCTTAACCTATCATATCTTCCTTTTTCCAATTTACTTTCTAGGAGGATCACCTTATATATTTATGACAGCCTAGCTGGCTAGGCCTAGAAGTATTATTATATATCTATAGGATTTTATCTAGCACTTAACACCTTTTGAGGGGAGCTTAAAATTAGACCAAATCATTTGACGCAACTTAAATAATCAATTTTCGTAGCATCGTAAGCTATTCTCATTTCGTTCTATTATAACCGTAAGTTCATTCTTTTTCTCTATCTATTCTTTGTCCATCCCTGACCAAGTATTAAAGTAACGACATAAAAAGCCTAAATCACGTGTTTTGATCGAGTCATCGCCGCTATATTCTAAGTTCTTACTTCCCCTGAAAGTTGAATTAAACATTATCCCACTGACTATTCTCGTCTCTGTACATTCATGCAATCCAGTAGCCATGGAAATCCAGTTGCATTCATCAAAATGCTACCTCGTACCTATCGATCTACACAACGAGAGCCAATTCAACGAGATCAGAAGGCAGCGCATCATTTGTGGATGGGATTCGGACCTACAAACCTTACAAGACTGGAAAGGAAAAGAAAACATAAAAAGATTGTTTTGGATCACCATTTCTCAACCCAGCGCCGGAAACGAGACTATCCGCGCTGGTCACATATCACTCGATGCATCATCTGGATTACTTGAACCCGACATCGCACCCGAAAACAGGACCGAACTTTCTATCAGCTCTTTCTTCATTCTACCAGAATATCGTTCTCTGGGACTTGGAAAACGTGCAGTAAAGTTAGTGGAAAATGTGGCTACCACTGAGCGATTTGGAAATCCACGCTATCGATTCATTACACTGACAGCGTTGAGTAAACGGTATGTTTATGATGAGGCACCAGAATGGCGAGGCGTATGGGCGAAACTAGGACTTTCTCCGCCTTCGGTTAGTATTCAAAAGTGGTATGAGGGTCTTGGATATGTTGCCTGGAAGGAGGAGCCTATTACAGAAGAAAAAGGGATAGATGGGCAGGTTATCTTGCTGTGGGAAGCATTCATGAGAAAGGATTTGCAGTCGAACATTGATATTGAGGCCAGTTGAGGGCTTCTTGAGCAAGCTGTATACCTAGCATCTTTTGGTGTGATATGAGAAGAGTCAAAAGTGTCTACAGAGCCACATGGGGTCCTACATTGTACATGCCCCGAGGTGTAGATATGTTTGGCTCCACATAACGCACTTAAAAGCAATATGGCTCTGCTCTCTAACCGGCATTTATCCTTTTTCCATTGAGTTCTTCAATCTTCAGTGTGCTGATATCGACATCCTTCAGGGTTCGTCCCTGCACCTTCGTAAGCCAACGAAATACTAGAACTTTGGTTATGTGGGCCTTACATTCACAGCCACAATATCTTTGTATTCACCATCAAGAGCTCGAAGATAGACACTAGTCCCGCAGTTAGGACAGAATCCGTGGGGATACGTCATGGTTCCGAAGCGGTACTCCTATCTCTAGTTGTTAGTTATGCGTCGATTTGGATCAGAACATAAAGGAAACCAAGAGTAATAGGGAGACATGATACGAACCTTGACAGCATCGTCGCTGTTATGGAACGTAAGATTGGCCTTTTGAACATAAACCATAATATAACCATTGATACTGCAGATCGAGCCTATGTGAAATCGAATGTATTAGCATTTAATCACCCCCTTCTGAACCCCGAAAATGCTGTCTATACAATTGCAAGTATTGACAACCTGCTCTCCTATAGGCGAGGAGAGCTGCGCCGTGAAGCTAACCTGCCCACAGTGGCAACTGCCATCATATGAGCTCAAGCTGTCTTGGGTTTCCGACATTGTGAGTGTAAATGATAACGATCTTGAACTGTCAAGATAGGAGGGCATAAGGATGAGACTTGAAGAGTTGGGGTACGGTGCCGCTTATAATGCCACGCCTCAGCCCCTCCAACAGGCAGCGCCTTTGCTCCAACAACTTGCCAAGTCCAGGACTCTTTTGAATGGCCTGCAAATGGACCGTTGGTGTGACTCCGTGCTGAACTGTAATTGCAAATACGAGCTACCGGCAGATATTGTTTATCCAATCGAACTGCGAGTGTCGGGGACGCCTCGTAAGTAAATCAAATGGATGACGCATAAGATCGCGGTGCCATCTTGAGACGCGAAGTTGATCTAAAGTGACCTGGAGATCTTTGGGCCCTTTAAAGGCAATAATTGGTTTCCTTCGCCATAGTATATGCTTCAAAAGGATACAGCGGCATGACCGGGCTATCACAGACGGAGGTGTCACTTCGGGAGAACGTCTACGATAGCCTTGAAATTCAAGCTAGAGTAACTTGAAAAGATGACGAGACTATTGTTCGGGACTTAAATCAGAATATCTAGACTTCAACGCGATTGAAAATGATGGCTATGTGTATCGCGGTTATCATTATCAAAACCTTCCTCGGTTGGTAAGTGATGTGCTGGTACCAAGAAGGTAGGTAAGAGATGCAGAAAATCAAAAACACTCAACAGCCACCAAATATGCCCTTTCTATGCTGTTCAAAATGTACACAAAGTATGGAAAACATGGATAGTCATTCACTTCATACTAAGTAAGGCAAAACAACCAGGTATGCTTCATCGTCAACTTCATCTTCACTTCGTCACAAAAGACCTTGACTAGTCCTTGTGTATGCATATCTTAACTCCGAACCATCCCCATCCCCTCAGCCATACATACCATCCCACTCCTCCTCCTCATCCTCTTCAACAAGCTTCTTCCGCGCCTCAGCCTTCTCCCTCTGCTGCTTCGCGAAATCCACCCGGTCAAGCGGGCACGTTCCGCGCAGACGTAGCCAAGGCCGCACACATTCCATATCGAAGCGGTGTGTAGGATGACAGGGCAGCTGCACGACGAGCGGGTAAGGATCTTCCACGAAGGGGTTATTGCAGATAGGGCAAATATCGGATTCTTTAAGCTGGGCTTTGGGGACGCGTTCGAGCACTATAGGAATTGAGCATGGTTAGCAAAGTAGCTCTAAAAAAAAAAAGAGGAAATTCCCCCGCTTAGAGGGACTGGTCAAGCCCAGGGAAACATCTTACTATCGCAGAATTCCTCATTAACACCCTCCACCTCACGCGGTGGTGTATCCGCCTGCGAAAGAAGCGACTGGATCATCGTGGTCAACAAATCGTGGCTGTGATCCGTATCGCCGTTGTCGGTGCCTTCTTGCGCGTGCGTTTGCGGCTCTGTGCCCGCATCGCGGCGCATCATCTCCAGCGCTTCGGCAAGGGAGTAGAATGCTGCACTGATGTCTCCTGGCACGGGCACGGCATGGGGTCTGTGGTCTGGGGCGGGTGTGATCTCGGAGAGGGCAGAGAAGAAGGTGGAGAGGTCGGGGCGACGGCGGCGTGGGGGTTGGGCCGTTGAGGGGTCGGTTGTATTGTGTTCGACTAGAAGAGGAGAGTAAGCTTTGTGGGTTTATCTGAGGGATGATTGAAGAGCTCGTACTTTCGTAGGTCGACATGGTGGGCTGTGGAGGAATCTCAAGCTTTCGGAGCTGGTTTGATGGGCAAGGGGGCGGGGAGAACCCGTCTGTGACACTTTGGTCGTTCGCTTGTTGCACCTGGGGTTGGGAGATTGCAATGAGGAAAGGGGAACTGCGAATGGGAGAATTGGGGGAATTGGGGAATTGGGATGTTGGGGTTCCGAAGGCAGCAGATCGATAACGCGGCGGTGGGCTTGTGATTGGCGCTTCAAAGTATACACTTCAACCTCTCTCAACTGCTTGCCTTGGATAGTTGAAGTACAATGAAATCCTCTTCAACGCTCTTCACATTTATATTTATTTATATATACATGTTTACTTGAGTATTGTTGAATGAGGTTTGACAATCTCATCCACAAACAAGATACTACCACTGACTTATAGAGAAGACCCTGCAGTCATATCTTAGCTCACTTCTATTTTGAGGTCTTCCCAAGAGGAGGTTCATTTTGTGAGATCATCAGAAACCTTTATTGAGGGGACTATGTCACAAGCTTTGCAGCTCATAAGTCTTAGAGGAGGGAATTGATCGTTGTCATACCGTATCGTCTCGAGAGCATCCATGTAGGGACGTAGCATGATTCATCTGGCACTCCGGTAAGGCCTATAGTAATCGATATAAATAGAGTATTCAAAATCAAAAATCACCTCCTCTGTCCAAGTGCGAGAAACGGATATTGCAAGCGTATATGATAGTATTCAGCTTGAACTCTTGTATGTGCATTGATGCCACCTTGGAATACACTTTGTAGTATCGAGCGCGGGGCACATAAAATTCAAATTTCCTACAGTGCGAAGCTCATCATAGATGCGCATCAATCTCTTTAGTGAGAATTTGAGACACGGACAGAGCACAATAATGCCTGGCCATAGACATCGACGTCGGGTTGTTGGTTGTAGATACCAGCCAGAGTCCGGGTCGGATTCATTCAAAGGATGTAATTACTAATTTAGTGAGTGCTATACCTTTAAGATACGCATAACAGTATTTCCGAGACCGAAATTTCTGGAATAGCCAGGACCACCAGCAGCCTTGAGGTTGAGATTCGTACCGTCTCAAAAACGGAGATCGTGTTTTAAGGAAAGGCAAATGTCCGTGTCCAGTCTATTGGAGTAAGGATACCGGAATATGGGCGCTCTTAATATGTATCCGAGTTGGTGGTAAAGTCTTTTGCAGCTCAACGCTAAGCCAGCTTGTGCGACCTAAGGCAGGTGTGGGAAGATTAGTCTATCAACCTTGGCGGGAGACGAAGAATCGAAGGCTCTGGTGTTCCTTAATAAAAAAGGGCTTTGCACATCATGATCGCAGCTATCAACCTGGTGGCTAACCAACTAGTGATTGCAGGCGAATATATCAGGATTATCTGGACTGGATTTTAAAAATTCTAGAAGAGGAGAGGCTCATCTCAAACGTCATACTGACCAGGGAGCTTCCCTCATCGCCGATTCCTATTACAATATCAGACGGTTTGGTAGGGCCGTGGATTGTAAAAAGTACATAAATTCATACCTATGTAGACTCCGACCTCGGGACCTTGGGCCTTGAAGCATACTGAGCAAATTATGAGAGGAAAATGCAATTTGATACGGCGCTTCAATTGAGTATAAATTTCTCAGCTGAGACTTCAGACTGTTTCTCGATGCTTTGTGGTGGCGACAGTTGCCCCTGTCAACAATGTGTACATCTTACCCGTGTGGAGCAGGATCGGCAGGACGGGATTCGGTCTGGGGCAACGGTGGGAGCTAAACATGTTAGTGTTTGGTGTTTACTGTAAGTGTGGCCTTAAGGGAATTGGTATTAGGTTGTGGAAGAATGCTAAGAAACTTGGAAGTGTGATAGAGAGTTTTGGCTGTTAATGTGAAACATTCCATCTACGGTAAAACAGACTGCGGCATGCATCAAGTATTCCATAGTTATAAGGTTAGCCACAACATTCTCAAGGTTCGGTCTACAGAGCAATTGAACTTAGTATATTTACCTTATTCCTGCCTTTCCCCTTATATGTATTTAATAGAAGTATCATTATTATATAGCCAAGTATTTGAAGTGTTAGGGCCATACGCAATGCACAGCCCAGATCGTTTATTAATAGCGCCGTGACGCACGCCCGTGTGGAGCGCCGATCATACTTACCTTCAGGTCTTTTGTAGGGGCTGCTCTGCCAGTTCCATCTTTCATTCTTGCATCTACCTCAAGATGCGATCAAAACCCTCCGTCAAGCCCTCGGCATACCCGCCACTGCCATTCCACGCCATCCGCTTCTTCGGCTTCCTCTCCTCAATCGTGGTCGGCGCAATCTTAGCCGTGTTTATCTACCATCTCCACGCCGATGGCTACAAATTACCATATTCATTCCTAGTGGTAAGCAACACCCCAATTAACTACAGAACCCATAACTAACAAACCTCCAGCTCCTCGTAGCAGCAGCCCTCTCCCTCCTAAACATCCTCCTAACAACCCTAATCCACTGCAGCTGCGGCCTCTCCCCAAAACTCTCAATAACAGCAAACATAATCCTCCTCATCCTGTGGGCCATCTCCTTCGGCCTAGTTTGCTGGTCCCTCTCTGGCACGATAACAACATCCTGCACTACAACACACTGGGGCAACTCAACGGGAATCTCCGTCTGCCGCAGCTACAAAGCCCTCTTCACATTCACGATCCTCGGCCTGGTCGCACACATCTCCGCGTTATGGCTTGATATTATTGTTCGCCGGCGCCAGAACCGCTTTGGCACTTATGGCGCTATGGGCTCGCAGCCTGGTCTTGATGATGCCGGGGCGTTTGATGTTAAGATGGATGATCATTATGCTCATAATCTCGGTCATGGGCATCAGCGGGGTGGGAGTGAGGCGACCCCTGCGCTGCAGGATTTTGATAATTTGCCACCGGCGAATTCGAGTGCTACTATGCATGGGGCGCAGGGGTATGGGCATGGGTATGAGCATGAGGCCCATGGGGAGGTTGCGCATGCTGGTGATG
>ERZ1673737.4369-NODE-4369-length-10070-cov-4.017873_pt1 | contig 10070 bp, 6 predicted proteins | sample MGYA00580211_ERZ1673737 | MGnify/ENA primary metagenome ERZ1673737 (study PRJEB41218, sample SAMN15661789) | gut metagenome | host: Homo sapiens | place: Canada: London | collected 2015-08-20/2019-03-30 | study: EMG produced TPA metagenomics assembly of... | reverse complement strand
GAAATACACTATGAAATACACATACTAAGCCTTCCCTAATTAGGCTTAGACAGGTAGAGAGGGGGTCCGAATATCAACAAGAGGGGGTCCTTTTAACATTGCCCTCTTTATATCCATGACCTATGTTACGCATAGGGAGCTAAGAAAGGGGGCTTATAGGCAAAATATAGATTCTTTTGCAAGATCCACACATTCAGCATTGTTGAACCTCGTAGCAATTAGGATTACTCAACTTTAGAGAAATGGCTAAAGAGAAAGGCAGAATAGCGCGATTTATAACCGGAAGTAAGGGGGAACTCGGCAAAACTGGTAGCGGGGAAAGGGGAAGCAAACCTGGCCTGATATCTACAGCTTCAGGCTAAATTCACATATAATTTGCCAAGAACATTTTCATTTCCGCTATACTTCCAAGACTCGGATGGCTTGAATGGCTTGGGGATGGCTTACGCCGAGACGGAAGGCTAAATCCTTACATTAATCAGCAAGGAGGTTTCCCGATACAACTGTGGGATGTTCAACAGATGCAAACAGAACTCATTTCACAACATTTCAGGCTAAACACCTGCACGACTCGCAACGAACTCCGCGAAACCCCGCGTGAACGACACCAGGCTAAACCTCGGGGGATCGACTGTTGATTGCCCGAATTGGGTTGTGTGGGGGTGAGCTCCGGCTATAGATCTGTTATAGCCGGTGAGATATAACTTGAAGCTGTTGCCGGGCTCTTGGTTCAGAACATCACACAATATGAAGTCGGTGTTCTCCTTGCTGGCCTTTGCGCCCACCGCGCTGGCGCAGGCCCAAACAAGCTATGTCGACTACAACACCGAGCCTCAGCCCAATTTGACTCCTCAGACAGTGGCTACTATTGATCTCTCTTTCCCCGACTGCTCCAATGGCCCATTGAGCAAAACTCTGGTCTGCGACTCATCTGCCAGGCCTCATGACCGGGCTGTTGCCTTGGTAACGCTGTTCAATCTTGAAGAATTATTGAATAGCACTGGGAACAATATACCTGCCATTCCTCGACTGGGTCTGCCACCTTATCAGGTATGAGTGAAGCTATTCAGAGATTATTAGAAATCTTGATGCTAATTGATTACAGGTATGGTCTGAAGCTCTGCACGGATTAGACAGAGCGAACTTTACCCACTCTGGTGAGTACAGCTGGGCGACTTCATTCCCATCTCCCATCCTCAGCATGGCTGCCCTGAACCGAACCTTGATCAATCAGATTGGTGATATCATCTCCATCCAAGGTCGTGCTCTGAACAACGTGGGTCGATATGGGTTGGATGTCTATGCGCCCAATATTAACACCTTCCGTCATCCGGTGTGGGGTCGTGGTCAAGAAACTCCCGGTGAAGACGTATTCCTCGCGTCTGCATACGCCTACGAATACATCACCGGAATTCAGGGAGGCGTGGACCCTGAGCACCTGAAGTTGGTTGCAACCGCAAAGCATTATGCGGGTTATGACATTGAGAACTGGGACAACCACTCTCGTCTCGGAAACGACATGAACATTACGCAGCAAGATCTAGCCGAATACTACACTCCGCAATTCGTCACTGCTGTCCGAGATGCTCGGGTACACAGTGTCATGTCTTCATACAATGCTGTCAATGGTGTACCAAGCTCGGCCAACTCTTTCCTGCTTCAGACGCTCCTCCGTGACAGCTGGAATTTTGTCGAGGATGGTTACGTCTCTTCGGACTGCGATGCTGTGTACAACGTCTTCAATCCCCATGAGTACGCTGGGAATGTCTCTAGCGCCGCAGCAGACTCAATCCGTGCTGGTACTGATATTGACTGTGGTACTTCATATCAGTACTACCTCAATGAGTCCTTCGCCCAGGGCGAGATCTCTCGCAGTGAAATTGAGCGTGGCGTTATTCGTCTGTATTCCAACCTGGCCAGCTTGGGATACTTTGATGGTAAGGACAGCAAGTATCGAAACCTCGATTGGTCCGACGTTGTCAAAACCGACGCCTTGAACATCTCGTACGAGGCTGCAGTAGAGAGCATTGTTCTTCTCAAGAATGACGGCACTCTGCCACTGTCCAAGGACATCAGCAGTGTTGCTTTGATTGGGCCATGGGCGAACTTCACTCAAGGGCTTGTCGGCAACTACTTTGATGCTGCAAATGCCCCATACCTGACCACACCGCTCATCGCACTGCAGCAATCGAGTCTCGACGTCAACTATGCTTTTGGAACCAACATCTCCTCGCACACTACGGATGACTTCGAGGCTGCCATCGCCGCTGCGAAGAAGTCAGATGTCATTGTTTTCGCTGGTGGAATCGACAACACTGTCGAAGCCGAAGGCTTGGACCGCATGAACATCACTTGGCCTGGTAACCAGCTTGATCTCATCAAGCAGCTGAGCCAGCTAGGCAAGCCCTTGATTGTTCTGCAGATGGGCGGTGGCCAAGTTGACTCGTCATCTCTAGAGGCCAACAAAAATGTCAACGCCCTTGTGTGGGGCGGTTATCCTGGACAGTCCGGTGGTCTTGCATTGCTGGATATCATCACCGGCAAGCGCGCACCCGCTGGCCGTCTGACAGTAACCCAGTATCCCGCCAAGTATGCCACGCAGTTCCCGGCTACTGATATGAACCTGCGCCCCAGCGGCGACAACCCAGGCCAGACCTACAAGTGGTACACAGGAAAGCCGGTGTATGAGTTCGGACATGGACTGTTCTACACTAAATTCAAGGTGTCTCTCGCACGCTCCCGAGCGCCCAGTAACGGAACCTCCTTCGACATAGTCAAGCTTCTGTCACGATCCCACGCTGGCTATAATGTGGCTGAGCAACTCCCTTTCATGAACTATACCGTCGACGTTACCAACGCGGGCGGTCTCCTTTCAGATTACACTGCCATGGCATTTGTGAACACAACTGCCGGGCCAAGCCCTTACCCCAACAAGTGGCTTGTCGGGTTTGATCGTCTCGGCTCTATCAAACCTCAGGGCTCTCAGACCATGTCGATCCCAATCTCGCTGGACAATGTCGCTAGAACTGATGAATTCGGCAACCGCATTGTTTATCCCGGGAGATATGAGCTTGCGCTGAACAATGAGCGCTCTGCTGTGATGTCCTTTACTTTGACTGGTAACGCAACGACTATTGCTGCCTGGCCCAAGGAAGAGCAGCAGATTTCTCCTGCATAGATCTGGCTATCATACTTATTAAATTAGAAATAAACTCGTCCTCTTAACGCAGATTTATAAAGCTATTTACCATACTATCTTGCTGTATCTACATATACAATTTACTATCTTACTGCTCATTTATGCTGCGTTACTGCCGAAAGACTAATGTTTGAACATTTGATATCCATACAGTACCTCTACTATGAGTAAAGCTCCAGGAAATGGGATAGAGTCTTTCGTGTATATATTATGTAGTATATAGCTATGTACAAAGGATTGGTTCACCGCCCTCAAGAGAGGCTCAAGCGAGATGTTAGTGGGAAAGGTGTTCAAAGCAAGCGGATCGGAAGTGGTTGCAATAATGGTCGACAAAATAGTATCAATGCTGACCCTCTGGTCTCATCGAAGACCCCGAGGAGTATTGGAGTCGCGGGATTTGGGCGCAGGTGGCTTCCTGGGCCAGCTTCGAGCGATATCAATATTGGCACGGGGGAACCACATCTCAAGGAAAACGTAGATCAGGAAGTCGATCACAACGCAAAGGCAAAACAGCTTTCCAGCCCATACACCACAGCCGTAATATCGCTTCAACCGATCAATGAGTGCGAAACTGCGAACGCGATCACCGCTCGCTTCCCAGCCCTGGCCGGGATAGTATCCATAAAACTCCTCTGGGCTGATGTCACCAATGATTCCTTCATAAACGCGCTCCGTGCGCTCGGCCACATCTCGCCAGGAATACATCATTTTCACTTGGTCATGGAATCGGTCGGTTCGCACTCGATTCGAGCGTAAAGCCGAAATCGCTTTGCTTGTTGCAAGAACGATATCGTCTTCTTCCGGCTTGGCAAACGTTGTCATGTGCTGGGGCAATACTTCCGGGATACCGCCGACCCGGGTACACACCACGTAAAGACCGCAACTGGCAGCTTCGACAATGACTGTCCCGAATGCTTCCGTCAAACTCGGATGGAGGTAAATGTCACCTCGCACCATTACATCTCGAACCTCCTCGTGTCGTACTGACCCTAGCAGCTCAACTTTGTCTTGCAGCACGTTGCGTTCCAGCATCTGCTCCAAGTCGATTGCTTTGGGCCCTGATCCTGCAATGATAAAGCGGGTGTTGGGATTCGAAGCAAGAATGCGCGGAATAGAGGCGATAAGTAAATCTGTGCCCTTATTGTAAAAGAGGCGAGAGATGACTACAATTGTAATTGGGTCGTCGGGGCCAATTGGCCGCGGGGATAGTGGAGGATCCGGTGGTGAGCTCAGGGTCTGATCTGGCGGACGGCTGGTGTGTGATAAAGGACAGAAGTTCTCTGCTACAACGGCATTTGGGATAACTGATACCATCAACGGGTCCAGTGAAGCTCGAAGAACTGTGTTCTCCTTGCTGCGACTTGTCAGTAGGGTATCACAGCAAATCTAGGGAATGACCCACCAGGTATGGCTAACGCAGATTGCATGATCAACATCACTCAATGTGAACTTGAGTAGTTTATTGGTAAGAATAGAAGCTGCGTCGGCAAATCCGAACAGGGAATGATCTGTGAAGACGGTCCGCAGACCCATGGTGCGCGCATGAAGGATAGCTTCTCCACAGAAGCTACTCAAACTGGCGTGTCCATGTACAATATCAATCTCCTCTCGAATGACAATATTTCGGAATATGGGGAAGAATGAGAAAACGGTAGGGAATGTTGTTTCGCGGTAGATAACGAAGAAGGGAACGTGGTAGATCTTCAGTCCATTGGTGAGGTAACGGACTCCGGTGCGTCCTTTGTATGCATGTGTAATGACAATGACTTTGTGTCCTCGGTCAATCAGTTTCTAAAAAGCGATTAGAATGACGATAGATGAGAATGCGACGAGGCCGAGTGCTTACGGACGAGAGTTGGTAGATGTGACTTTCAATTCCACCTATCCAAATTAGTTATTGCACTAAACGCATCGGACCACCTGAAACACATACCTGACTGTGGGAAGAAGAAGTCACTGACCATACTACAGCCACCAGAAGCAACGTTAGCAAGTCATTGCGATTCAATGGAGCAGTACTGACGCAATGTTATACGGCATCGTGATTGTGGTTCTCGGATTCAGAACCCCGAGACGTCGATTTTCCTCTTTGTAGCAGCTTCCTTTCCATGGCTAACAGATCTCACTGCTGCTCAAAGTCGCATTCATTGCATGTTGTCGCCAAAGGAGAAGCTGTTGTTGACTCCCGGCGATAAGAACAGCGGTAAACGGGGCGGTGGTGCTATTTTGCTTTCTGCCGGCATAAAAGATTCAGAGAAAAGGAATTTGTTCCCCACGCATTCAGCAACTGCAACAGTCGCAGATTTTCGGAATAATGGCCGGCCACAAGACGAGGGATTCCTCGAAAGGCGATGTGGACCCAAATTTCGCCAAATCTCACAAGCGAAAGAGAGATCAGAATGTCCCCCAGGTCGCCACCACTCCCACGCCGACGAAAAAGCATAAGAAGCGCGAAAGCTTGTCAACCGAACAGTCAACCGAGCACGATGATGGCAGCACCAAAAAGCGCAAGCGACTCAAGGATGCTCTCCAGGGAGAGGATTCCCCGCAAACGTCCAAGAAAGAAAGTGCTGTCTCGGCAAACCGCAGCAAAGAGAGTACTACAGACTCGCGTCACGACGTCAGTGAGACGGGAAAGAAGTCGAAGAGCGGCAAGCGAAAGAGCACTAACAAGAGCGACAAATTGGATGATGAGGTTGCACCTGTAAATGCAGATAGCGACGATGAGGAGGTGGAAGCCGAACCCAAAACATCCAAGAACAAGCACTCGGGTATTCTGTCAAAATTCGAGCGCACCAAAACTGTCGCCAGCTCCAAATCCAAGAAGCCCGAGCCTGAAACTGTCGAAGATGAAACGCCTGCTGTGGAACCCGTCTTTGCACAGGGCCTCGAGCCATTGCCGCAGCCTGAAAATCCCCCAGAGCTAGCGCAACTCCCAACTTATTCCTCTCTACCTCCCTGGTTGGCAAACCCTCTACGGAAGTCGGCCGATGTCAGATCCGAGTTCTCCGAATTGGGGATCAAACCAGACCTTCTCAAAATTCTCCAACAACATGACTACAAAGAAGCATTCGCTGTACAGTCCACTGTTATTCCTCTGCTTCTTCAAGGCGAGCAGAACCACCCTGGCGATCTCTGTATTTCTGCAGCCACTGGATCTGGAAAAACACTTTCCTACGTCCTTCCATTGGTCACTGCTCTAACGCCACGACCTGCCTCGAGACTAAGGGGTTTGATTGTGGTTCCCACCCGAGAACTGGTGAAGCAAGCCCGTGAAGCCTGTGAACTTTGTGCTACGGGATCACGACTTCATATTGGAAGCGCAGTGGGCAATGTGGCCATCAAAGATGAACAGAAGCAATTGATGCGAGTGGACCAGGTTTATAATCCAGCCATTCAACAGCAACAACGGGATGGCCTGGTCGGGAATGACTGGATGAACCTGAGCCTTGAAAATTGTGTCAGCGAAGCAGTCGACTCCAATGGTTCTCTTCCTGGTTACATCCAACGATCAGAGCCCAACGTTGACATTCTTATTTGTACCCCTGGCCGTCTGGTTGACCACATTCGTTACACTAAAGGCTTCACATTGCAGCATCTCGAATGGCTCGTGATTGATGAGGCTGATCGTCTCTTGAACGAAAGTTTCCAAGAGTGGGTTGATGTCATTATGCACTCGTTAGACAGCCGACAGGCGCCAGAGACCTTCGGCCCTGGCGGCAAACTTCTATCGGAGCTTGGACTTTCTATTGAAGCCAAGCCACCTAGAAAGGTGATTCTGAGTGCAACAATGACTCGCGATATCTCGAAGCTCAACTCGTTGCGCCTTGCCAACCCTAAGATGATTATCATCGGGTCCGAAGATGCTTCAAACGAGGAAGACCTATCTGCCAATCATGCCGATGCTCACTTCGCCTTGCCACCAACCTTGTCCGAACACATTGTTCAAGTCGGCGACGGATCTCTCAAACCGCTTTACCTGCTGCGTCTCCTTCTATCTCACATTGATCTTAGCGGAGATCTTGCTCCCAACGTTTCTGATTCATCCGACTCTGACAGCACCAGCTCCGATGACACCAGCGATGACGATACTAGCTCCGATGAATCGTCCGATGATGACACTTCCTCTTCTGGATCTGATTCGGAATCCGAGTCTCACTCTGACTCTGAGTCTGATTCGTCGTCTGATTCCGATTCTTCAGACGAGTCTTCGGACGCTGACTCGGAATCTGATGCCATGGACCTGGTGCCTGAGCCGACGCGCAAGACTGTCTTGATCTTCACCAAATCATCCGAATCTGCCTCACGTCTCTCACGCCTCATCTCGCTTTTGCACCCACCACTGGCTAAGCGTGTAGGAACAATCATCAAATCTAACAAGTCTTCTGCATCTCGCAAGACCCTGACGGCTTACCGCCAAGGCCGTATCTCGATCATCGTGGCCACCGACCGTGCTTCTCGCGGTCTTGATCTCCACTCTCTAACTCATGTGGTCAACTACGACATCCCAACAAGTGTTACTACCTATGTCCATCGAGTGGGACGTACCGCACGTGCTGGCCGGGCAGGTTCGGCGTGGTCTCTGGTTGCTCATCGCGAAGGTCGCTGGTTTGCCAACGAAATTGCAGCTAGTGTGAATGGCCGGATTACACGTACCTCAAACATCGACCGTGTCCAGATCAAGCCGGACTCACTCGGCTCGCTCAAGCCCAAGTACGCGAAGGCCTTGGACAAGCTCGAGAAGGAGGTTAAGCGCGGCTAGTCAAATGCAGCGGAACACGTTTGAGATCTGGATTGTATTTTACGATTTGTTAGTGATCTGCATTTCAAGCGGTCTATCTTTGTACTATAATATCGAGTAACAAATGCTCTGCAAGCTCACTGAATCACGCATAACGCTTTCTTCTTTACTTTTTTATTTTTACTTTGCTATTTTACTGCTTCCAACCTCCGTTTTCCACTCATCAGTTCTTCCAATCTTCACTTCTACGACAATCACATCTTCAACTTTGATCCCGTCGATTTAAATTCTTCCACTCCCTTCTTCTTCGGCTTTCCACATCTTCCACCTTTTCCAGTCCTATCTTCCTTCGCTTTACGACCCCATCCACTCCTGCACCGCAACACCAATACCAACCTTTATCTCTGTCTCACAGCGGCGCGGATCATGGATTCAGCCACAGACGACGACGAAGCCGGCAGTGGCTCCACCAGGCAGCCAAACAAACCTGAGTAGGAAACTTTGCTTGGCGATACAGATGACATAGGCATTCACAGCGACGGCGAAAGCACACGCAGCAGTGATGAAATATATTTCGGCCCCCGTGAGAAAATCCTCGTTGACGAGATACTCAACTCCCAGAAGCCAAGGTGAACAAACTCAGTAGTGAATGGATTCGTATCTGTGGCAAGATACTCGCAGAGGATTCCAATGCCGAAAGAGCTAATTGGTGCAACATACAGTTAGGCTGGAGAGATTGGGAGTTTACTGGAGGTCAAACCCTAGTTGCAACCGAGGTGGTAACTGCTGCTACCAATGGCCTGATTGATGTCGAAGCGGCAACCATTGCTCTACTTACACCGCTACTACCAAGATTCCCCGCGACGTTGCCTCGGCACTATTGGACCACTATTGGACCTGAATGCCAGCGAGGATGCAAAGGCCAACGAGGCAGCCGCACCAGCTAGGTCCACAATGTCTGTACAGCAGTTGCTAGCAGCAGCAGAGTGCCTGGCTAAGGATAGCTCGGTCGACCACCGAGTTCTTGCGCTACAGTTTACAGGGGAGCCACAGATGGACAACACGGCTCAGGAAGAGGTTGTTGCTCGTTTATGCTTTCAGCAATGGAAGAACCTTGGCTAAGGATGTTATACGGGCAAATGAACTCTGTTGGGAACTGCCCTTCGACGAGTGTCTGAGAACATACGAAAGATCAAGTAGTTAATGAAATGTTTCTCATGCTTACTGAATACTACAGTAGGAATAAACAATAATAGTACAGAATTGCATGGCGTTATAACATCAATGGGAAAACTAGCTTCCACATCATCAAGGCGTAGCTTACTGCCTTCTCTGCTGTCCCTTGTCTCGCTTAGTGCTGGGCTCATACTTCCACTCTCGGCCCACAGTCTCAGCAGGCTCAGGTACCATCTCTTCAGCAGCACGAGAAGCCTTGTCACCCCGGGTGCCACTCGCAGCAGCCTCTTCCCGTTCAAGACCGCGCTGGTCGGGGAACCGGCGCTCAATACCTCGATCCTGAGCAGAGGCACCCACACCCTCCAAACCGGTGGTTTGCTTCTTGCGACCATGCTGGCCATCGTGATTGAGCTCGATGTTGGTTTCACCTTGTAGGGGCTTGCCGAGGCCTTGGTTGACATCTGCTGAGGTCGAGCCCATTAGGGTGTCTGCTGCAGATGTGTATGTGGGCTCCTTGTCGGATCCACCGTACACATTGGGGTTGTTTGCCTGTCCGCCGACTTCCGAGACGGGGTTCGCTGTGTAGGAGCTGCTTGCGGGCGCGGTGCCTCGAGGGTGAGCTTCCGCGTGGAATTCGGGACGCTGGTCGGCTTCGTTGACCTTGCGACCGAGTTGGTGCTATATATGATGTCAGTTCTATGTCTTTTGTGAGGATTATTGAGGTGAACATACACCCTTTGTGGTAATAGGGCCTTCTGGTGGCACAGAGGGCTTGAAGCCCTGCTTGGGGTTGTTGGAGGGATCGACGTTCTGAAGAGTGCTCATTGTGCAATTAAAGGTTGGAAGATGCTTTTGATGATTGAGAAGATTGACTGAACTGTTATACTTAAGCGTGTACAGTCACCATTATATACGTGTCTGGTATACTTCATCCTGGAAACCAGGAGTGACGTC
>ERZ1673737.4366-NODE-4366-length-10073-cov-4.143043_pt1 | contig 10073 bp, 7 predicted proteins | sample MGYA00580211_ERZ1673737 | MGnify/ENA primary metagenome ERZ1673737 (study PRJEB41218, sample SAMN15661789) | gut metagenome | host: Homo sapiens | place: Canada: London | collected 2015-08-20/2019-03-30 | study: EMG produced TPA metagenomics assembly of... | reverse complement strand
GTGAGCCGAAGAGGCCACCTCCCTGCTGCTGAGGCTGTTGCTGCTGGGTGTTACCAAACAGCCCGCCGGTACCTGTACTGCCGGTAGCACCACCTAGGAGGCCAGTGCCAGTTGACGGCTGCTGGGTGCTCGCGCCGAAGCCACCACCGCCGAACAGCCCTTTGTTTTGAGTCTGATTCTGGTTCTGTTGGTTTGCGCCACCAAAGCCGCCGAAGGCACTTGTTCCTTGCTGCTGGGTGTTTGCGCCGCCGAAGGGGGATGCAGTAGCAGTCGAAGCTCCGAATGGATTTGCGGCACTGGTAGTTTGGGTATTTCCGAATCCACCGAACCCACCGGTTCCAGTTGCTGCACCACCGAAGGCCGGCTTAGCCTGCTGATTGGTGTTGCCGAAGAGAGAGCTGCCAGTATTGCCGAAAGCCCCTCCAGTTCCGGTACTAGTGCCAGCATTGGCTCCGAACCCGCCGGTGGTCTGCGTAGAATTGCCGAACATGCCGCCTCCGGAAGTGGCTGCAGGGGTAGCAGTGTTAGAGGTGCCGAACAGCGAGGTTGTTGGCTTAGCTGCTCCGAACAAGGGGTTGGAGTTACTGGCTCCGAATCCCGTGCCGGCGGTTGGGGTTGACCCGAAGGCAGATGGTGCGCTTGTAGCAGCACCGCCGAATGGAGTGGTGCTTGCTCCAAATGCGCCGGTTGTAGTGCTTTGAGGCTGAGCACCAAATCCACTGCCACCGAACGCAGAGTTACCGAAGGCACCAGCTTGTCCACTTCCGTTGCCAAATCGACGTCCCTGCTGATAATCTGCTAGGCGTAATTCCTCGAAAGAGTATTTGCTGTATGGCTGTTGGAAAACGATACTTTGGTAATGGTTCGTCGCGTTCGACGTGGTATCCTTCTCGGTGTAGGCGTTGAATGGGGTGCCGCCTGTTCCTTCGCAGGCAGCAGTACCGCCCTGGAAAGCAGAGCCGGAAGCGCCAAAGCCTGTAGCTGGGGCAGCAGTGTTGGTCGTCGATCCAAAGCCGCCAGTAGCCCCGCCGAATCCAGTGCCCGTAGCTGAGGCACCAAACCCAGTAGTAGGTTTGGCAGCACCGAAGAGTCCTCCGCCCGTGTTTGTGTTTGCGTTGGCGCCGAAGCCGGTGCCAGTGGCGGATGAGCCGAATCCTGTGCTAGCACCACCGAAGCCAGTGTTGGTAGGAGTGCTTTGAGCACCTCCAAAGAGAGATCCACCGGTGGTATTGTTAGAGGCACCAAATCCGGTGGTGGTGCGGTTTTGACCGCCGAAGAGGGAATTAGGTTGAGTTTGCGTATTAGCTCCGAATCCTGAAAGAAAAGAAGAAAGGGTCAGTATATGTCAACCAACGTAAATCCAAACGATGAAAAAGAAAAACAAGAGAACGGAAATCCTCATGTGATCCAGCGAAAGTCCCGAAGAGTTGCAGTGTGGTCGGCTCCAGTAAAATCCAGGATCACTCATTGGGAAGAAATGAGCGTGGAATCCACATGCGAGACCGGTACAAAACTTCTGAATCGCAAGTCGATGCGATGCGATGAGGGACCTCTCAAACGAATTCGGAAGGAACAGAATCGCAAAGCTCTCGAGGAGCACGTACCTCCGCCGGTGCCGGAAGACGAACCGAATCCAGTAGACGTGTTGGTTGAGCCACCAAAGGCAGGCGTAGTGCTGGCACCAAAGGCGCTAGGGGTGGAGCCAAATCCTAGATGACGGGAGTGATCGTGGTCAGAGGGACTGGGATTCAAGCTGTTTCTAGCTTTCCTTATCTTGTCGGGCTGTCGCTGGGTGTGCCGAATGGCGCGCACCATCTCGCTGTCGGAAGCACGGCGAATCTCATATTGGCCGGGATTGCCATGCGCGCGCGGAGGACCGCCGCGGTACGACATGAGGAGCAGCAGTTGTTGTTGAGATAGAGGAAAACCGAGGATGGAAGTACGAGGGGGAACGACAAGAAGAGGTTCGAGAAAGGCAAGAGGGAGGGATATCATGGGCAGAACTAAGAGTATAAAACCTACCTCCACCAGTATTGGCATTGGCCCCGAAGCCTGTGCCTGTGCCAAAGCTGCTGCTTTGGTTGTTCTGACCGAACCCTCCACTTCCAAATCCGAAGGTCGACATTCTGTCGGTTGGAAATTGTGGGTGTTCACGCAGTCATAGGTCGATTTCGAATCTGAGGCGGATGCGAAGGCGGTCGAGGATGTGGAAGGAGCGCGTGTGATGAAGACTGAGAGGGAGGAGAGGACGCGACAGAAAAGAGTTCTTTGCTGAAAGGCGAGGATGATTATGTCAGCACCGGGCCACAATACTCCGTCACGTGAGCCTCAGCTGCCTAAAGCGGCAGTCCAATGAAATGCTTCAATAGAAGATACAATAGGCTTACCACCGATATTCTTATAGGAAAATGACTCATTGATGTGTGGGCTGCTCTAGATTGTAATTTCTGAGTCAAACTACAACTGATACGAAAATGAGCGGTATGATTAGTATTGTTGTGACAAACACGAGAACTATACAATCCAGTCTCCACCTTTGTTTCCGCCCTACAATACAGTTATGCAGCCATCCACTGTTCCTACCAAGATTGGAACAATGTAAACGCAGATAGCCTATTCCGAAAAGAAATTAAGCATATCCCACTCATCTCTCAATAGACTTTAGACCTACCATTTCCTTAACAGTGCTCAATGATCCAAATCATTCAACTTTCTGCCGAACAACATCACAATTGGCTTCCGTAACTCAATATGCAGGTCATTGTTTACAATCACAATCCGAACCTACAGACTTGACGCCGACAATGACAGCTTGCGGCTACAAATGGCCTTTTCATCCGTACCTTTGGATGGTCACTCAACCGTCAAGCTACGTTATATAATAGTAAAGAGCCGGGCCATATACTCTGACGGGTTTGCCATATTTTCCCACTAATAATCTGCTATTTGCAATAGGAGTAAGCATAAGCTTAAAGCATACAGACATATTTTTAGCAGTATTCAGGTATATACGCCTCTAGAGCCGAATATACTTCGTCTACGAAATGGGGAACGATATCAGTTATCAAATGGGTTCTCAAAAGAAACACTGCTGACCATCATGTCTTTCTCCTCTTATTCACCAGGATGAGAGGGTTCTCGTCTTCAAGACTCAACTGGTGTTCGCGTCTAGTTGCAGTCGTTTCAAACTCGATCTCATTCAAACAGAGGACTGGCCCCCTATGCTAGGGACAAGGGATCGAAATATCTCATATCTGGTCGCAGACCACACCTTCTAGTTCTAGAGTAGGATTTCTAGGTTTCGTAGTGGTTGTCAAAGACATCCATTCTATTGGTCGGCGCTAAATATACATGTTGGGGGTCTCGTTGCAATCTCCATCTATATATCATGTCGCAGTTGCGTCTGTGCTCTGAAGCAAGTTCAATTATGCAAATAAATAAAGTTATACCAAAACAATCATGTTCAACATTTTAGGGGCTAAATCCCCCAGAAAGGATGGATGATTCCTTAAAGGATTTTACATGGATAACAACCTCTGAAACTATCCCCGGCGAGGGGACATATACAGCAACGGAATCCATAGCGAGATCCGCTGCCGAGGTGTACGATCTGCGGATCTGTAGCTCATCATGTTGAGCAGCAGCAGGGGCGTCACATAATAACGTTTGGTCCCCTGTTTCGCCGCATGCTAGTGCATCCTATTGACGATAAAAAAAGAAAGAACCCCGCCTGCCTCACAGCACTTACAGTAGTACATAAATAATGTGTCATAAGTTACCTGCCCAATCTACAGGATAAATAAACAGAGGGCCACCTTTTCCCCCAGATCTCCTTAAGACAAATTCCACTAGAAACCAGCTCATCCCACCTGGTTTCCCGTACACATCCCCAAATAAGGATGGAGTCTATACCCATGACACAAAACTCCGAGAATCCTCTCTGAAAGCACAGCTAGCATCCCCACCGAAATTATCTCTAGAAATACTCGGAGCGCACACAGAGGGGAACAAACCGAAGTCGTCGATTTCGATCTGTGGATCGATTGTTCAAAGAAAGCAAAAATCAAATCTGGAAAGTTCTCGAGGGGCAATGAAAGTAATCATCGCTATTGAGACCAGATTGGTAATGATTGAAGAAGGTAAGTTATGGCCTCTAGCCTAAGTTAAGTGTCTCTTGACTATCCTATACTAACTCATAGACATCAATGTGGACAAGACATAACCAAATGCCTCCACAAGATGACGAACTGGCTGCTATCACATAATAGCTTCCATATCACCTAGGTAATGATCTATAGGAAATGGCTGGGAGCGTATCCCCACTGACCCGACCCAGTCTAGGGGCTAGCTATAAGCTATACCGTGACGACAGGAACGACTAACCGAGGCAACCACAAGGTGTTCCATTTAATTTATCATCCTACAAAATATCCAAATATCCAAAGCAAGATACTATTCACAACGCTTCGGAGCAGATAAGGGAATCTCAAATACACGACAGCACACATAATACCGGAAAAAAAAAGAAAAACGAGGGAAAAAAACACCGGCGTTTTCAAGTCAGGGAAGGGGGCCAAGTCAAAAAGCCGGCTATCAGATCCATGGATTAACAGCTCAATTTATGATGAGAAACCTCATTTTTTTCTTCAAATGTTTCCACTAGGAAAGTTCTTCCACGTTCATTATCATCAAAATCGTAGACGTACACTTTACTTCTGGCGGGCGGCGTGGACTGTGGCGATGATTGTGTCCACGACACTGGGGTCAGAGAGCTATAGATTTGTCAGTGATCGTCCGATGGAACCATTAAGAAAGATAGCTTTTGCGGGCAAACTTACCGTCGAGGTATCACCAAGACTGTCCTCCTCACCACTGAGAATCTTGCGCAAAATACGGCGCATGATCTTACCGCTGCGGGTCTTGGGGAGGTCTTCCACAATGAAAACGGCCTTGGGGGCAGCGAAGGGTCCAATGGACTTGCGGACTTGCATGGACAGGTCCTTGCGAACCTGGTCATTTGTCTCGTTGCCATCCTTGAGGGCAACGAAGGCGTTGACGGCCTGGCCGGTCAGCTCATCGGCGATACCGACAACAGCAGCCTCGGCAACCATGGCTATTCACAGTTAGCTTGGGCTCGGTGGGTATATGATTTTGTGGTGTACTTACGGTGCTCGAGGAGGGCGGCCTCAATCTCGGCGGTGGACAGACGGTGGCCGGAAACGTTGACAACATCATCGACACGGCCACGGATCCAGTAGTAGCCGTCGTGGTCACGGCCAGCACCATCTCCGGTGAACTAGTACCTGTTAGTCTGATTGCTCTGATGCCTGAGTGCAGATACTTACGTAGTAACCCTTGTAGACATTCAGGTAAGTGTCCATGTAACGCTTGTGGGCTCCCCACACAGTGCGGGCCATACTGGGCCACGGCTGCTTGAAGGCAAGGACACCCTCAACATCATTGCCAAGGATCTCCTCTCCGGAGACAGGATCAATAATGGCGGGCTCGATACCGAAGAAGGGCAACGAAGCACTACCGGGCTTGGTGGGGGTGATACCACCAAGAGGAGTGATAACGTTTGAACCGGTCTCGGTTTGCCAGTATGTCTACAGTCACAAAATTAGCCATTATCCAAAGTTTGCAGGGGTAAGAGACGAACGTCGCAGACGTGAGCTTCTTCCTTTCCGACGGCCTCGAAGTACCACTTCCAGACCTCTGCGGCAATGGGCTCTCCGACGGAACCAAGAACACGCAGGCTCTTCATCTTGTGGTGGATGTGCTCACCACCAGCGCGCTTCAGCAGACGCAGGGCGGTAGGGGCAACGTAGAACTGGGTGACATCGTACTTGTCGATGACATCCCAGTAGCGGGAGAAGTTAGGGTACGCGGGGGTACTTTCGAACACCACAGTGGCGCAACCCAAAAGAAGAGGAGCATAAACAACGTAAGTGTGTCCGGTAATCCAACCGACATCACCACCGCAGAAGTAGCGGTCATCGTCGTGGATATCGAACACGTATTTTCCGGTCATCGCGGCACCGAGGAGGTAGCCAGCAGTGGTGTGCATAACACCCTTGGGCTTGCCGGTGGAGCCAGAGGTGTAGAGAAGGAACAGAGGATCCTCGGAGTTGACGGGCTCGGGGGCGAGATAGTTGGGGTACTTCTCGACCTCCTCGTGCCACCAGATATCACGGCCGGGGGTCCAGGGGACCTCGGCGCCAGTGCGCTTGTAGACGAGAACCGTTGTGACGTCGGGGCACTGCTTCATGGCCTCGTCGACGATGCGCTTTGTGCCAATGACCTTACCACCGCGCTTACCCTCGTCAGAGGTGATGACTACCTTGGAGGAAGCGTCGAGGACACGGTCACGGAGAGAGTCTGAGGAGAAACCGGCGAAGACAACGGAGTGCACAGCGCCGATACGCGAACAGGCAAGGAACGCAATGACGGCCTCGGGAATCATGGGGAGGTAGATTCCGACGGTGTCACCCTTCTTGACACCGCGCTCCTTGAGAGTCCACGCGACGCGGGAGACCTCGCGCATGAGCTCACCGTATGTGATCGTGCGGCCCTCATTGGGCTCGTCGGCCTCGTAGATGATGGCCACCTTGTCGGGGTTCTTAAGAGCGTGGCGGTCCACGCAGTTGTATGAGGCGTTCAGACGACCCTCGACGAACCAGGCGTTGTCGCCATTTTCGAAAGAGCCATGGCGTGTGGTCTCAAAGTCCCTGTCGAAGGTGAGGAGTTCGCGGGCCATGCGGGCCCAGAAAGTGTCGGGACTCTTAATTGATTCATCGTAGAGCTTTTGGTACTCGGCCATGTCCTTGATGTGGGTTCCGGTAGGGTGCTTCTCGTGGAATGCCTTGGGCACGTGGAAGGTGTCGACCTCGTGGGCCTCGAGCACCTACACCAATTGTTAGCCAATTCTGCGAGCAAAGCCCAGATTGAGATCAATGACACTTACCACGGCAGGCTTGGGCGGCGCAACTGGGCCGTCCGACATGATAGCGATTCTCCGAAGCTGTGTATAAGGAGAATTCTGATGAGGGTTAAAACTGAAGGAGAGAGTAAGGGAAGAGAAGCTTACGAAGGGGTATAATAAAGTCCAGAAAGAAAAAGAGACCGAGAGCGGGGGATGAGCCATTATGTATTTCCCCGGGTGGAGCATTTCCCAATCCGGCATGAGCCGTTTTACAGTAAAATACCTCTCTGGCTATTTTACCTGCACTTGCTTACACTCTTGCTTCTGGTCCATTCTAACTATTCTAACTATTACTATTACTTTTGCCCTTACTTCCCTTAATACAATACAATATTCAACGTACGCCAAGGCTTGGGTTTGGGTTCGGTCATGCGGGGGTTGACATCCTTCCGTTGCTCCGGGGAAGTGCCCCTCCACGAAAATCATGTCTGCCAATATTGGGTTGTGATCAACCGACCCCTGTCCCCGTATAGAACCCTTTGACCGAACCCCGCCTATCGTTGTCTTCCCGACTTGGAGGTAATACTTGTAGAAGGCGTGGGCTAGATCAGCCTTTCGTGCCGTCTCGAGGGTTGTGCGTACAGGTACATGTCCATCCTAATTGTGAACTTAGGTACTTCTTCCTCGGGAGATCCCCCACTGCACGATTGAGATCTCAATGAGTCTCAGATCTAGATCCCCGGTGTGACATACGAGAGCTATGTCATGAGGTTTATGATGTCAACCTTGAAGCTAAAGCTCAACCTTGGAACTGTATGTTCAACCTGGGAAGGCGGACCGATGCCCAATTGCAGATTAGTTCCGCAACCACTTGATCTCACAATGGAAGTTTATTGATTCTTGGCACTTTACACGCCTGCAGACAAGCCATGACAAGCTTGTGTATTTAATTCAAGTTCATTTGCACTGTGGGTAGGGTGGTTTGGATTGTGGGGAGTGTGGAACAACGCCTGTCTCGCTAATTTCTTTTTCCCGTTGTTTTTTTCTCGTGTAGATAAATAGTGTATACATAAGTAGTCCTGAGATAAACACATTGTACCGCCCAATATATGCTTAAATTCTCTCTCATTCCCCTGAGGTTGTGGTTTCTCCGTTGCATCCGAGTGTCACAATATAAGTTTGACGGCGGGATCTTCGCCCCCTCCCCTATTGCAACTGTAACTGCAACGCGAAGATCAGACGGCAAAGAACACACCGAGCCACTGCACCGCGCATATGCGGCAGAAATAAAAAGGTTGAACTAATGCACATTAGCTCCACCTCTCCCACTTCGTGTCCCAACAAAAAATGCCCATGCAGCCTGACCTAACCGACCTAGGTAGATAATCCAGCCCGGACGGCGTGTGTACTGCACAGCCAATACCAGCGGGATGAACCCGAGAACCCCACCATACCAAAATCCGACACCGTTGTGGGACAGCTATGAACCGTTCTTTGAGAGGGTGAGTGACCGAGAAAAGACCGCGTTAAGTCCAGGGTATTTCCAGGGTGAAGCGGGAGTGCGACTCCGGATAAATGATATTCCGGTTCCGTCCAATGAAATAATGGCTATCTCAGCATTCTTGCCCTGATTTTGGACTGGACAGATTCAGCATGGATCGCGGACCTTCGGAGGATCTGGAATATCGAAGTCGGAGGCCGTCGCAATGCCGGCTTGGCATGGGTAACATTCCGTCAATTGGCTGATTGCGCTCGACCTTCTCGGCTTCGACCCGTGAAATATGTGAATGGAAGCAAGACGATGGCCGTCGATAGCATGTAGAGAGCTGGGATTGGATAGAGTCAAACATCCATCATCCATGGGATCTGTGAAGAAACATCTCGAAGTAGATGGCCTTGCAGGGTCTGTCAGATGACGGCCTTTCTGGCGATAATAGGTTCACCGCGAAGAAAGCACGGGTTCAATCTTCCAGGAGATGCAAGTCAAGATCAGGCGTAGACTGTGGTATTAGCTGTGGTTATCCATTTTCCTTGGGGAAATCTCCCCGCGTCCCCAGATTGTTCAATCTCTCCAATTGAGCATCCAAACCAAGGCAGAGATGACGGATGAAGGGAGTCTGAAGCCGCGGGTAGAAGCACACACAGCCTTCATCTCCCTCGGTTCGAAATCAAAACTTCGTCCGGCGACATTGAAGGAAATGACGTTCGAACCGATAAAAACCTTGGGACGGTCGGTTAGGGCTCGGAAAGGGCAACTCCAGGGTTCGGACGAGCGGGGCGGGTGCTTGGCCCTCGGAGAGGAAACATAGTGAATTACCTACATATAGGTAGGTGTTTTCCTGTCTTGTCTATTTATCCTGTCGAGCGGCTTGGGTTTGTAAGCCCGTAAACCTGATTCGGCCCGAGTGGTTCCTTGGAGGCTGTGAGAAGATGTACCTATCCCATGAAGGGTCTCGGGGTTTGCTATCCCATGAATGGTCTCGGGGTTTGTAAACCCATGACCTGATTCGGTTTAGGTGTTTCCTTGAGCCTGTGAGAAGGGCCAACCTATCCCACGAAGCGACTTGGATTTGTAAGCTCCATGACCTGATTCGGCCCAAGTGGTTCTTTAATGTTTTGAGAAGGCGCAGGGTGTTATCAGTCGTAGTAGTCAGCTATCTATATTCACCACTAATGATAATGAAGACATAATTAATTAGGCCAGTAATCTATCCTATTCAATGCCGATGTCAAAAATGGTCGTCAGCGACGAAGTGGAAATTTCCAGCAGAGTGGTAGCTTCGAGCCCCTTATCGCATAGCGTCGATCTATCGGATGAGAACAGCTACCCAGAAGGAGGTCTCAAGGCCTGGTCTGTTGTTCTTGGAGCATGGTGTGCAATGGTCCCTTCGATGGGATTATTGAATAGTTTGGGGGTTCTACAAGCGTGGACGAGCACGCATCAGTTGAAGGACTATTCGGAGTCGAGTATTGGTTGGATTTACGGCTCTTATGCATTCTTTCTATACATTGCCGGAGCGCAGACGGGTTTGTCAACGCTTCATATCTCTGTCTGCGTAATGGGTCTTACAGTATACAGGTCCGATCTTCGATACATATGGCTCCAAGTTTGTGATCATCCCAGGATCTATCGGCATGGTGGTTTCCATGG
>ERZ1673737.4364-NODE-4364-length-10076-cov-4.536274_pt1 | contig 10076 bp, 7 predicted proteins | sample MGYA00580211_ERZ1673737 | MGnify/ENA primary metagenome ERZ1673737 (study PRJEB41218, sample SAMN15661789) | gut metagenome | host: Homo sapiens | place: Canada: London | collected 2015-08-20/2019-03-30 | study: EMG produced TPA metagenomics assembly of... | reverse complement strand
GAGGATCTCTGGCGAGGTGTAGTGGGTATCAATAGCTCGACCGGACCGTAAAGCTTGCCGTCGCAACAGTGAAGTTGCCGAAGTGCTGGTCGATCACACCTAGAAAATGACGCAATCTCAAGTGATCTCGAAGTATGCAGTTCTCACGAGAAAGAAAGAAAGAAACAATGACTTCAGAGATGCGTAACGAGAGTGCAAATGTCACAAAAGCGATATGGTGAGTTTGCCGATGGGTTGGCAGAGGTGAAAGTCACGGCTCTGCGGTCGAAATCCCACTGTATCCCGCAAGATTAGTCATCAGATGTCCGCCCGCTCTATCAAGAAAGAAATAATATTGATCGATCAGATTCAATTTGTTCATAGAAGAGTAAAAAGTAAAATAAAGAATTAAAAGAAGCTGTAAGAATGGTATTTGTGCAACCAGCTTACGGCAAATAGATACAAGAACACCAAACACCAAATCCTAGCCAGATATGAACCATTACACCAAATTAATGTCCCAGCCCATCAATGCTTTAGGTTATGAACCGGGGGTATCGAGCAGTAAAAGAAAAGAAAAGCAGCAGACGCTTAGCGGATGGTCATAGACTTGGTCATCTGGGCCTTGCTGCCCACACCGCCCTCACGAGCACTGGAGGCGGTGGTGCCAGCCTTACGCTCGAAGATCTTCCAGAACTTGAGGCTCTCGTCAGCGGCGGTGGTGGCCAGCATCTGACCGTCAGGGCTGATAGCGCTGTGGAGTACACGAGTCTCGTGAGCGGGGATCTCAACGTTGCGGACCAGAGTAGGATAGCTCCAGATGCTGAGAGAGTTGTCGGGGAAGCCACTGGAGCTGACTATCTCGCGGTAATGGTTGCTCCAGCGCAGGGACGTGACCTGGGAGCCAGTGTCGATGCTGTTGGTACGAGCACCAGTGGTGGTGTTCCAGAAGTGAATGTGACGATCGTAAGAACCACCGCCAGTGGCGAGAAGGTTTGATTGCCAGGGACACCAGCTGAGAGCCTTGACGGCAGCACGGTGGTTGGTCTTGGTGAACTTGGGAGCGCTCAGGGAACGGGCATCCCAGATGTTGACGAGGTTATCGTTTCCACCAGTGGCGAGCTGAGCGCCGTCGGCGCGCCACTCGAGACCGCAGACCTCAGAGGTGTGAGAGACAAGCTCAGCGACCTTGTGGTCAGCGATGCGGACATCGTGGTTGTAGACGAGGCCACTACGAGCTCCAGTGGACAGGGTGTGCTTGTTCCAGCCCATGACACCGACACGGGAGTCGTGGCCGTACATGCTGCGAAGCTTGGTACCCTCCTCAACATCCCAGATCTGAACTTCACCAGTGCCCAAGCCAACACCAACGTAAGCACCATCACCACTCCACTTCACGCTGCTGATGTAAGTGTCGGGGGAGCTTTCCAAAAGACAGTTCACGGAGCCAGACTCAGCAGACCAAACATAGACATTGCGCTCGAGACCAATGGCGACCTGGTTGCCAGAGCTCCAGTCGAGCAAGTTGAGGTAGTAGTCATCCAAAAGGCCAGGGGCATCGAGAACCCGCTCGGGGGCAGTTTGGACACGGCGGCGGAACTGGGCAGCGTTCGACTTGGCAGGACGAAGAGGACGGTTGTATTGAGCACGAAGATCAATAGGCTTCGACGACTCGGGGGGAGGAGGCTTGAAAGCCAGGATGCGAGTGTTCTGGCTCACACCGCAGGCATCAGCAAGCGATGACTTGTAGGCAACGGCATCGGGAGCCGGACGAGTGTACGTGGAGGGCTCATTGTCTTCAAGACCCAAGTTCTCAAGAGCAGCTGTCAGGTCATCATCGGATCCACGGGCACCCATATCAAAAGCACTAGCAGCCGTAGCCAGGACTGACGATCCACCGCTACCGCTCTTGGGGCGCTGGCCCTCTTCGGGCTTTGCAGCACCACTTGTAGCCAGACCTTCACTGGCGGTCCGGTTTGGGATGAAACGGTCAGCAGCGTTGTGAGAAATGCGCACAGTTGTCTTGCTGGCCCGAGAACGGGTGGGGATCTCCCGACGAGGGCGTTCCTTTGATGAAGGAGATGAAGTTGACGCGACACTACCGCCGGTCAACGTCCAGTCGGACACACCGAGCTCGAGGTGCTTGGGCGACTTGCGAATGCGAGCAATGTTTGACTTGGGAGATTCACGGTATGTGGTACGGCTTGACTTCTGGACGGAGGACTTGCTGAAGTGTGCAGAGAGGTTGCCGCCGTAGACGGACTTGGTTTGGCCACGGCCAGCGTCGGCCTTTTGAGGAGGAGTGAAAGGTGACGAGGTACCGCTGGCCAGGTGGTTAGGCGAAGGGGTCAGAGGGATACGACCGCCAGCAGTCTTGGAGGAAAACAGCCCATGGTGGCTCTTCACCGGGGTAGACACTGTGACAGAAGCCTTAGTGATATAGGAAGAAAATGCAATGGGGACCAGTCCCAATAGAAGATGCAAATACGAAATGCAGTAGAGAAGTAGTAAATAGGGAAGAGAAATGAGGAATTTCGATGGTGGAGAGAGAAGAGAAGGGGAGAAGTACAAGTAGCTCATACTTCCTTTTGTTTTCCTCGCTGGGTTGGCTCAGCAACGGTCGAGTCCACCTGACATTCCGCTTTGGCAGTATCGGATGACTAAGGATCGCCCAGGTGACGCCTTCCCCTTTTGGGACATGACATCGGCGTTTTGTTCTTTTCCAGACAAAGACGAGATTCATGTCAGGTCCGTCTGTTCATTGTTTGCTTATGAGGCAATTGCCACTCGAGGTCTGTGAGCTTCATTTCGCACCTTGACGGCAGACACCTCCCCACGCTCTACAGTCCCACCAAGACCCACTCGCACGACCTCCTCTAGGATCTTCGAGCATCTCTAATCCGATCTCCTGCACTCTGGCACACATGCAGGACGCTTATTTGATGCCTGCCAGTCCGGCACCCCGCCAGACTGATTATCGTCCCAGCATCAAGAAGTCTCGCGGTCATGTCCCCGCCTGTCTGGTAAATGCCTCGGTGACGTATTGCAGCAATGACCGAATCTATGCCTTCGGCGGCTTTGATCAATACACCGATGAAGGTCTGCATTTTTCTTTGCAACACTGAATTGATGCTAATATTTCCCAGTCTACAACCACGTGCTCAAGCTGGACTTGGAGACCCTCGAATGGGAGCTTGTGGACAATTATGGCGATATCCCCGGAGTGCGCATGGGTATGCCTATTTCCTCATTCGTCCATACACATTTTTAGCATTCTAATACGGTTTCTCGTGGGTAGGCCACACTGCATCTTTGTACCAGGGTGATAAGTTGATCGTATTTGGGGGAGAAAACGAACACCGCGAGTATCTCGCTGACGTCGTGATTCTCGATTTGAATACCTTCACCTGGTCAATACCTGAAATCCGTGGCCCTATTCCGCGCGGCAGGGCACGACATGCTGCAGTGATTCACGAGGACAAGCTGTTTATTGCAGGTGGACTGACAGGCGAGAAGAACCTCATACTGGATGACTTGACTTATTTGGATCTCCAAACCTGGACCTGGTCTCGAACCTGGAGCTTTACCGCCCGATTTGATCATATCGCTTGGGTTTGGGGAACACGACTCTGGATTTTCGGTGGATTGGGACCCAATATGGAGCGAACAACCGACATTTGGTGGCTCGACCTCAAAGGATCCCCATCGCTGGCCGGAAACACCAATCTCCAAGGTAGTGTCAATTCCCTGGACTTTCATCTTCCGACTGCTCATTATCCAGACTCCATCCCGAACAGTCCTTCACATCAGATGTCTCCACGATCCTATGCTGCGAATTCAGGAAGTGTGCAGGTTCGCAACCTAGGCCGACGAAAGCCTCTTGCTCCGGGTGCTATCTCATGTCTTCGGTTTAACTCTGGCCCTCATGTCCCCTCCCTCTTCTCTGGAACCCATTTCCAATCGTTTGTATCTGGCGTTCTGCTCGACCTGATCACACCGTCAGAGACCGTCCGGTCTCATGACTGTAACCTGTCCGCCCTGGAGCTCAACTCGCTGCGTTGGCAACGACTGGCTGATGGGCAAGAGATTTTTCGGCCCGGATACCGATGGCACTACTGCACGGTCAACGAGGCGGGAACAAAGGCATGGCTGCTAGGATGTAGTATTGAGGGCGTGCCAGGGAGTAATGATGAAAACCAGATGAGTGAAGTCCTCACCATTGACCTGGAGAAGTATGGCTTGTTAGGCAACGGGTTGTCGGCGGATGCTCCCGAGCAAGATGGACCGTGGCCCTCTGATCCAATGGGCTCTCAAGTTTCCGGACTTGGGGCCGATCTTGCCGCTGTCTTCGATCATCCCCCCGAGTCAGGGAGTGGTACTGATTTTGTCATCACTGCAATCCGCGATGATTGGGACTGTGGAAACTCGGACTACATGGGCGACGAGCCGATCGTCTCACCAACTCAAGCCGCACCAACCTTTGTGGAAGTTGACCCATCGACTTCGGACCCCATCCATGTGCATCGAATCTTTCTACAACTACGGTGGCCACATTTCAAGCGGCTGTACTCTGCGCAGATGGCGGAGTACCACACCAAGCGAATGCATATTCCAGAGCCCTACTCAGTTGTACGCGCATTTCTTTACTATTTGTACACAGACAGCATTGCAGGCCATCCAGACTACTGCTCAACTCCTATCGATGTGGCGGGCATGCTTGTTATGGCAAACCTCTACGACATGCCCAAGCTTCGCCTGCTCTGTGTGAACCGGTTGAGCCGCGAGCTTGATGTCCACAATGCAGCTATTGTGTGGGAGCGTGCAGGGCGGACCAATGAACACTGGCTGAAACGCCGAGCTGAGCAGTTCTGCCAGATCTACTGGGGTCGTGTGGTGCGGACGGATGGTTTCAAGTCCCTGAGCCACCGCAGTTTGATTGAGCTGTGCGAGGTAGTGGACGCCGATGCCAGTATCATCGCAGGGCCTGAGCTGGAAATGGTGAGCGCGTTTGGGGCGCATGGGGATGATTCCAAGAACTCACAGTTGCGACTTGGCTCGACTGCCGACGAGTCTGAGATGGATGGAGATGACGAAGGAATGGAGATATTATGAGACACGAATGGGGCACGCACGCCTGTCCGGAGTATGAAATATAGTCAACAGTCAATATCAAAAGTTTTACGGTGAACGGGCCGGCCCAACCGGGTGGAGCCTCCCGACGCTCTCGGCGCGGCGTCTCCTCCGGATCGCGGAGATCATTCCTGTCACGATAAGGAAGCTCTTAACTTGTCTTTCTTTTGTTTCAAATATGAGGCTACATAAATCTTGATGTGCGCTCTACTTCCATTGGCATTCGGCCTACCTTTACACTATGGGATCCGTTGAGCAATCCACTCTGCCCCCGGATTTTGTCTGGGGCTTTGCGACAGCCGCCTACCAAATTGAAGGAGCCGTGAACGAAGACGGTCGCGCTCCTTCGATTTGGGATACGTTCTGCAAGATACCCGGTAAGATCGCTGGCGGTGGATCTGGAGAGGTAGCATGCGACTCGTACCACCGAACACACGAGGACATTGCCTTGTTGAAGGAATGTGGTGCTTCGGCATACCGATTCTCCCTATCATGGTGCGCCCTATCTAAGCCTCTGTCTCTAACTCCTGTCAGCTAATATCGGCTGGACGCCACCATAGGTCCCGCATCATACCCCTCGGCGGTCGGAATGATCCCATCAACAAGAAAGGCTTGGAGTTCTACGTCAAATTCGTTGATGACCTCCACGCTGCGGGAATCACGCCCATGATCACTCTGTTTCACTGGGATCTTCCGGATGCGTTGGACAAACGCTACGGTGGACTTCTGAACAAGGAGGAATTTGTTGCCGACTTCGCAAACTATGCTCGCGTAGTGTTCGAAGCATTCGGATCCAAGGTCAAACAATGGATTACCTTCAATGAGCCTTGGTGCAGCAGTGTCCTTGGATACAACAATGGTTCCTTCGCCCCGGGCCACACAAGCGATCGCACCAAAAGCCCAGTCGGAGATAGCTCAACCGAGCCATGGATTGTTGGTCACAGTTTGTTGGTCGCTCATGGAGCTGCGGTGAAGATATACCGAGATGAGTTCAAGGAGCAGGACGGTGGCGAGATTGGCATTACACTCAACGGTACACCTCTTCCCACCACAGCCCCTGTCATTGCTAACAATATAATCAAAGGTGACTGGGCCGAGCCCTGGGACCCCGAGAACCCTGCCGACATCGAAGCCTGTGATCGCAAGATCGAATTCGCCATCTCATGGTTCGCCGACCCAATCTACCATGGCAAGTACCCCGACAGCATGATCAAGCAGCTCGGAGACCGCCTGCCAACCTGGACGACCGAAGACATTGCTCTAGTACACGGTAGCAACGATTTCTATGGTATGAACCACTACTGCGCGAATTATATCCGCGCCAAGACAGGCGAACCGGAGTTGGACGACGTCGCTGGTAACCTAGAGCTGCTTCTCGAAGACAAGAACGGACAAAGCATCGGGCCCATCACTCAGTCCCCTTGGCTGCGACCGTGTGCGCTGGGATTCCGCAAGCTGCTCAAGTGGCTTAGTGAACGGTATAGATACCCTAAGATCTACGTTACCGAGAACGGGACCAGTGTCCTCGGAGAGAACGACATGCCGCTGGAAGAGCTTCTCAACGATGAGTTCCGTGTGCAATATTTCAAGGATTACATCGGTGCCATGGCCGATGCTTATACCTACGACGGTGTCAATGTGCGAGCCTACATGGCTTGGAGTCTTATGGAGTATGCCAATCTCCTAATACAATATCGATTATGGTGTAATGTGATGCTAATATCGATTTTCCTTACAGCAACTTTGAGTGGGCCGAAGGCTACGAAACTCGCTTTGGTGTGACTTTTGTCGACTACGAGAATGATCAGAAGAGAATGCCGAAGAAGAGTGCTAAAGCTATTAGCCAGATCTTTGAGCAATTGATTGAGAAAGCTTGAGATTGACAGGCGAATTCATTTAGGGGCTGTCTGGAATAGCTATGAAACTAGAATGGCAACGAAGGGTTTGAATCTATTTGACGTTTGATTTCTGTTCATTGAGCTTCGTAGATTGCGTTCTGTCTTCGCGCGGTGCAAGTATTCCGGTCTTATGGGACCAATTGTAGCGACATTTACTGTCGTCTTGAATTCTTTGTATAATTTTATATACACGTGGATTCTTGTTGGCGCCACTTCTTTTGTTCCACAGTGACATGGAAGCATGTGGTTCGGCCCGAGTCCTCCAATCAAAATTTCATAGGTATACAATCACAATATACCTCCCATGAGGTGGTAAGAGGATCGCGCCGAAGTCTTCTGAGTGTCATGAACAGTTGCTCTGGGCCAGGATTCCACTTCATAACATCGTCCTCGGAGACATCATACGGAAGGCCATCCCGGAGCCGGAAAACACCAGTGTCACAGATACGAGCCTCCTCGGGAATAATAAGAGACAGGGGTATCGTATCCTCCATGTGATTCCCAGAGAATGGTCCTTGTTGAGACCCAACAATGGCAGCAATTTCAGCAGCAGCATCCCGACCAACTGCCTTGTTCAACACAATACTGTGGCCCTCCTCTACCTGCATGAGGTGCTCAGCCAAAGAAGTAACAGGCGGACATTTATAAAAACCCTGCACTGGCGGAGCCCTTCTCAACAATTGCAAGGCTCTTCGACGCAACCCCGGATGGCGACATTTGGTAGCAGCCACAAACAATGGGAGTCCGACACCCATCTCGAAGGTGAATGGTGGTTGCGCGCCATTTGGCTTCTCCGAGGCATCCAGGGTAAGACTGGATTGTTCGACGATTGCTCGGAAGTCGTCTAGATAATCATCATAGACGGTTTCATGTTTTGTCAGGCTTCCCGCAACATATACCGATGCAGCCGCGTGGTATGTGAGTAGGGTTGGCTCGGTATAAATAGAATACTCGAGCGGAATCGGTGATTTGTGACGAAGGCTTTGGCAGAGGTCTGTATATGCCTTCTTCCAACGTGCTAGCCGAGCTTGCAATTCTTGTTGCTTGATGAACAGGTCCTGGCTCACACAGACATCACCGCCAAAGGCTTGGAGATGAACTCCCGCATCTCGCTGGAAGAGGATGCACTCTGCTCCCAAGGTGGTTATAGATTGCCGAGCAGATCCAAGTGATGAAAATCTATCATACTTATTATTTTCAAAAGAGAAGAGCTCACTCGGCTGAGTCCCGGATATCGTGAGAGCAATGGTATTCAGCCGTAAAAACAGTGGGATGATCGTGTTCTCCAGGAGCGCAGCTTTGCTAGCAGAGACCGTTCCATGAAGAGCCTTCAGGCGAAGATCCAATATCAGACTCATGCCCTGTCTGAGGAGTTGTAAAGCCTCTTCCATACGCCCTTGAATGGTCTCCACGCAGATGAATAGTACACAGCTGATAAGTGCAATGTAGGGATCGGCGCCACCACGCTCGATCTGGGAATGGATGCTTGAAATCGAACGCGAGTACCACACCAAAGCTTCTTTCTGAGATTGCTTCAGCAGATGAGCATCGTTCTGCTTGTGTCTCAAAAAAGTAAAATCCAAGCACTGTTCCGGGTATTCAAACAAAGCACTGATGGCAATGATGGCATCCCACACAGCGGGCTCAGTGCGGCAAATCTGTGGGACAACGCCAGTCCAAAAATCAATTTCCATACCACCGGACAAATACTGGGCAGCATGTTGAAAGTAATACCCGAAAGCACGACGTTCCCGCCGTCCCGAATTCGGCGACGAGGAGAGCGTGTGACTCGGACTGGGCATGAGAGAAATTGGCGTCGACGGCGTTGGAGGCGAGGTGCCAATGGCATTATTCTCAAAGTCACATTTCCGGCCTGTACTTGTACACCGGAGACAGCTCGGCTTTTCTTCCCCGCATTTCACTCTTCGGATCCTGTCAAAGTGGTTAATTTGTGTCAGATACAGTTGTCGCAGAACTTACTTGCAGGTTTTACAGCCGGATCGGGACTTGGACGAGCCTATGCGGCCACTGGGTGGTGTTGTCCGATTGATTGCCATTGTCTGGCTCCATCTCAGCTTGAGGGTTGGGTCATGCTGGGTTTGATATCTGACAAGGCTGTGGATTCTTGAGATCCCCACCTTTTCCCTTTTGGCGCCTTATAAGTAAGGCACTCGTCTAAAAATAACCACAAGTTAACTACAATTAACTTAAGTCAACTTAAACTACATGTACATACAAGTTACAACGTCTAAATCAATTGAGCTTTGTGATTATTTTGGAGACTGTGTTGATCTTTCTGGTTTCTATGTTGGAACTAGCCGCTTTTGGCTTGATCTATTCTTTTTCTTCTCCTTTTGCACATTTTTATTCCTTCGACATGTCAAAAGAAAATGGCCCAGAATTTCTGTAGAACAGCACTGACTATGTGAGCATCTAGCTTACCCTGATATCTAAGAACACAATAGCAAGCCTCGTCTTCGCTCTTCCCGGTCCATACTCCGGTGTTTAGTAAACCCGCTCCGAATATAAGTTCTTCTCCAAATCCAAGTTTCTTCAGTCACTCAACATGGATTTGTCTCATATATTAAACCAGCTTGGGCCAACACCAAAAAGATTCCCAGATTGCTGCCTGGGAATATCCAACACATTGATCACCTACCTGGCTTCAATCCTCCCCCAGAACCCCGATTTCACCATCTCAATCGGCAGTGGATGGAGTGGAAGTAGATTCCTCAATCAACCGATATATTGCCGAAGAAGACATGAACGTCGTTGGTGGAGGGTGGGGCCTCTATCCCAGCGCTCAACAGGCCAAGGCGTGGATGTTTGTCTACCCACGCGACCCTAAGCTAATCACCAAATACATTGACTCATATGGTGATCAAGCCGTTGAAATGATTGTGTGGCTTGGGCCGCGGGTAGACTGGCCTGATTATGAACCTTGCTTTTGCAAATCTACATTCTCTGAGTTGAGTGTTTTGGATAACATTGGATTGACGCCTTATGAAACTGCGGTCGTTGCTCGAAGAGCATCTTGATATTGAATATATCTTGGTTTTCTTGGTGCTG
>ERZ1673737.4360-NODE-4360-length-10082-cov-4.086865_pt1 | contig 10082 bp, 10 predicted proteins | sample MGYA00580211_ERZ1673737 | MGnify/ENA primary metagenome ERZ1673737 (study PRJEB41218, sample SAMN15661789) | gut metagenome | host: Homo sapiens | place: Canada: London | collected 2015-08-20/2019-03-30 | study: EMG produced TPA metagenomics assembly of... | reverse complement strand
CGCGACCCCGTATCTGGGTACCGGCCCCGACCACAACTTGCAGTTTGATATCCGGGAGATTGTGGACATCTCTGTCCCCAATGTTACTACTGCCGAAGTCTCGGCCAAGGAGCCCAATGGTATGCGTTGACCATCATAATTCGCATACTTTATATACTAACCTCGCCTGCAGGTGCTTCTCAGGGATTCAGGACCGATAGCGATATCTCTGGAAACCTCGCCATGCGCGAGCGTACATTACAGCGCTGGGAACCCGCCGAGAGCGATGTTCATATGTCCATTGAGACTAGTAACAGCACCGCCGGATGGGATCAGTTCGAGGCAAACGAACGGCTCTTCGGCACTAAGACCAACTACGATGAAAACGTCTATACCACTCGTCTCGACCGCAGCACTCCTACATACACAGCAGAGCTGGAGAGGGCATCTCGTATCGCGGCTGAGATTGAGGGCACCGCTTCGGACAACTCTCATATGCGTGAGGAGCGCGGCCTAGTGGCACCCGCCACTGGCGATCAAGACGAAGAGGACACGGACAGTGGTGTTCGCCGCGAAGAGAAGGCTTTCCCTCCTCTGCTTTCCGGTCAGCCAAACAAATATACCCCCCCTGGACGCCGCCAAGCTGCTCCCCAGCCTCCTACACTCCCCAACGCACCTCCCAAGCAAGCCGCCGCCACTACATCTGCTGCTCCCGTTATGAAGGAGGATGCATCCACAGACCAGCAGCCTGAGCCGACCACGTTGCAACCCTCTGCCGAAATCGAGGGTGGGAGCGCCTCAGCTAAGGCTCTCTCGCCTGCGCCTCCCGCAGCCAAGCGACCTTCTGCCGAAAATGCCACTGCGAATGTGGAGGCAGAGGTTCTGGATCATTTCCGCCAGTTTGCCAACAGCGAGAAGCTCAAGATGCAAGAGCGCCGTCGCAACCAAGCCTCGTACGATCGCACCGTCAAACTCAACGAGCTGATGAAATTCTCGAAGAGCTTCAAGCTTTCCACTCCTGTGCCAAAGGACCTTGTACCAATTCTGGCTAAGGACCGCATGAAGCAAGAGGAAATCATTCAACGGGCCCAGCAAGCTCAGCAACAGGGGGTTGATGACAAGGGTATGCCTAAAATCACTTCCCCTCCCACCGAACCGAAGCCTCCTGCTCGTGGCGCTGGGCCTACTGGTGCTGTCCCTCCTGTTGCTCCGGCTGATCGCCAGAACTACCAACGCTCTCGGCAGGGCTACCCTCCCACGGGCCCGCTTGCTGGACCTAACGGTCGTTTCCCCCAGCAACCTATTCAACCGGGGCGTCCAGGTGTTGGTATGCTTGGTCACCGTCTAGCAGACAACCTGCAGCAGCGAAAGGGCGCTGGAGTGGCTCCTGTTCCTGCTCCGCTTCCAATTCAGGATGCCCGTGGGCCTCCCACCGGTCCTGCTAGCGACCAGCACAAGATCACCAGCCCTGTCAAGTCGCAGGGACCTGGATCTTCTGCATCCAGCAAGTTCAACGTTCGGGCTATGGAGTTCAAGCCGAACCCTGCGGCGAGCACTTTCACCCCTGGCGGTGCTCCCTCTACCGCTACTGCGAGCCCGCGGCCTTTCTCTCGTAGCCGTTCCGTGTCTCGCACCTCCACTCCCACCGCCTTCTTTGGTCCACGGAAGCTTCAGCCAATCTCGGAGCGACCTTCTCTCAATGACCAGTTCAATCCAATCAAGCGCATGAAGAAGGAGAGTTCAGCACAGGCCGAGAAGCCATACAGCTTCAACGATGGAATTCCCCCTCCGTACAAGACTTTGCCCACCTGGGATACCATGGAGGGTAACGAGGAAAAGACATATGATCAAATGTTCAAGCAACCTATCGTGACAGCTTCGTCTCAGGGACGCTCCGTATCCAACAACCCCAATATCCCCCAGCAGCACCAGATGCCTTTCCACTTCCAGCAAGGAAACCCCGGTCTCCCTGCTTCTGGTGGTCCCAATGGCGGACACCTCCATCCTCAGGGTCATCACGGGCCCCCTCACGTCGACGACCATCGCATGCACATGTCTGGCTCGAACTCTGGAGTCTTCCCGTCCCCTCGAATGCAACCTGGATACCCTTCTCCCATGGCGCCCCCAGCTCAAGTGGCCTTCGGGCAGCCGATGCCCCCATTTTATGGCACCCCTCAAGGTGGCCAAATGAGGCCCTACCAGGGTGGTCCCCAGTTTGTAAACCCACAAGCTCCGATGATGGTGCAGCAGCCGTCCAATGGACCTTTCATGGGAGTTCCACAGGGCATGGGTCCATACAACCAACAGATGCCTATGTACTCTCCCTCTCCTGCCCACGCATACCCTCAGCATGCACCTGCGCCTCAGCCTCATAGCGGATACCCCAGTCCGAGCCGTGGTGCGCCCATGATGATGCACCAGAACTCTCAGTCAGGACAACCCCCGCAGCCGATGATGTATATGCCCGGACACCACAGTGAGTCAGCCCACGGTTCCCGGTCAAGCCGCTCCCGTTTTTAACACCAAATCAGTGCCTCCCAACCGTGGCAATTACCCGCAGCAGCCTCATTTCTCCTCCAGTCCGCATCAGTCACATCATTTCCACCCCAACCAGCACCGTACAACCAGTAACGGATTCAACCAAATGCCCCAAATGCCCCCTCAGATGTCTAGCAACACACCAAACTCTGGAGCTTCTCATTCCGCCGAGGCTACGGACGAAGGCAAATGAATTACACGAATCATGAACCCCGTGGGCCGTTCCCCTTTGGATGATGCTCCATCTTATCATCCCCCTCTGCTGTGACCTGCCAGCGCTGTGCATTGCTGGTGGCCATCATCTCAAATACCCGGTTCCTATTCCAGAGCGCATCTTCATCTGTCATCTGCCGTCATGGCGTCTACCCTCAGAACGGGTGAAGCCTGCGCCGAAGTTCACGTTATCTCAAGACTTTCCAGGTATGTTGAATTGCTCTCCGGCTTGTGGTACCTAAGCTAATCCTTTACAGACTCGAGAATATCAATCTACTCGTTGCGCCTATCTACCCTATAGATAGCAATCTGGCGATGTACATAGTGGCCAATTCCCCAGGTGACATATGACACCCAGTTCAGTACATCGCCTTATCCCCCTTTCCCCATGGTCCGCAACTTCTCCCCTACTGTGGGTAGTCTCAAGTCTTGAGGATCTTCATTCAGTATCCGGATATCCCGTTTTTCCGGTTTTTCTTAGCACGTTTTTTTTTCCCTTTTTAGTTCTGGTTTGCTTTCTCTTCAATGGAGACAGGGGGTTATTGTGGGTTCATGCCATGTAGCTGCTGGCCCTCAGTCTCTAGGAACGGAAGTGAGGTCTGGTGGGTGGTGTCTCGGGTCGGAGACAGCGGAGGGTGGATGGAGATGGATGATGGTTATCTGGGGACTGACTAGGTGGCGGGGAGGAGCAGAGCAGTCGGAGGGGATGGTCAGAGACAGGGTGGTCTTGATGACGCCTCTAGCTTCATGAGATGCAATGAAATGGCTATATTATAAATCGTTCTGCGTAGACAAGATGTCCACGGTAACTTAGTCACGATACACCAATGTTACAATTTAGACCTAACCATAATAGGGATGGTGTGGAAATAGGATTGGGGCGACTGAACCCGGGAAACCCTATTTCAATGCTTGCATTGTACATCAAGCCAACTAGGTACGACTGTTTTGGTGAATTAGGAACTGCCTAGCGATGGTGGGGGCCAACGATTGTTGGGCAAAGAGCGGCATTGGTCTTGTCTCCTGTCCGATTCAGTCACTGGGATGTCAAGTGAACTAAATTAAAAAAGATAAATCATGATCTCGCGATATAGGAAGTCTAACTATCACTTCATGGAAAAATAGACACTAGGTAGCTGTACTATCACAAATGAGTCCTAAATCTTTACAAATACCAGAATCCCGTTTGTGGTGGCTTATAACCATAGCCATCATAAACCTACTCGCTTCACCCCATGCATGTCAGACGCTAAGATAAGCGGAGGATCCGCCGACCATATATAAAGAGCTTGGAGAGCCTCATGATAAGTGAGCAATTCTTTACCTGTTACATCGCATCCATGGATAAGGCCACCATTCCCCAGATCCATCCTACTGGGCTTGTCACATTATATACAAACTCCCAAGTGAAACCCCAGTAAGCAATTCCACTGCTGCGGACAATGATGCCTGGGATGCATATTTCATGCCCTCTGATGAAGACCCACCGCAAGCACCCGGCTGGAGACCGAATACAGGCTATCCTCCAAGGGCCCCTCAGCGCAGATTTATGGCGCCGATGGGGCCGCCGGAGAAGGTGAGAACTGAGTTGAAGACGAAGAGGAAGGTGCGATTGGGCGAATATATCAAAAGACACGGAGCAAAAAACCAAGCATGGTCTACGGACGAAAGGGGGCTGAAGGAGATTAAGAGAGAGAGAAGAAGAGGAAGAGAGAGAAAGCTATCTAACTGCCAGGTAGTCCGAACTAGGTAGGCGGCGCCGGGACGCCGAGAGAATCTCCTTCATAATAGCAGTGAAATGAAAATATTGAGGCCCGCAACGTAATATCATTGTCTGTAGTCGAATGGAAATGCAATAGTTGTTCTTGCCAAAGACACAAAATGAAGTCCCAACATGAAAAACCAACCCCAACCCCCATCAAATCTTACCCTGCAACCTAAGAAATGTTAGCTGCCAGTTCCTCGAATGTTCCATGAACTAAGACGCAGGGACAGGAGTTTTCCTCAGTATAACTTTGCAAATGATCATCATCCAAGCAACAACAACCAGACCACATCCCATTCACCGCGGTGCTTTACCTCTCACAAACTGTGATCAGCCCTCCAGCCATAAACAAGTCCCAGACCAAATCCCAAGAAACCAGGGATCAAGAACCCACGCACCCCCAGCCCACGCCACAACCAGCAGCACCCCCGTCTTCCAGTATCCACCCAACCGCCCCCTCAATTCCCGCACCACTCTTCGTAGCAGATTTTAGTCAAAAAAAGTACGGAAATGGGGAGCACCCCCGATCCCAGACTTTCAATGGTGATATTCCCTCGATCCTATCCGCCGCAGCCATTGGCTCCTACCGTCCTCACGGAAGCGAAGTGGACACAGGAGCCCCAAATTGCGGCGGACACCGAACCGTTTCTCAGGTCCTGATGACAAGACAATAGGAAACTTGGTGTTGACAGCAACGCGGGTGTTAAGGCCGAGCCGAGTATCAACCAAGCCAAGCCAAGCCATTTTGCAAGACGTACTAAGACGGACTTCAGTGTATATATACACAAGTTCTCACAAGGGTCCACGCCCACACGTCGCTTTGTCTCAACGTGGGGTTAAGCCATTGAGCTGTGGCCAGGACCGCCCTCATAGAGATATATGTGTTCTGCGTTGAAGAGTGGAGGAAACTATCAGGTTTGGTGTAAAGTGAATGCAGGTCCCGGGGAGAAAGCGCGGATTGCAGAATGAGCACAGCCGGTCTGTAGAGATAGCTGCTCCAGTAGGTGGGGGATGCCACCTGCTGGAAAGAGATGATGGGTTAAGCGTGCCTGGTTATGGCTCTTGGTATTCGAGCTTAGGACTTGCTCGCGGCGTTTTGGGTTGGAGCTTGCGGAGAGTACCATCGGGAGCTGGGATGAGTCCTTGCAGTTGTTGTGGCGAGGTCTGACCTTTTACCAGAAGTTTTCATCATAGGAGAGTGCGGTAGATATCGCGGAGTGGACTTTGTGTGGTACACACGCGTGGAAGAGGGAAAGGAGACTTGCCTGTTGTAGCTTGTAAGTTGGTCGGTTGCGGGCTGGTGGGGGTGTAAGTGCTGGGAGTAGTGAGTGTGAGAGAATTAGTACCGGGTTTGAGAGATGTGCAGTCAACATTTGACGCGCGGAAAAGATGAACTGGAGAGAGAACTGAAGCTGTCGGACAAAAGTGTATTTATTTCGGATTGCGGCCTGAGGCAGACACTATTATCGCGATAAGGCGGGGCTGAAGGAGCCAGTTTGTCTTCACGACTGAGTGCTGAGTGCAGAGTACAGAGTGTGATAACCCTGGCCTGTCTCGACTTATCTGTTCTTTTTCGGTCCTCGACCTCCATACCGGTCACACAGGCACCTGGCAATTGGCCACCCCTCTCGCGCACTCCGGGCGACCCCAAACAATCCCCGATCCCCGAACTGCCAACACTTACCCCATAGCGATGGATTTCCTCAAATCCGCCGTCGCGTCCGCCATCGCAAAAGGCACCGGGCAACCTTTCTCCCTCGGCGACAGGGTTGACATTGGCGATTCAGTCTGGGCGCTGCACAACGGCACGAAACGGGTACGGCGATTCGCTTGGCTCATGCGGGATGGTTCAATGGCTGACCATTTCGACCTACGTATACTATAGGATGACGGTTCCGCCTGCAGTGTATTCTCTTTTGATATCAACGCGAACAAGTCGCGCCTCCCCCTCGCGAAAAATGCTGTCCGCAAGTTCAGGACGCTACGCCATCCTGGTGTGATCAAGGTCTTGGATACCATTGAGGTACGAGGATGAATTGTCTATACCCCGGGCTTGGGACTGCGATTTTTGGCGATGATAGAGGCTTACGCTTTGGCAGACGGAAACGAACCTGTATATTGTCACCGAACGAGTCGTGCCACTCTCCTGGCCAGTGAAACGGAGGAGTTTGAACGAGGAGACAGCCAAGTGGGGATTGTATACTGTCGCGGTAAGATGGTTATAGATCCAGTGCTGTGACCTCGCTGACGGGAATTGGGCTGGATAGTCTACACTCAAGTTTATCAACGAGGACGCTTCCTCCGTTCACGGCGCCGTCCGCGCATCATCGGTTTTCACAAGCGAGAGCGGCGAATGGAAGCTCGGAGGATTTGAGATCTTGAGCTCCATGAAGGAGGATGATGCTATTATATACGTCAGTATAGCCTGCTGCTCAGCGGCCCGGTTGGAGCCCCATACTAACCGTGCTTATAGACATACGGAAGCATTATGCCCGATGCTGCACGCTTCACTCCCCCAGAGGTTGTTAAAGGGGGTTGGGATACTATTAAGCGCCATCCTCTCGCGGCAGTTGACGCCTATGGCCTGGGGATTCTAATATTCGAGGTTTTCAATGGAAACTTTGCTGGCGGCGACCAAGTTGGCAAGACGACAAATATTCCTCCAAGCATGCAGCAAAGTTATAAGCGGCTTTGTACTGCTAACCCCAAGCTACGACTGAGCCCGGGTCATTTTGTTGAACAGGGAAAGAAGCACGGTGGTTTCTTCCAGACACCATTAATCCGCATGACCGAAGATATCGACAGTTTAGGGCTGAAGACTGATGCTGAACGTGAAGAGTTTGTCAAGTACGCATTCCCCAAAGATCATCCGCATAACTTTGAGGCGACTAACATGAATCTTCAAATACAGTGAGCTTGATGAGCTGTCGGAAGACTTCCCTGAAGACTTCTTTAAAATGAAGGTGCTCCCAGAACTTCTCAAATCCGTCGAGTTTGGGGGTGGCGGTCCCAAGGTCCTGAGTGCCACTTTAAAGATCGGATCGAAGTTGTCGGCAGACGAGTTCAATGCTAAATTGACTCCTGTTGTTGTGCGCCTTTTCGGAAACCCTGACCGAGCTCTGCGAGTCTGTCTTCTAGATAACTTGCCTTCAATGATTGACAACCTCCCTCAGAAGGTCGTCAATGATAAGATCTTCCCTCAAATGGTAGGCCAATTCATCCGCTTAGCTTGAGTACAACTAACGTTCTCCAGACTTCGGGTTTCACCGATGTCGCCCCAGTGGTTCGTGAACAGACCGTCAAGGCTGTTCTTACCATTATCAACAAGCTCAATGATCGTATTGTGAATGGAGAACTGTTGAAGTTCCTCGCACGCACAGCTAATGATGAGCAACCTGGCATCCGCACAAATACAACCATTTGTCTTGGACGGATTGCTAAAAACTTAGGACAAAGTGTACGTGTGCCTCTCTCTGTATTAAGCTGCATGGCTCATATCTCTATAGACTCGCTCCAAGGTTCTTATCGCAGCATTCACAAGATCTCTCAGGGATCCTTTTGCCCACGCTCGAGTTGCAGGACTGCTGGCTTTATCCGCGACAATCGATGTGTTCACCGAGGATGACTGTGCTGCAAAGATTCTCCCCGCCATTTGCCCTTCACTCCTGGATAAAGAAAAGTGAGCGATACACCTACATTTCCCGTGCGGGTTCTTTGCCCTAACATATGAACAGGTTGATTCGAGACCAAGCAAACAAGACCCTTGACCTATACGTCCAGCGAGTCCGAAAATACGCCAACACAATGACCGACACCGTCATTCCACCCACCGCACCAACAGAAGCGAAACCAGACGTCCGTGTCGCCACCCCTAACGAAAGCTCCTGGGCCGGCTGGGCCATCTCATCCTTCACGAACAAAGTTGCAGCTGCTAACGGCGAGATCGAGCCAACAGCCAACGGCAGCAAACCCTCCGACCCAGAAACAGCTCGCTCCGCATCCGTGCCTCGCCCTGCCAAATCATCACCCTCGACCCAGCTCGATCTGCCAAAACAAGTTCTTCGTCCTACAGCTCAGCCTTTGAACAGATCAATGTCCGACCGCCCGGCCCCACCAGTCCACTCACCCGAACCAGAAGAGGACGGCGACGACGTCTTTGACGCATGGGGAGCAATGGACGACGACGAAGGCGACGAAGACCCATTCACTGCAGCCGTCAGCTCCCCCAAACCCACATCACCCGCTCCATCATCAACAGCAGCCCCGAAGGTCCCATACGACGACGGAGGCGAGCCAGACTTCGCCGGCTGGTTAGCAGCAAAGAACCAAACAAAGGCCAAGAACCCCCTACCGAAGGGTTTGACCAAGGCTGCGTCTACCAATACTGTTGCTACAAGATCATCGGCTGCGAGCACGACAAAGCCGCGCACTGTGGTTGCGCCTAAGAAGATCGACACTAAGCCCAAAAACGAAGAGATTGATGATGACTGGGGTGATGCATGGGACTGAGCCAAGATGCTTTGCTTTTGGTGCTTATGTCTATACCATGTTTGATCCATGTCTGACCTATCAATATTCGAACATTTTGCAGGCCTGGTGTCTATTTTGCTTGAATTTGTGTTTGTGATGACTGCAATGGTGTACACATTGGGTAGTCCCTAATAGATTGATGAATAAACTTGTAATCGTCACATTCGCGAGTGGAATACAATAGAAAGATTTCATGTAATTGGCAGCTTCACTTCGACGGTTCTTGGGGTTGATGCATACTTAAACATGATGACGGCCCGTGGCGCGCTTCCTGTCGGTACTCGGAGATTACCGCTAATCGTACTGCTCTTTTTACGAAAGGCTCTGGGTCATGGGCTTCTGTTATCTCAGTAGCTGTTGCATATGCCTGATTCGGCTCGGACTACGATCTGCCTGCAGCCACTGAACAGTTGACAGGGGTCCATTGGAACAAGCAACTCCTAGACCACCAAACTAATCTCCCACCACAGTTGATACTCGGAAGCTAGAAGTCTCTCAAGATCTCAGCAGCAGCCCTTTCACCCGAACTAATAGCCCCATCCATATACCCGGGCCAACGAAGTGCCGTCTCCGTCCCTGCAAAATGAATCTTGCCAACAGGAGCACGCAAGCAAGGCCCATACTGAGTTAAAAGACCAGGTGGCCCATAAGCAACAGGACCACCTCGAGAGAACTCCTCCAGATCCCAGCGTTGGACAAGAACTTCGGTCGCCTCTTCGACGCGAGGCCCATAGATATCCGTAAAGCTCTGCACTACCGCTTGCTTCACTTCATCTAGACTGACACTATCCAACCTGCGCATTTCATCTGCCTCGATGAATCCCATGAGCGCGCCAAAAGACCCATCAGCTGGGGAATTGTCGTATGCTACACGAATCGCGCCTTTGTCACTCAAGCCTGCTCCATTCAGACCTTCGCCGCGCCACCATGGTTGTTTAAAAATCGCAATTGCTTTCCCGATTGATCCCATGGGCATGCGTTGCTGAAGCTGGTCTCGTCCCGCTGGGAGTAGAGGATCGAAGGAGATACGGCCAGCCAAGGGTGGAGACATGGCGAC
>ERZ1673737.4349-NODE-4349-length-10103-cov-4.434415_pt1 | contig 10103 bp, 7 predicted proteins | sample MGYA00580211_ERZ1673737 | MGnify/ENA primary metagenome ERZ1673737 (study PRJEB41218, sample SAMN15661789) | gut metagenome | host: Homo sapiens | place: Canada: London | collected 2015-08-20/2019-03-30 | study: EMG produced TPA metagenomics assembly of... | reverse complement strand
GGATGAGTCGCGCCCGTCTCTCGTACATGAACCATCCCCATACTGCAGCGAAGATGGCAAAGAATGTGTACACCACAGCCAGGGTCTGGGCAATCTTGTTGTGCTTGCCAGCAGCATTGTAAAGACCGAGGGACAGACTCGACAACAGGATACTGATGTGAAGCCATTTGATGAAGGTTCGCTGATTAGCAAGCCAGACCTTACTCTCCACACGAACGGGGCCAGCGTCCTTGATCCAGACACCAGGGTGTCGGACACCAGGAGGCAGGGAAACAGGGCTCTGTCTAAACCAGCGTTCGGGGGAGAATCCCACGGCCTGAAGAATTGACTCGAGACGAGAAGGCGGTTGAGGCTCTTCTTCCGGTTCACCAACATATTCGGGTTCTTGGTGTTGGATTGAAGGAATTTCAGGGATTGAAGGGCGGGAGGCCCGTGGTGCAGGCTCGGTGATGCCTGATTGTCTCCGTACGACAGAGGGGGAGCCTGCGTAGGAGTGGTGGTAAGGTGAACCGACAAGCGCACGAGTACTTGGACTGTTTGCTCCACCCATGAAGCTACCCACCGCTATATCTTCCTCCGCTCGTCGTGCCAATCTCTCTTGCTCTTCGTGGAATGCAGTTTCGGGATCACGGCGAATATCGTTTTCCAGCCCACTCAGCCAGAAGGGGAAACTGTTGACATAATCCTCGAACAATGAGGCAACACCGTGCACAAACTTGGAGAAACGAGGAGCATCCTTGACCAGATGGGAAACCATTAGATCGTTGACCCACTCGGTGTTGTGGCCCTTGCCCCGAAGTTGGATCTCGAGTAAAGCGTGAGGGAAGCGGTTGATCTCTCCAGTTCTGATATTATTGAAGGGATAGGTCATGTCGGCGTCGTCCAAGTCGGCGCGGTGCCACTCAGCCGGGTCGCGACACGGACGTTCGCTGTCGAGAGAATCCTCCCGAATCAGGGCAAGGTTCGTATCGAGAGAGATGCGGATGCGGTCATCACCGGGGATTTGGAATGCGGTGCGTGTGTAATTGGCACGGAGCATGGGTTGCAGGTCATTCTCCTTGATGAAAGATTGGAGCTCATCAATATCCTTTTTTAGAGCTTCGGCAGCTGCTGACTCTCCGTTGTTAGAATCCTCCATACGATTGACCTTCTTGTCGAAGCGGTATTCGCCGTCCAAGAACTCCTTGACGTGCTTATTCTTGAGTTGAATCTTGACCTGTCGACTTTCGTCTTCGTCGGTGACAATTTTCTTCTCCAAGAATACAGCAGGCTTGTCTTTCAGCGACCCCGTCCAGCGTAGTCGCAAAGATCCGGCCTCGGGGGCTCGTGCAACCTTCTGGTTGTAGAGGTCGAATTGAGGGTTGTCAAAGTATAGGGAGGTAATGGTCGGGTCTTCGGCCAGGGTATCGAGGTCCTTGGAAGTTCCGGGGTTATAAATAAGGACGGGGAGACGGCGAAGAATGTAAGTTTTGACTTCCAAAACGTTGTCTTCGTGGACCCAGAATTTGTAGGAAGAGTATGTATCACGGCCAAACCCACGCTCTGGTTCTCTTGGTTGCACGATGTCTTGACTCAATGTCTCTCGAACAAAGGAGTACATCACCGAGAGCTGATGGACAAGTGGGGAGTAGTCCTCCGAGTTGAAAGGTAATTGGGACAGTCGCACTTGGAGCAACGGTTTCACTCGGTATCGGGCTCCACGCTTTCGGTCATGTTTCTTTGCAGCTTTGAGGAAGCCTGTAAAGTTGATCCGGCTGTATTTTTCCAAGGCACTGACTTCCTTTGTAATATTGTCCAGCTCTTGAAGAACCTCCGAAGCAATTGTTCTCTTCTTCTGATCGTCGAGCGCGGGGGCATCCTGCTCCGGGCCGGGTGCTAATGGTCGCAATTTAGCCTCACAGGCCGTTGTACGTTCTCGGAGTTGTTGTGAGGTCTCTGCCTGGAAGGAATTCACTTTGTCCAGCTGTACATTTAGCAATTCCTGTACAAAGGCCTCCTCATCTTGCTCGGTCCATTGATCGTCCTCCGAGTCGCTAGCATCCTCCCAAGTGACATCATGCTCCCTCAGCAGTGTCTTAAGCTTGGCGTAGTCAATGTACTTTCCTTTCCAGGGAGGGTACACCGCAGTGCGGAGGGTCTTCCCAAACCGCATTTTGAGCCAGTCTGATTGAGAATGAAGTTGTGCAGCTGGTTACTCAGGCACGGCCCTGCGCACTTTGGGAAGGGAGTAAAAGATAAGAGAAACGAAGAGACAATCCAATGTCCAGAAGGTGTTTAATAGAGAGGCTGTGAAGTGTTTGATCCTATTCACGGGCAAATGCAAAAGAAGCCTAGGAAGTAGCTTGAGATTAAGCGATGGCGGCAGCTTGAAACGAATGCGTAGAGCCAGCGATAGACGCACGTGCTCAACTGTGACCAATCAATGGCCGAGGATATCTGACAGCTTGGGTGGCGAATCAAGACCTAGAGCATCACGTGAGAGGAAGACAAAGTCACATGACTACCTAAAAGGGAAACCGGAAAATCAACCGTCCGAACCTTGGACCGGATTAACTCTTACCGAATATTTGCCCGGATCTTATTTTATCCGAATCAGCTTTCATCCGATAATCGGGATTACTTTCATCCGAAACCATGCAGTACCTCGGACGTTACCGGTTCCAGGGCACGGGCCACCCTCCCTTGCCTTCAACTGGCGCGGTAAGCTCTCCGGTCCAGACCTCGGGAGGTTCTCGATGCTTATTTAATTGGCAGTATCAAATCAGTGTGCAAACCAGTGCGCAGTACCCTATGCAGAACGACATCGTTGATATAGGGTGCCCTGGGCTCTTCACCCATCTTCTTGATGGTCTCCACGATTTACATCGCCAACCATTTCCCCACGTTCCCAACCCACCCTCCGTCAAAAAACGCGCCTCGGTCGCTGTGATTCTCCACGTCCGACCAACCAATGACCACTGGCCCGAAGCCTCCTTCCATGATAAGTCCGAATCGTCGACTGAGAAACGTCTCATCGATTTCTTTGCGCAGGACTGGGTACAAAACGGCGAGCCGGAAGTATTGTTCATCAAGCGCTCCTCCCGGGTGGGGGATCGATGGACTGGTCATGTAGCATTACCTGGCGGGAAGAGAGACCCCCAAGATGAGGACGATCAAGCTGCGGCCATTCGAGAGGCTGAGGAGGAAATTGGTATTGATTTGACTGGCCCAGATTGTATTGCTGTGGGAAACCTCCCGGAGCGAGTGGTCTATGCCAACTTCGGGTCTGAAATGTATGATCCCTTTTCTTTCTTGCATGAAGTCTACTAACGCCAACCGCAGTCTGATGGTTCTTTGTCCCTTCGTGTTCGTCGTCACCAGCAGCACCATTCCACCTCTTCGTTTGCAACCCACCGAAGTAGCATCAATCCATTGGGTCCCGCTGCGCGCTCTCCTGTCACCTTCTCTACGAACCGTTGAAAATGTGGATGTGTCCCAACGGTTGCGACTGGCATTGCCAGGTGGATTCATGCCTCGTGCCGCAATCCGTTTTTTGATAGGCCAAATGGAATTCTCGGCCATCCGACTAATCCCCTCCGAGAGCCAGTACTGCACTACGGTTAAAGGCTTTATCCCTACTGCTAACAACCAAGCGGATTCGACTGACACTGCTCGACCACTGCTGCTTTGGGGACTGACTCTTGGGGTCATGACTGATTTCCTCAACATGCTCCCACCCCACCGCTCAATTCAACAGTGGGAATATCCTACTTTTACTGCCCCTGATCTGCGTTTTATTGTGGGCTTAATGACCTCCGGTCTGAGGAAACGTAATACCTTTAATGCTACTACAGGCACTCGGCCTCGCCCAGCGTCCGATAAAAGGTGTTGGACTGGTCCTGTTGGGGTCTTGGGTCTTGGTGTGGCAAGATACTATGGTCTGAAAGACCGTCCCACAGATGGGACTAACTATGCTGTGGGCATCTTGTTGCGCGGATATTACCAGCGTATTCGCCAAGCCATCTATGTATTCCTAGCATGGCGTGCAGTGGTTGTTTCGATCACTGGTGTACTTGCATGGCGCTTCCTCCTACCCCGTTGAAATGTACGATAGCATGAGAATTTAAGTACAAATTAACATCGGTGTCAGTACAAATCCTGCTAAGAACAGCATTCTACTTCTTTGAATATAGTCTTAGAGCATGCTGCGAGGAAATCAAGTTTGTTGATGTATATTATATTGAAGAGCAACATAACTAGCTACTAGTTTTCTGCCGAGTTTTTGGGGGTTAAGACGGAACACACGTAGGCACTGTATCAGATGCAGATGGAATATAGGTGATATTTTTCTGATATTCCGAGGCACAGTCTCGAGTCACCTAGAATTTTAAATACGTTGAACGTTGCATAACTGCCTTTGACAATATGATTTGAGAAACTAGTATGGGGGAGCACTTGAACTTGCACTTTTGTAGAAACAAGTCACATGATTAAACCATAAGACACGATTTATGTAATTATTCAGGTTCAATCCTATAACTTATCTCTCGAAATAGTAGAAATAATTCTTATGTAGGTCGGGGTTGGAAAGTATACATGTTACAATGTTTGGGGGTCACGCGGATCAGATTCCGGAGCTCCCCACTTCCGGTCAACATCCTCTTCTCTCCCTACACTCGCCATGGCTCAAAAGCTGTATCCACGAGGCACAGTCAAGCGCATTGTGAAAGCCCACTCGAACCGGAACGTGAGCAAAAACGCCGACATCCTGGTACGCTATCCCAGCCCGTATGAGAGACACCCCTAACCCGCTCTGTTCAGATCTTCCTCGACTATATGCTGTTCATGCAAGAGTATGTCTTCCTCTTTTGTCTTGCTGCCCTCCAATTTACGCCCCGAGCACGACGTGTCTGAAACAGCCATAGGCTAACGCCCTTTTGCAGGTTAATGCGCGAGGCCTCAATCAAGTCGCGTAAATCTGGCGAGAAGAACATCTCGGCCAATACGGTGCGCAAGGTTACTGAGGTATGTCTTATCGGACTGACGAGATCCGGGCTTGATCCAGACAACTTCTAGGGATCATAGCTGACGAGCCTTGATACTCATTTAGAAAACATTGCGCAAGTTCCAGGGATAGAAGATACCCCTCGGCATCAGTTGATTTCACGACAAGTGGCAATGGGACATTGTACTGGAATTTGACGGACTTGCATAGATACTGTGATTTTGGGCACTGGTGGCGTACTGGCGCTTGGGATATGATACCCAACAAGATTGAAATAATGAATTGAAGTTATGATAACTTTTCACTGAATTGGAGCCTTGTAATCATAGGCAGCGTAGAAAGAAGTGCTGGTTTGCTAGTAAAGAGCGCCCAAAGTGGCTTTACACACCGACCAAGGGTTTCGGACCCGCATATTGATTCTTCCTTCTTAACACTTCTTCTCCTGATCATCACTTCGCATTTTGCGTTTTCACCATTGTGCCCCTGTACAGGCCTTTAATACTTTCACTACCTGTGTTACCCACATTCCATCATGGCTCCCGCTTCCGCCACTCAGAAGCCCAAAGACCTCAAGGAGAAAGGCCTCTCCCGAGCTTCGAGCACCTCCAAGGCTGACCCTGAGAGCCCGGTTACTGAAGCCAATGGAAGTGAGAATGGCCACCTGAAGGAGCTTCAGAAGTATGATTCCCCTCGCGTGAATCTTGTTGCATGGCACTGGTCCAATGCGCAATGACTTTTCGGTCAGAGTGAGCTAACCATATATTTCGTTCAGGTCTCTCCGCAATGCCGTTAAGAAACTAGTAAGCATCTAAGCTACAACTCATTTGCGCATCACCTTCAATCCATCTTGTGCTAATATCCCCTCCTCATCACAGAACTCTACCGCCAAGCTCGATGCCATCCTCGCTGAGAACCCCGGCAAGTCCCTCGACGAACTCATCGAGGAGAAGAAGATCAACAACGACCAGAAGGCTCAGGCTATGAAGAAGCCTTCTCTTCAAGCTGCCGTCAACCATATTGAAGAGCAGATTGCCATCTACAAGCAGTTCGCTGCCCAATACGAAGAGAAGTTGGCCTCCCAGAAGGCTGAACTGTTGAAGGCGCACAAGGAGGAGCTGGAGGCTGTCCGTGGAAATGCCATTGCCGATGCGACTGAGTCTAGCGCAAAGGCACTGCGCGAGCGCCTGCTCACCTTGAGTAAGTTCCTGTGCGCCGCGGCCAACCTCCGCCGCGAGGGTGATGCTACTACTCTGGAGAGTCTTGCATTTGAGGGTGTCCTGTTCCAGGTCTACGGTGGCTCTCAGGATGCAGTCAATGCAATGGTGAAGTTGATTGATGGTGCCGATGAAAAGGTCATTGGTGTCGAGGGTGATGCGCTTGAGTTCACCTGTGAGTAGCGGGTTACCCCTCCATATTGCTGAGTCTGTTTACTGATATTGGTTATCCTTAGATGGTGATGTGAAGCAGGCCTCCAACAGATTCGCTCCCGCCGAGGAGATCACCGAGACTGTCCCCGAGACCACACCCGCCTCTGACCCTACCATAGCCAACGCTGGCCTTACCGAGCTTCAGGATGCCTCTTTCGGTGCCGCAGCCGCCCCTGCCTCCGAGAAAGATCAGCTCGCCCCGCCTACCCAGACTCTCGTTTCCGATGCTGCCAACACTATTGCGGAGAAGAGCTATGGCTCTTTTGACCAGGCCGGTGACACCGGTAATGTCGAGCTTCCTCGCGACCCTGCCGAAACCGACACTGGCCTCCAGGCCACACCCGCCAGCGCCGATGGCGGTTTGAACAACGGTTCTGCTGGCGTTGACGTTGCGCAAGAGAACGGTGCCAAGGGCCAATCCAATGGACGTCGCGGACGGGGCCCACGTCGTGAGTCATCTCGCGGTGGTGGCCGAGGCCGAGGCGATGGCAAACAGGCCCGTGGTCGTGGTGGTGGTCGCGGTCGTGGCGGTCGTGGACGCGGTGGCGGCAATGGTTCGCCTGCTGAAGCCCAGCCAAAGACCAACGGTGGCACTCCTAACTAATCCGCTGAAGTCTGCTTGCCACGGGCTGCTTCCTCGATATGGTTTTCTATCGAGTGATCTCCGGGCCATCTGCTTTTTTATTATTCCCCTCTACGATCACTGGTCCGATTTCATGGATCACGAACGCAACGAATTTTCTTCACGGAGAGTCACTTTTTTGATCTCTTCGTCTGGCTCTGCCAAAGTCTTATGGACCATGTTCTGCTATTTTTTTGAGCGTGCATATTCCCGATCTTCAGAGAGCTTTGCTCTCACGACATACATATGTATTTTATGGCTAATGTTTTATCGGCGCGTGTGAATGGACCGGTGGACAGGCTTAGTTCGGATATGAAGCGGAACTGATTGAGGTGACTTACACCGCTGCTTTCTCTATTCTTTGTAGATGGAGATGTAGACAACGCAAGTATATAAACACGTGACACCACGTTGCCCAAGCCACACCAAAACACGATAAGCACGCAATCAGTGGAGCTTCGCCTACAATCAGATCAAATCGCGAGTACATCTGTTAAACCCCTTCCTTTCATCTTCTTACTCTCTTTTCTCCTTCAAGCCCTCAATCCAATCCTGCAATATATACCCAGCGCCGGCAAACATGGCCATCGCTAGCGCCCAGCGTAAGCAGGTGTTGAAGGTGCTGATGCTTTCATTGTTGATAGATCTAGTAAGATGAATGCTCCTCCAAGCCACCAAAGTCGCTCTGGTCCAAACTAACAATACCTCCAGATCTCCTTTACATTTATTCTACCGCTCTTCCCCTCACTGCTCTCATTTTATCGCGCCCAAGATCCATCCCCGGATTCCCTTCTCAACCGCATCTTCCACTACCTAAACGCCTATAAGAACGCCTTCGCCCGTCCCATTGACTCGCGCTATGACATTGTCCTCCTCGGCGGAGCCCTCGGTTCACTATTCTCTCTCCTCCAGGCCTTCGCCGCCCCAGTCATTGGCCGCCTCTCCGACCGCTATGGCCGTCGTCGCGCCCTCCTCATCTCCATGATGGGCAATCTGTGGAGCGTCGCGCTATGGGTGTCAGCCCGGGACTTCCGCACTTTTCTCGCAAGCCGCATTATCGGCGGCTTGAGCGAGGCGAATGTGCAAATGGCCAATGCCATTGTGGCGGATGTCACGGATGCTGAGCATCGTGGCTCGTCCATGGCGTTGATTGGAGCTTGCTTCAGCATTGCGTTTACGTTCGGTCCGATGCTCGGTGCGGCCCTTAGCTCTGTTGATATTGTTGCCGAGAATCCCTTTATCGTGGCTGCCAGTGTTTCCTTAGCTTTGATCTTTGCAGAGACTACCTATCTCTGGGCTTGTTTGCCGGAGACGCATCCGCAGTTGACGGCACTTCAGCGTGAGGACGAGAACACGGAGACAAAGGGAGATGCGTCGAGTAAGAAGGCAGATGAGAAGAAGTCTGTCCCTGCTAATCGCGTCCATACTAACAGTCCTGCCCTTCTCAACGCTCTTCATTTCCTCTTCTTGCTTCCCTTCTCTGGCCTAGAATTCTCTCTTCCATTCTTAACTACCACTCTCTATGCAGGAACAGCTACAAAAGCTAGCCCTGCCGCATTGAACGGTCGTCTCCTATCTCTAATGGGCTTGATCGCTTCTCTCCTTCAGGGCACTCTAGTCCGTCGTCTTCCTTCTCTGATCACCCTTCGCGCCGGTGTCGTCGCCTGTGCCATCTCGTTTTTCTGTCTTGCTCAAGTTTCTTCTCCCTCGGGCCTGTATGCAGCCGGCGCTCTGCTGGCTGTTACCAGCGCTACCGTTGTAACGGGATTGAACAGCTTGGGAAGCTTCGAGGCACAGGATGCGGACCGTGGCGCGGTTATGGGTCGTCTGCGAGGATGGGGGCAGGCTGGTAGGGCCACTGGTCCTATTTTGTTCTGCTCTTTGTTCTGGTGGGCTGGTCGTGAGGCTGCTTATACTGCTGGTGGTGTGGCCATGTCTGTTGTTGCGGTTGGCGTGTTTACTTTGTTGAAATCGCCTGCTGTGCACAAGAAGACCGAGTGATTGTGTCACTTGAAACTTGGCTGGCCGTATTGTGTCGCTGGTCGATGCGTTACGTGCATGTATTATCATCTTCATTGCGCTCATATCGGCACATGTATTGGGAATTTTTGGAGTACTCGATTGTATTTTTAGTGGAATGTACAACTGCTTATTTGATTTATTTGCTCAATAATCTAGTAACCGGGTATAATACATAGAGTGGTGATGGTGAAGATGTCCTTATGGTCCTGCGAAATAGACAAGTTCAGAGGAAAGAGAGGGAGTTTGGGAATTTTGTCCAAAGGCCACATGAGATCAAAACGAAGCTGTATCTGCAGTACAAGCTTCCGCCTCCTCTATATGGCATGGAGCCAGCTCCATCAATTCGGTGACATCTTTTCTTGATGCCAGTTATGTAGTCATGGTCTCCGGCGGTGACTCGAATCAAACCCATGATTCTGACAAGTCTCCATGGCTAACCCAGGATTTGTGACAGGATCCAACGAGCCACGCGCCTTGCCAATAAGCCAGTCTGTCAAAGTAACGAACTTCGCAGTCCGTTCCCAGCCATCCGCTTCATCGGCATGCTCAATGGTATGAGTCAAGATCCGACCCTCCTCATCGAAAGAGAAGATAAATAGCCCAGTAAACTGCTCTTCTTTTGAGAGCTTAAAGATAGGCTCTTCGCCCCCGAGAAGCACACTCAGGCCTTTATTAGTACCATTTTTCGAAGCGGAGAGATGACTCTCTTGTAACGAGGCAGAATTTTGAGATGCGGTTGTTGAACCCGTCTTCGACGAGGGAGACGGGTTGTGGAAAGGTCCGCTGTCTGTTCGAGGCTCGGTCTTCCAACGGACTATTAGTCGCTCATCGCCGCAGTCGTGGTGTTCACCGTTGCGCAATGGATCGAGTAGTGTGCCTGAGCGCACGATCCTTTCGCTGAGTATCTGTAGCTTCACGTTTCCGAGTAAGGGGACGCTGCTCCATGCGACTGGGACTGTCCATAGTGCTGCACGGTAGAGGGTGCGTCCTTTGACAGTTGGGAGGTGTGGATGTGTGGATGGGAAGAGATGGAGGTTCACGTTTGGGG
>ERZ1673737.4345-NODE-4345-length-10111-cov-4.589499_pt1 | contig 10111 bp, 5 predicted proteins | sample MGYA00580211_ERZ1673737 | MGnify/ENA primary metagenome ERZ1673737 (study PRJEB41218, sample SAMN15661789) | gut metagenome | host: Homo sapiens | place: Canada: London | collected 2015-08-20/2019-03-30 | study: EMG produced TPA metagenomics assembly of... | reverse complement strand
TTCTGGCGCGTAGGAAGTGCGATAGACAACGGGGCCCCATGTTAGAGTGAGGAAATCCCGTTCTGGGCCTGGTGGTAGAGACCGCAAGCCTGGGGAAGATGCAAGTCGGTAGACTTCTTCTTTGAGGAATGTACTGGCCGATGATGCATAGAGGTTGGACTCGGACATTGGGTTGTCGCATCCCATTTTGGGATTGACTCGGGTATTATCGCGTCTTGAGGTTATCATTGTAGTTCATATATACCAGGAGTAGTTGTGATAAAGGTAGAAACGAAGGAGATTGACTGAGATGGAAGTGATTTAGAAGTGGCCACTCGTGGCGTCATTTCCATACTTCGAAGAGGCTGAAGGCAAACCGTTATTGAATGGGTTGGGACCTACCACTATTGGCCTGTCAATGGAAGGGATGAAGTCTAGAAGCATTCCTCTTCGGATAAGGGTCGGCTGCTTTACTGTATGTGTCCGGCCTGTGACGTCAACGATCTTTATGTGAATAACGAAACTCAATATTGCACTCTATATACCCGACAATCGCTAATATAATTTGCCTTGAGGGCTTGAAAAACCACGTCAGTTTCAAGCAGCCCGCATTCAAGAAGACACCTCGGGTTGCTTGCCTGCAGATCTGTCGCGCCCGGGACTGGTTTCTGTCCATTCAAGCGACCACTTATGTATCCCGCCTAACTCGAATACTCAGAAATCCCGGGATCCAGCGCATTGAGTCAGATGTCACCATATGAGGCCACTTTATCTAGTCAAAAGGATATAAAATGGCGTGCCCAACAGAGCAAGCCAATGTGATCAACTGCAAATCCGGAATTCAATGGCTGCCCTATGTAGTTAACCCTATCTAGTTACATTGAAGAACTTCAGACCTCACGAGAAGCACATCTAATCCGCAAAATAACCGGAAACGAACGCAAATCTAAATATTGAGGTTGGTCGACTTTGCGAGTCGTTAATGATTCTTATTGCTAGAAACTAGAACACTGAAGATTAGACTCATCTATTTCTTCAGTTGACGGGAATAATTCAGCCCTAGCAATATTACCACCTGTGAATATTACTACCTTTAGCCACAGAGATTATCCCATATTCATTCAACTGTGCAACTTATTCCGATGTTGCTGCTATACCCCATCAAGGAAGCCTCACACAACAACAGCTTCAGATCCTAGGAACCAACATGAAAGTGGCTGTACATAAGCAATCAAGTCGAAGTTCACCAAGCAAAAATAAACACATAGAGGTTCACCGTGGCGCAGTTGACCCCTCACTTCTTAGCTGAGTATACTTCGTATTCGGGAAGGAGAAACACGATGCCCAAAATACGCAACTGTCTTAGCGCTTCTCACTCCAAAGACCTACAACTCTTCCCAGATGCAAATTCCATCCAAAGAGAGCAGAGATACCAAGCAACACTAGCACCGAGCAGGGAAAAAAACATTACGGTCCCTCATTCAATGTCCACAATAAGCATAGAAACCAACCGTCAGACGAGACACCGCGACAAGTTCACAATCCAACTGCAATCCACAACGCTAAAAGAAAAGGTGGGGGGGAGAAAAAAGAACAAATGTCCATCCCCGATCCCCAAAGACGCCGACCAGGCACCAACGGAATCAACCCAGAACAAACCACATCCCACACAACAACATACACCTCAACCACGAGCAGTTCCTCATCATTCGGCCTGGGATTCGGCAACGCCGATCCTCCCAGTAGTCTCCTACAACCAGAGCCCCTGACCTTTCCACTCGCATCCAAGTTTCCAGATAGTGGGCCGTCATATAATTATGGAAACTCATGGCCGACAACGTCGACGCATTCGAGTACTATATCTAGTACTACGAGGCGTAAATATGACGAGGTCTGGAAACGAGAACAGAAGAAGATGGCCCTGTTTACTGGATTTTTCTTTGCGGTGGTGATTTCATTGTTTGTATATAGTTGGAGTTCGAGTAGGAGTGCAGGTGAGGGTGCTGATGCTGGAAGCACCATTAAGAGCAGTTGGTGTTTTTGGATTCCTCTGGGTCCTGTGTCAATTGGGTATGGGTCTGAGGGATTCCAGTGGAGTATTATGTGGTGGTTCTAGCAGGAGGAAGTGAGAAGCAGGTGTTGACTTTCTAGACAGATTCATACTATGGACATTGGTGTCGATAGTAACAAAGTTGTGACAAAGTCCTCGGCTCCATATCAATGACCTTGACTTGGAAGTCGATTAAGTTGCAATGCTTGAATTCTTACGAAGAGGAAGAAAATTTAATATGAACGATAGGAAGAACACCCGGATGAATTTCAAGGTAGAGAGCTAATGAGCGGGAACACCGTAGACAACGATCCAACCCATTACGACATAAGTATCAACGCAAATCAATCTAGAGACAGCCGACAGAATGTACAAGCAGAGAGTTCAGCGCGGAGAAAAAAGAAAGAATCTACCAGTCATGAAAGATCATGACAGAGGGGAAAGTAGACGATATGTGAAACCGGGATACAGAGAAGAAGATAAGAACAAGTGACAAGTGTGTGCGTGAAAAGGGAGATAAAGGCACAGATATAGCACAGAAACTCCCGGTAGAAAGAGGTATCGACAAGAATCGACTGTGAAGTGAAGAAAGGGAAACGTGAAAACTCATAATACAGGGAAATGGGTTTAACTGATTTAAATCGAACAGAATAGGGGGTATGGAACAAGGGAGACAAAAGATGTAGGGAAGAAAAGAAAAACAAAAAGACAACAAAAGAAGAAGATAAGTATACATCCAGCAAATAAAAGTAAGTTTAGGTGAGAATGAGACGATCGCTTTTGTATGGGCAAATCTCAAGCAAAGACGGCGACGACAGTCATCACACCTAGAAGCAGTTGAGGGTGCTCTTCTTCTTTTTCTTGTTGAGGGCAAGCATGCGCTCTTCGAGCTGAGCGCGGGCGGCCTCGGCTTCACGACGAGCACTGCGCTCCTCCTCGACAGCCTGGAGAGACAGGCGGGCAGAGCTGCGTTCCTTGCGAAGAGAGGTGAGCTCGTCTTCGAAGCCCCAGGCCTTCTTCTTCCAGGCCTCGCAGTCGCTCTTGACCTTGCTGCTCTGGGCTTCGAGGTCGCCGAGAGCTTCCTCCAGGGTGGCGGTGAGCTGCTTTTCGGCGTACAGGTGCTTCTCAATGGTTCGAATGCGGGCTTCCTGGTCTTCGACAATCTGGGCATTCACCAGCTCCTTGCTAGCGTGTCGAGAGCTGGGAGGGGATACACTGGATGAGCCATTGGTCTGGGCGATTGTGGGGAGAGGAGGAAGAGGAATAGCCGGCGGGGGCGAGGGAAGAGAAGCGGCGGAAGAGCTCTTGCGGAGATTAGATGTGAGGGAGCTGCTGCGGTCGTGCGAACCCTCACTGTTTCCGGTGTTCTTGATTTGGAGCTCCAGTTGCTCGATCCGCACTCGGTAAGTCTCAATGTCTCCCTCATAGATAACGATCTTGGCCTTGGCATCCTCCAGGGCTTGGTCACGCTCCTGTTGAATGACAGAGAGACGGTTGTGGTGCTGGTCGAAGCTGTTGGTAATCTGCTCCTCCAGCTCCTCGACAAGACGCACGCTCTTCTGCTTCTCAAGCGTTATCTCCTCAACCAAAGCTTCCTTCTTCTTGACCTGCTCGTCCTTCTGACGAAGAGTGTCCTCCAAAGTAGCGACCAAGAGAGCCAGCTCATTGACCTTGGCGTCCTGGGCGGTGTTCTTCTTTGTCAATTCATCCAGACGGCTGTCGGATTCACCGTGGGCCTCCAATTGCTTGCGAAGGTCGTCATTGGTGCCCATAAGCTCGGCATACTTTTCAGAGAAGTACTGCTTCTGGGACAAGACATCCTGAATTTGATCCGTCAACGACTCAGCGGAAACGTCAGAGTTGAGGAGAGTCGAAACAGCCTTGAGCAGCTTGACCAGTTCATCACGAGAGTCCGCAATGTCTTTTTGCAAGGCAGCCATAGATTTGTCATGCTCGGCATCCTTCTCAACAAGGCGTGCATCGTGCTCAGCCTGGAGAGCAGCCTTAGTCCGCTCCTCGAGCTCAGCCAATTCACGTTTGTGAGAATCGCGAAGAGTATCCAGTTCGCTCTTGTGCGAATCAAGCACGGATTTGTGGGTAGAGATCTCCTGCTCAAGCTCGGCCATCCGAGTAGTGAGGCCCAAGTCGACAGCGCCGGCATTGACTTCCTCATCGGTGGTGATCTGAGCGGACAACTTCTCCTGGGCATCGGAGTGTGACTTCTCTAGGCCCGCAATTGTAGCAAGCTGAGTAGCAATAGTGGACTTGTGATCTTCAATGTCCTTCTTGAGGCCTTCTACAAGTTCCTGCTGTTGGGCGCGGTCACCCTCAAGCTCTTGAGCAGTGACCTCCTTGTTGGAAGTGTCACCACCCTCAGTGCGCTCTGCACGCATCGCCTCAACAGAAGCCAAAGCAGCCTCAAGTTCGGCAAGGGTGCCAGTAAGCTGCGTCTCCGAGGACTGCAGAGACTCCAAGGCACTCTGGTGCTTGCCCTTCCACTGGGTAAGCTCGCCCTCGAGGGCACCAATCTTCTTGTCCTGCTCCTCGGCACCAGCATCCATAGCGCGAGTGGCGCTCTCCTGGGACTTGAGAAGACCGTTCAAGTTTTCAATCTCACCAAGCAGCTGCTTCTCACGGGTCTCATGGGCATCGCGGAGCTGGTTGATTTGCATTTCCTGAGAAACGACCTGGTCACGCAATTGGGACACCAGAGCCATATCGACAGGCGAGGTACCCTGCAAACTAGACCGTTCTCTTGTAAGACCAGAAATAATAGTCATCTTCATTTCCATCTCCTTCTTCACACTCTGGTTCTCAGCTTCAAGGGACTGGAGGCGCTCCATGCGGCTCTGCAGCTCGTGCATGGTCGCATCCAAATGGTAATCGAAGTTGTGCATGGCGTCTGGCTTCTCCGCGAATTCCTCAGTGGCAATCAGTCGCAGCCCGGTAAGCGCGCGGGTGGCACGGTCGACGCCGGACAGGAGGTTCTGGCTGGTCATGCGTCGAATCATCTTGAAACCGGGGGTCGAAGGGGGCGAGGATGACTTGGTGCGTTGTGCCTCTGCCTTCAGCTTTTCAACCAGGGCCAGAATCTCTTCGTGCTCGGTCTGCAACTCGGTGTACTTCTGAGCCAGCAATTCGGCACTCTCCTGGTGTTCGGCCAGCATCTTGCGCATACCCTCAGACTCCTCAGAGTCCACGGGTGGCACGACAGGGGTCGAAGGCGTGGATGAAACTTGCTTCGATCCACATTCAGAGGATTCGCGCAAAGTGGATGGCTCCCCGGCCGAGGATAATTCCGAGGAGAGTGACTGCGAGAATGAGTGTTGTGCTCCAGACTTCGATGTGGGAGTGCCTCCGTTTCCTAAAAAAGACACGGGGCGAGAGGGTATGTCGGTTTGAAGGTTGGATGCCGCGTGGCGAGCTTCGTCAAGCTTGTCCTGGCGGAGGTCAGCAAGGACCTTGAGGACCTGCTCGTACTTGGATTCAAGCACTTCGTAATCACCCATGGAGTTCTCGTGCTGGAGACGGAGGTCGAAGAGCTCCTGGGTAACTGTCTCAAGCTTGTCGGCAACGAACTTGGACTGAGCCGGGCTTGAGATAGGTTCCTGAAGAAGAGCCACAGATCGACGTGCCTCCATCTTACTGGTGACATTCTCCAAGACCTTCAAGTCCTCACCAGAAACATCAGTTTCCTCGCCAGATTGTTCAGCTGATTCATCTGATGCTTCCTGGATGGGCTCGATAAGATCCTCATCCGATTCAGGGATAGCTGTCTCTGCTGCTTCGCCAAGAACATCCAATGATGGCGTATGTCTGTGAGAAGCATGCGCACCGCGAGATGAGTGAGACATTGGTGGGTAATCAATGCCGTCGGGGGCAGCACGGCCCTCAGCCTCGTGGTAGTGATCTAGTTCGTGGAGGAGGTTATCCAACTTTCCAATGCCGCGCTGGCGTTCGATGACATGCTCCAATCGCAACACCTCGCGCTGCATCAGTTCCATATCCTGATCACCTTCCGCAAGTCGCTCTTCGAGTGTGGAAATGTACTCTTCACAGCTAGCTTCGCTATCGCGGGCCCGGCTGAGCTCCTTGCGGAGCTCAGCCACAATGGCAGCGTGTTGCTCCTCGCCTGTGGACTGGCCATCAAGCTTTGATTCCAGCTCATGGAGATAAGTCTCGGTACTGGCCTCGCGATCCAAGAGCTTTTGGACACGGGACTGGAGCTGCTCGCGGACGGTCTCGACGTAGGCACACTTGGTCTCACGCTCGAGAAGATCGCTTTCAGTGGCAGACAGAGAGGCACGGGTATCAGACAGAGAAGATTCCAAGCTTTGGATGGTCTTCTCGTACTCCAAGACCATCTGTTCCACAGACTCAGCAAATGACTTGGAACGCTGCATTCTCTCAACTGAGCTCTTGCCGATTTCCGAGGCAGCATCGTCCGTTTCATGGGTGTCGTGCGAGTCATTGGCCATGGTCGAAATGAGCTTGGCGTGCCGTTGGCTGAGGGAGTTGTAGCTCTCCTGGACATCCAGCAGTTGGTTCTGTAGATGCTTCTCGCGCTCATTCTTGCGTGCGGCTCGCTCAGGGGAGCCTCCTTCCCGTCGGTCGGATGCTTCGGCGTTGCGAATCTGTTGGCGCAGGAAAGCCACCTCAGCCTTGAGACGATCGATGACAGCCTGCTTGTCACCGTCATCGGCAATATGCTGGATGCGGGGCTTGCTCTGGATGGCTCTGGCGCGTTGGGCGTATGAAATAGTGTTCAAAGTCTCGCTCAGGTGGAACTCGGCCGGAGTCACGCAAGCAATCATATACGTATAGGCATTCCCACCGAGTGAATCCTGAAGCAGTCGGGTGAGCTTGGAGTCACGGTAAGAAACGTGGGAACCCTGTTGGCGCGAGGAAAGTTGCGAGATGACCTTTCCGAGCGCTGCCAGACCAGCATTGATGGAAATACCCTCCTTGGCGCGTTCGCCGGAGGCACCAGTGTTCTTGAGCCGCTCGCTACCTGCCAGATCCACGAAGTGGAGCTTGCTGTCGACGGTAACCGACTCACCTGAGAACGAGTCGACCGGCATCGACATGCGCTTCTCCCTAGCGGGGCTGGAGGTCGTTTGGCCAGCAGAAGGCTTGCGCTGGACAAGGTTCAAACTGAAGACGGCATGCGACCGAGAGGATTTGGCGTTGATGGCGGTGGAGTCTGTTTGACGGATGGTCGAGCCGAAGTTCAGGGCACCGATCAGATCATCGAAGGAATTAATGTTCACTTGGTGCAGACCGGTCAGAATAATGCGGCCCTTGGTGTCTTCGCGAATCGTCACGTTGCTGCGGTCATTTGCGGCGGTGGAATCTGGGAGCAGCAAATCTCTCAAGTGCTCGTTATAGATCTGTTTCTATCAGCAGATGTAACGCGTACATAGCCCAATAATCGAAAGCGCACCTCCACGTATGTAGCCTTCAGCTGCCAGGTCTTCTCCTGGGTAGGCTTTCCAAAGTTCGAAGCGGAACTCATCGAATATCGTTGCGGTGTGCGGAGGCCCGTAGTCGAGTTGGAGCCGTTCCGGTTGTGTTTTGAGGGGCCGTCCAATTTATCGAACAAGACCTGCGCAGCACGAGGGATAATACCTAAATTAACACGCGATTAGTCTCCTGAGAGTTGTACAACAGCGGTGGAAACTCACCCATGTCCTGCAGGTTATTCTGCTCGCCGGGGCCGGAGGTACCCATTGTGAATGATTTTCCAGCACCGGACTGGCCATAGGCCATGATGGAAACATTGTAGCCCTGGACGAAAGAGTTGACACTGTCACTGACGTATTCCCAAACACCCTCCTGCTCAATGGTCTCCGGGAACACGCGATCGAACACAAACAACTTGCGTCCCTGGGGAACATCCACAGCGAGGCTGGTGGGTGCCGTGACATGGACCATCGAACGTTGGAATCGCTGGGGAATTAACTCGTAGCCGGGGTCGGTTGGTTTCAGAGGAGGTCGCACACGGACAGCTGCCCGAGTCAGTTTGGTTCCAGGCTGGGGAATAAGATAGCACATACCGACTTTGACTGCTGTCTTGCCATCCTCGTCGGAGGCACGACTGCCTCCCTGCCTGCTGCTCATACTCAGGCGACTGTTACTGCGCGGCGTGCGCATGACGGCACTGATGGGTCGCGGGGGTGCACCAGTCGGTGATGCTGGCGGTGAGACTGTCATCTCCCCAAATACCACGCCAGGTGGGAAAGAAAGAGAATCGAAAAGCTAATTGGGAGGTGTAGGCATGAGGCGCGAGAAAAGGAGATATGCCTATGTGGAGAAGTGTCAGTGCCCCTTAATTTTTTTCAGCAAAATAAGAAGTTCGGCAAGGAAATCCAAACACCCCGGATGAACTGCAGGCAAGAAAGGGAGGAAATCAGGAATAACGTTACTGTACATGCACATGTACCTGGAGACACCTAGAATAGTTTAGCTTCGAGTAAGATGAAGGGGGCCAAGCGAGTTCAGGGGCAGTAGTGTTTATGTTCTCTACAACTCTATAACTAAATCATCCGGAGTCTTCTTTCACAACTGTAGTAAAACGGTTCTCTTCACCAAAATGCCTCTATTTGCCCTTTGCATAAATACTCCGCGCACATGTTTCAATAGTTACCTTTCCTTGCACCTAATGTCCACTATTTGACGCGCTATATACAGCCCGAACCCAGGTCTCCACAGAGCCTTAAAGTGTGCAGGGAACAGTCCACACGTTCTAGCCGTTCGTTTCAGATTCCTTTGCATGGGGCCCCAAGTCCACTTGGAGAAACCTATCCGAGATTGCGTCTCCTTTCAAGAAAGAAAGAGAGAAGCAGACAGTGTCGATCGGTGCGCTCACTTCCACATAGAGTCTAAATCGTTCAGGGACGGGCCAGTCAGTCCGATGTAGTAATTTCCCCTGGTTCCACCTTTCAGCCGTTTATGTCAGCGGAAGTCCTGGAGAGGCTCTTTGCTGTTCACCGGAATCATTTATAAAATGAGTCTATACTTCCGTTCTTCTTGAAAAGAGTCACTCAAATTTAGGCTTAAAATCTCATTTATTTCTTGGCCTTTTTTTTTTTTTTGGCTTTACTTACACTTTGTCTTTCATCGGAAGCCGAATGGCCCGACCCACTCGTACTAATCAGACCGTTAAGGGATGATCTTCGATAATTTCTCGATTCCTGGCCCATTCGGCTCGGTTCTTCCACATCTCAAGCCCTGACATCCACCATGCACGTACAATATTGTGCATGATCACAGCTGCTCATGTGACTCGCCAATAGAAAGCGGTCCCTTCTTTACCATGATCGTGAGCACCTCGTACAGCACATCGGCGGCAGCCCTGAAAGAAACACGTCAGGTTCGTTCGTCTTTAGATCGGAGACACATAGACACATACATAGTTGACAACTCCGCGTTGGTATCATACGCCGGAGCCACCTCGACAATATCCGCACCAATAAAGTTCAGTCCGTCCAGGCCACGAATGATAGTCCGCAGTTCACGCGTGGACCATCCACCAGTCTCCGGGGTACCGGTAGCCGGTGCGACTGCATTATCCGACTTTTAGAATATAATCTGATGGCAGATTTCAGGGGACTCCACTTACAAGCAGGATCCAACGTGTCAATATCAATTGAAAGATAGACAGGGTTGTCTGTTCCAACACGGTCGCGGATCTTCTTGATAATGCCATCCGTCCCTGCATAACAAGTGTTAAACCGATTGCAACAATAGCGAGAACATAACGGAGTATAAATACCAATTGTATCAATCTCTCGGGCCTCAACAATCTCAAACCCACAATATCCATCATTCTCATAGTCAGACGGACCTGAAAGCGTGGTACGAATACCAGCGTGGATGTTAGTGTCGTTCTTCAACAGTCCCTCCATAGCAGCATGATAGAAGTATGTCCCGTGGTTAATAGCAGCAACCTGGCTAGGCGAGCCACCAAAGACCTTGGGTTTCCACGAATCCCTAATCAGAACCAGTTAGTCAATCTGCTACGGTGGTCCTTCAGATGGGACGATCGCCTCACAAGTGACTATCAAAATGAATAACCGTCAC
>ERZ1673737.4344-NODE-4344-length-10111-cov-8.889021_pt1 | contig 10111 bp, 7 predicted proteins | sample MGYA00580211_ERZ1673737 | MGnify/ENA primary metagenome ERZ1673737 (study PRJEB41218, sample SAMN15661789) | gut metagenome | host: Homo sapiens | place: Canada: London | collected 2015-08-20/2019-03-30 | study: EMG produced TPA metagenomics assembly of... | reverse complement strand
AACCAAGCACCGAAGCAAGTACAGAACCAAGCAAGGAAGAAACGAAACCAAGCACTGAGTCAAGTACAGAACCAAGCAAGTCAGAAACGACCCCAAGCACAGAATCAAGTACAGAACCAAGTAAGGAAGAAACGACCCCAAGCACTGAGTCAAGTACAGAACCAAGCAAGGAAGAAACGAAACCAAGCACAGAATCAAGTACAGAACCAAGCAAGGCAGAAACGAAACCAAGCACTGAAACAAGTACAGAGCCAAGCAAGGAAGAAACAACACCAAGTAGTACAACTACTGTTGTTCCTACAAATAGCAACAGTGTTAGTACCGTTGGTCGCCCAGTTTTACCAACAAATTCATATATTTTAGTAGACCAGGCAACAGGTATCGTCTTGCAAAACCCTGATTTTGCTCAAGGTGGCTATAGTCTCCTTGTTGAAGTTTTGAAAGATGTTAAAGAACTAGCTGGTAAAGATTACAAGGCATATAATATTCAATTATCGAACCAAAATAATCCTATACATCAAATTAGTCCAACTGTTGTGACCATTCCAGTAAATAGCCAAAAAGAAGTAGAAGCAGTTTATGGTATCGGTGAAAATGGTCAATTGGAATCCTTCCAATTCCAACTAAATGAAGATCAGTCAGCCGTAACATTTACAACCTCTCATTTCTCAACTTATGGTGTAGTTTATAAATCTGCAGCAAAAATTGAAGAGAAGAAAGGTGAGAAAAAATTACCATCAACCGGACAAAGTATCTCAATCGCGACGATGGTAGGCGGAGTTCTTTTGACAGTTTTTGGATTTGGCTACTACATCGAAAAACGTAGAACCCATTAAACGATACAGTTTATAAGATACAACAAAAAAGGAAGTGAGAATGAAATCTCTCTTCCTTCTTTTTTAGTCTGCAGTTTGTTCAGATGCTTCTAATTTTTTTCCAAGGTCGATAATATATTGTTTAAGATCATCTTTGACTTGAGGGTGTTTCAAGGCATAGTCAATCGAAGTTTTCATGAAGCCGAATTTATCACCTACATCGTAGCGTTGGCCTTTAAATTCACGGGCAAAGACTCGTTGGGTCTTATTGAGGGTGTCGATCGCATCCGTCAATTGAATTTCATTTCCAGCACCTGGTTCTTGATTTGCAAGAATATCAAAGATCTCAGGAGTCAAGAGGTAGCGGCCAATGATGGCGAGATCACTCGGTGCATCTTCTGGAGCTGGTTTTTCGACAAACGTTTCAACGCTATAAAGACCATTGATGCCCTCTCCTTGAGGTGCGATCACACCGTAAGAAGAAACCTCTTCGTGAGGGACTTCCATCACAGCGATAGTGGATGCATGGGTTTCATCGTAGTCGTTCATCAATTGTTTGGTCAATGGCAAGGCATCATCATTGGTGATGTCCATCAGGTCATCTCCCAACATGACAACAAAAGGCTCATTCCCAACAAAAGCTTTCGCCTGAAGAACAGCATCTCCTAAACCTCGAGGGTGACTTTGGCGGATGAAATGAAGATTGATCGCTGTTGTATCATTGACCAACTTGAGTAAGTCAGTCTTACCTTTTTGCTCGAGGTTGTATTCCAATTCAAAGTTAGAATCGAAATGGTCTTCGATCGAACGTTTGGCCTTCCCTGTTACGACAAGAATTTCCTCAATTCCAGATTTCAGAGCCTCTTCTACGATGAATTGGATCGTAGGTTTGTCAACGATTGGCAACATTTCCTTTGCCAAAGCTTTGGTAGCTGGGAGGAAGCGTGTCCCCAAACCAGCCGCAGGAATGACTGCTTTTCTAACTTTAGTCATATAGTTTCCTTTCTAAAAGGTAGGATTGATGTTAGGGTGGTTGACTTATTTCCACTCGTTTTCTTCTTTAAATTCATTGCTCATCATGTGGTGGATAGCTTCGCGGATATCTTTTCCTTCGTAGATGACTTGGTAAATGGCCTGTGTAATCGGCATGTAGACATCCAATTCTTGCGCCAGCTCATGGGCGACTTTGGTCGTAGAGATCCCTTCAATGATCATACCCATGTTGGCTTCGATATCTTCCAATTTTTCGCCACGACCGAGAGCATCCCCAGCTCGCCAGTTGCGAGAGTGAACAGAAGTTCCGGTAACGATCAAGTCACCGACCCCAGACAAACCGCTATAGGTCAATGGGCTAGCTCCGAGCTTAACGCCAAGGCGCGTGATTTCAGCAAGACCGCGTGTGATGATGGCTGCTTTGGCATTGTCACCATAACCAAGACCGTGCAAGGCTCCAGCTCCGACAGCAATGATATTCTTCAAGGCTCCAGCAGTTTCCACTCCGATAACATCGGTATTGGTGTACAGGCGGAAGTAGTGATTGCTAAAGAGTTCTTGAACATAACGTGCGGCTTCTAAATCTATTGAGGCAGCTGTAATGAGGGTGATGTCCCGTACGATAGTTTCTTCGGCGTGACTAGGTCCAGAAACGACCACCACCTCGCTGCGAAGAGAAGCAGGGATTTCTTCTTCAAGGATTTGAGAAATCCGATCGTGTGTACCAGGTTCTAGCCCTTTAGAAGCGTGCATCACTGTGACAGGGTGATCCAGTGTTTCAGCGACTTGTTTAGCGACCAGGCGGGTCACCTTTGTAGGAACGACAAAAAGGATGGCATCCACACCGTCCAAAGCTGCTTTCAGATCGGTCGTAGCAGTAATTTGATCGCTAATAACGATGTCTTTGAAATAGCGTTGATTGGTATGAGTGGTATTAATTTCATCGATTTGTTCTTGGATATTTCCCCAGAGACGGACTTCATGGCCGTTATCATTGAGGACTTGTGAAAGGGCTGTTCCCCATGAACCAGGACCCAATACTGCAACGGTTTGTTTTTCCATTGTATCTTCCATTTCTATGTCTATTTTTCAACGAGGCTAGGAATCTAGCGCTTGCACCTTCGAAAAGGCCTAATGAGTGCCTTGAAGGACGATTCTATTTTCCTCTCTATTTTAACATAATATAGGTAAAAAAACTTGTATGATTATCAATTGTTTTGTGAGGAAGGTGAGGGTGATAAATAAAATCTATCACGGTTTTAAAAAATACATATTAGACACTATCACTAATGGGTGGTAACATAAGTATTAGTAAAAATGAAGGAGGAATGAATATGTGCAGAACAATTGTTGGAGTATCCGCCAATCTCTGTCCGGTGGACCCGGAAGGGAAAAACCTTCATTCCTCTGTATCTAGTCAGTTTGCGGAAGGGATTCGTCAAGCAGGTGGACTTCCAATGGTCATCCCGATGGGGGATCCTTCCTTGGTTAAGGACTATGTTGAAACGATTGACAAATTGATCTTAAGTGGAGGCCAAAATGTCGATCCTAGTCTCTATGGCGAAGAAAAAACGATCGAGAGCGATGATTACAATATCGAACGGGATCAATTTGAGCTTGCCCTACTGAAGGAAGCAGTACGCCAAAACAAACCGGTTCTAGGAATTTGCCGTGGGGTTCAGTTGATCAATGTGGCTTTTGGAGGAACACTCAACCAAGAGATCGAAGGGCATTGGCAAGGACTTCCGTTTGGGACTTCCCATTCTATCCAGACTAAAAAAGGCAGTGTGGTAGAGCAGCTTTTTGGACAGGCCAGTCGGATTAATTCCGTGCACCGTCAAAGCATCAAGGATCTCGCGCCAAATTTCCGTGCGACTGCCTTTGATCCGCGCGATCACACCATCGAAGCCATTGAAGCTGTAGATGGTCATCGCATTATGGGCTTGCAGTGGCACCCAGAATACTTGGTTAATGAAGAAAAAGGGAATTTAGAACTCTTCCGTTATTTGTTGCAAGAGTTATAATGAAGTTAGAGATTGGACTTGAGCCGATCTCTTTTTGTGTCTTAGAAAGGACGCAAAAATACCGGAAATAAGATCAGAAAACAGGACGGTCATCAATAAAAAAACAGGTCCATCTAGCAATGCTAGATGAAAACCTGTTTTAGAATTATTCGTGGCGTTTTTTAGCAACGAGCATGCTTCCAGCACCTGCAAGGGCAAGACCTGCTGCAACAAGTCCAGTACTTACTGTTTCACCAGTAGAAGGAAGGGTATGTTTCTTATCTTCTTTTGGTTGACTTCCAGAAGGTTTATCTCCTTTTGGTTTGTCTGTTGACGGTGTAGTAGGCGGAGTTGGTGGTGTAGTAGGCGGAGTTGGTGGTGTAGTAGGCGGAGTTGGTGGTGTGTTTGGTGGTGTTAGATAGTTTATAACTGTCCCCTTGTCTACTACAAGGTTAGGTGCAGCTTTTAATTCGCTAGCAGATACAGTAATAACATTCGTTAACAATTGGTATCCAGTTGGAGCTGTCAATTCTTTGATGACATAATCTTTTGCTTCAAATCCAATGAAAGTTACGAGACCATTCTCATCTGAAGTAGCAGTCGCTTGGCCTTCACCATAAGGGTTAGCGACTGGAGTTGTACCATCTGCCTCATAGAGTCCAAATACCGCTCCTAGAAGACCTTTACCTTCTTCACTTACCTTGTGCAATTGAATGTTGTAGAGTTTTAATTCAGGTTTGTCAACAGTTGGAGGAGTTGGTGGAATTGAAGTGAACGGTTTGTTAACGACATTTCCTTTATCCACTACATTGTTTGAAGCAACCAAATCACTAGCTGCGATCTTGATGACTTCATCTGATAATTGGTAACCGGCTGGAGCAGTGAGTTCTCTCACTACATAATCTCTTGCTTCCAAGCCTGTAAAGGTTACAAGACCATCTTTATCAGAAGTTGCGGTCGCTTGACCTTCACCATAAGGGTTAGCGACTGGAGTCGTACCATCTGCCTCAAAAAGTCCGAATACTGCACCAGCAAGAGCCACACCTTCTGCATTGACCTTATGTAATTGGATGCTATAAAGCTTCAATTCAGGCTTATCAACAGTCGGAGGAGTTGGTGGGATAGAAGTAAATGGTTTATTCACCACATTTCCTTTGTCTACCACGAGGTTAGTTGCATCGCTTAGTTCACTAGCAGATACGGTAACAATATCTGTTGATAATTGGTATCCAGTTGGAGCGGTTAATTCCTTGATAACATAATTTTTCGCTTCAAATCCAATGAAGGTTACAAGACCATTTGCATCAGAAGTTGCAGTCGCTTGACCTTCACCGTAAGGGTTAGCGACTGGAGTAGTCCCATCTGCCTCAAAAAGCCCGAATACAGCACCTGCAAGAGCATTTCCGTCTGCGTTAGCTTTGTGCAATTGAATGTTGTACAGTTTCAATTCAGGTTTGTCAACAGTCGGAGGAGTTGGTGGAATGGAAGTTGTTACCAATTTGTTAGTGAAGGATTTCTTATCACCATATGCCACAGAAGCTTTGAGTGTATTGCTTGCATCATCTTTTGTGACAGTTACAGTAGCATCAATACTTCCTTCATCGTAGGTCATTCCTTTTGCTTTGCTTTCAGGAATAACTTCTTTAATCGTGTAGTGGAAGGTTTTTCCTGCGTCCTCTGATGAATATGAAATGTCATCAAAGGTTACCGTACCATCTGCAGCATTTTGTTTTGTTTGAAGAACTTTTCCGGTTTCATCCAACAAGGTAAAGCTGAATTCGCCATCTTTCAAGGTACGACCTTCTAAAATCTTGCTAGCTGAAATTTTAGCTTTTGCTGGTTGAGGAGCCGTATAAGTATTTGAGAAGGTTTTATTATCTGGATAAGCCACATCTGCTTTCAGGTTGTCGCCATCTTTTTTTACCTTAACAGTTACTTGTTTATCAGTCTTGTCATAGGTAATACCTGGGGTATTTCCAGCTACTTCCTTAACAGTGTAGGTGTGTTCACCTTCTTCGGTGTACTCAATTGGTGCAAATGTTACTTTTCCGTTTTTGTTGGTAACAGTTTGAAGCTTAGTTGCACCCTCGTACAATTCAAAGTTAAACTCACCGTCTTTTAGATCACGGCCAGTAAGAGCTTTATCCAGTTCGATGGTAGCTTTTGTTTCTTTTGGCTTATCTTTCGGATTTACAATTGTTTTCGTTACTGAACGATCATCTCCAAAATCTTCAACATTAACTTCTGTAACTGCATCCTTGATAACGTGACCTGAAGGAGCTTCGATTTCAGTTAAGATATACTTATCTTTCAACAACTTGTTAACAGCAATGTTACCATTTTCATCTGACTCAAACTCACCAATAACTTGATTGTTTGCTTGGCGAACAACTCTAAACTTAGCACCTTTAAGAGGTTGATTTGCATCGTCTACTTTATGAATATTGATTGAGTATACATAACCAACACCAGAACCACCAGCGACTTGAACTGCAGCAACGTTAGTTACATCTTTACTCTCAATCTGTTTACCTCTAAGAGTTGCCTCGTTTTTCAAAAGTTCACCATCTACAGGTTCATAATTCAATTGTACTTTATAATCGATACGATATTGATCTTGATCAGTAATATCACCTAAATCAATAACAAATGATTGTCCATCTTCACTGATTGTTATCTTGTGTTGATCAGTTACGTCGACGCGATTAGAGAATACCCACTCACCAGTTTCGTAAGAAAACTTACCTTTGATAACTTTGATACTATCTTTTACATAGGATGCATTCGTAAATCTCAAGTGATCTTCAATTGTTACACCCTTGATATTTTGTTTGTTACGATTGACAGAAATTGTGTATTGAACTTCTTTATGATTTCCGCTATTAACCCAGCTAGTCTTTGTTAAAAGTCTTGGGTTCCCATCTCCAATCCCTTTGAAAGTAACTTTACCTGCAACTTTTGTTTCAGAGTTTACTGTAACTACAATAGGAATTTCACCTTGTTGAGGATGTTTTTTAAAGTCAATACGTGCATAAAAGAAGAAAGATCCATTCGTATCAGAGTGCGTTTCAACATAATCTGTATAAGTTAATGTTAATTTTTTGTTGGTAGCATCAACCGTTGCGTGAGCAATCACTTCGTTAGTATTGATATCACGAATTTCAAAACTATCCGAAGTAATCATTAATGCATCTGGTACAGTAACTACTGTTTGATCGCCAGCTTTAACATTTTTTCCTGCTAAATCATATGTAGCATTAATACGGAACGTTGCCCATTGTTCTAAATCCCAAGTAAGGTTGCCTCCTTCATTATTGGAAACTTGGATATTTTGAATTGTATCGGCAAATTTTCCGCTTACTGTCACTCCAGGAGTTTCTGCTGAAGTGCGATGTAGACCTAAAGCGAAAAGCATGGCCACTAAACAAAGGATAAATGAGAAAATTTTAATATTCCTATTCTTTTTCATTTTATCTTCCCTTTTCATAAAAAATTGTGCCTAATCATCAATGACTGATTACTCTTAAAGATAGGAACGTTTAAATCCAATCTGTTGGTAATTAGAATTGAGTGCTGAGACACGACCTCCATAAAATAATTTTATAGGGTAAAATATTTTACTTTTAAAATTATTCCCTACACAGGGAATTATAGCAAAAATAACCCTTATCTTCAAGCTTAAAATAGCATTTTTTAGCACAAATTATATGTCATATCAGTCATGATAGCGTTTTGTTTTCAGAAAAAACATGAAAACAAAATGTGACTTCCAGATTGAAGAGAATTCTTTTTAAAAATACGAATAGTAGTATAGGAGAGACGCTAGGGCAAAGTGATGGTATAATAGAAGAGATAGAAACTATTTAGAATGAAAGTGGAATGATGATGACAAAAATTCGTGGATTTGAACTTGTATCAAGCTATACCAATCAGGACTTGTTGCCAAAACGGGAGACAGCGCATGCAGCTGGTTACGACTTAAAAGTGGCAGAACGCACGGTGATTGCTCCTGGGGAAATCGTCCTAGTCCCAACTGGGGTCAAGGCCTATATGCAACCGACTGAGGTGCTTTATCTTTACGATCGCTCGTCCAACCCTCGCAAAAAAGGCCTGGTCTTGATCAACTCTGTTGGGGTTATCGATGGAGACTACTACGGCAATCCTGGAAATGAAGGCCATATCTTTGCTCAGATGAAAAATATTACCGACCAGGAAGTCGTCCTTGAAGTTGGCGAACGTGTGGTTCAGGCTGTCTTTGCACCTTTCTTGATTGCAGATGGGGATGAAGCGGATGGCGTGCGGACCGGTGGATTTGGGTCAACAGGGCACTAAGATGAAGATTATCTTTGTCCGTCATGGGGAGCCAGATTATCGTGTGTTAGAGGAGCGTGCTTATTCCGGATTTGGAATGGATCTAGCTCCCTTATCTGAGAAGGGAAGGAAACAGGCTCAGGACCTTTGCCAAACCCCCTTGTTGCAATCAGCTGATCTGCTAGTAGCTTCAGCAGTAACGCGAGCTTTAGAAACAGCTTCTTATCTGGCTTGTGCTACGGGCCTACCTTTGAAAGTAGAACCCTTATTGCACGAATGGCAGGTATACGAAAGTGGTATAGAGAATTTTGAAACAGCTCGGACTCTGTTTCTAGAAAATAATGGGAAGCTCCTTCCGGATAGCCCAATTCAATATGAAACTGCTGAGGATATGAGAGCTCGCTTTATTGAAAGTTTGGCCAAGTACCGAGACTATCAAAAGCTTGTAGTGGTTACCCATCGTATGCTCATGCGCCAGTTTGTGCCAAATGAGAAGATTGATTTTTGCCAAGTGATTGAGTGTGAGATAGAGATTTAGAAAGAGGTTTATCATCGCTAAGAAAAAAACGACTTTTATTTGTCAAAATTGTGCCTATAATTCACCCAAATACCTAGGGCGCTGTCCTAACTGTGGTTCTTGGTCTTCTTTTGTCGAGGAAGTTGAGGTCACCGGGGTTAAGAATGCGCGTGTGTCCTTGACGGGTGAAAAGACCAAACCTATGAAATTAGCGGACGTGACCTCTATCAATGTTCACCGGACCAAGACGGAGATGGAGGAGTTTAACCGCGTCCTTGGAGGCGGAGTGGTACCAGGAAGTCTCGTCCTCATCGGTGGGGATCCTGGGATTGGGAAATCGACCCTTCTCCTTCAAGTGTCGACCCAGCTATCTCAAGTGGGAACGGTTCTCTATGTTAGTGGAGAGGAATCAGCCCAGCAGATCAAACTTCGAGCAGAGCGCTTGGGGGATATCGACAGTGAGTTTTATCTCTATGCCGAGACCAATATGCAGAGTGTGCGAGCAGAAGTAGAGCGCATCCAACCTGACTTTCTGATCATTGACTCCATTCAGACCATTATGTCTCCTGAAATTTCAGGAGTCCAGGGATCGGTTTCTCAGGTGCGGGAAGTGACAGCAGAGCTCATGCAGCTAGCCAAGACCAATAATATCGCCATCTTTATCGTTGGACACGTAACAAAGGAAGGAACCTTGGCAGGTCCTCGGATGCTGGAACACATGGTGGATACGGTACTCTACTTTGAGGGGGAGCGCCACCATACCTTCCGAATCCTGAGAGCAGTCAAAAACCGCTTTGGTTCGACCAATGAGATTGGGATTTTTGAGATGCAGTCAGGTGGCTTGGTTGAGGTTCTCAATCCGAGTCAAGTTTTCCTAGAAGAACGTTTAGACGGTGCGACTGGTTCGTCCATCGTAGTGACCATGGAAGGGACACGTCCAATTCTTGCTGAAGTGCAGGCCTTGGTGACTCCGACTATGTTTGGGAATGCCAAGCGGACGACAACGGGGCTTGATTTTAACCGAGCTAGTCTCATCATGGCAGTGCTAGAAAAACGAGCGGGTTTGCTCCTTCAAAATCAGGATGCCTACCTCAAGTCTGCAGGTGGTGTCAAGTTGGATGAGCCAGCTATCGACCTAGCCGTAGCCGTAGCCATTGCTTCCAGCTACAAGGACAAGCCAACCAACCCGCAAGAGTGTTTCGTTGGAGAGTTGGGCTTGACTGGAGAAGTCCGCCGAGTCAATCGGATCGAGCAACGGATCAATGAAGCGGCTAAGCTCGGTTTTACCAAGATTTATGTACCTAAAAATTCTCTGACGGGGATCACGACACCATCAGGTATCCAAGTGGTCGGTGTGAGTACACTAGCTGAAGTCTTGAAGAAAGTGTTTTAATAGAAGAAAAGAGGCTGGGACGAGAGTCCTAGCCTCTCAATTGTTTTTGGATTGTCGAGCAAGACGCAGTGGTTGAGTG
>ERZ1673737.4343-NODE-4343-length-10112-cov-4.204832_pt1 | contig 10112 bp, 10 predicted proteins | sample MGYA00580211_ERZ1673737 | MGnify/ENA primary metagenome ERZ1673737 (study PRJEB41218, sample SAMN15661789) | gut metagenome | host: Homo sapiens | place: Canada: London | collected 2015-08-20/2019-03-30 | study: EMG produced TPA metagenomics assembly of... | reverse complement strand
CTGAGAAGGAGGCATCGACGCAGTTGTTTGATAGCTTGGCATTCACTGTGGCATTTCCCCGCAGGCAATGGAGTTGGGAGCACGACTAGAAGAGTGCGCGTGAATCATGGTGTCACATGCCTTTCTCTTCAATTGCAAATTGCGAACACTGTGAATGGAGCAAAGTGAAGATGCTGCGAGTATGTGAGAGGCAAGGGCACATGACGTCCACGGATAAACAGTCCTCCCGCCTCCACTTGCCTCGGCGTTCAATCCTCTCCCTGATCCCTTGTCTGCCCACAAGGGTTGTGAAGCCTGTACAGCCCATCATGGCAACTACTGAAGGTCCTGCAAGGGTGCACGGTAAGTACAAGCGTTCTTGCTTGGTTGAAGCCTTGCTAACCCCTGGATGCCCGACAGACCGAAATGCACGTCGTCGCCCGTTCTCAAGCTGGATGAAGCGCCTGGCGAACCTCAAAAGCTCCTCCGATTCGACATCAAACCGCTGGTCCAACAAACGCCATATAAATAATAAGGGCAAGAAGAGCGACCAAGGCAACAATCCATACCCTCTCTCTGGAACGATCAATCGTCACACAGGAAACCAAACACCCACCGACTCGTACACAGATCAAAACTATGGCTCGGAGTGTCGCTCACGAAGTGGATCTTCTATGGTCCTATCGAATTATGATAACCCGGCTCCTATGACCAGTGCTAAATCGAATGCGCCGACTATTTCGACGAACGGTGATACCACTTTCTCCGAAGCCGCCTATTCAAAGGCTGGCACCTTGACAACTGGCACTGAAGGTTTCAGTACTCACGGAGGCGGGGAGGGTAGCACGTTTTCATCGCCGGCGCCCTCGGTTCGATCGATGACAACTACCCTGACGACCGTGCACTCGGCGGCACCCTCGACTCAGTTGTACAACACACACAACAATCACCATGGACACCACAATGGCAGCTCGACAAATGGGTCTATGAACCAGCAAGTTCAATTCTCTCATCAGTTTCCCTCAACCTCATCGCCGGCCACCGCAGTCCCTTCACACTTGGTTCCCCATCATTCTATGACCTACAGCACCGCAACCGCCAACAATGTTTTGACTGATAATGCTTCTCTCCTCACCCTCGCGAGCTCTTCTAAGCGACGCCGCCGCAACTCTCTCGATACCAATGCATCTGTCCGTGCGTTGGCTCCGTCCTCAGTATTCGGTGGTAGCCGCGAAAGCCTGCCACTGAGTGTTTTGAGTGGAAACACAAATGAAGCATCCAACACATCTGTTTTCAATGCTTCCGGTGTCCTTAGTCGACCAAGCATTGTTGGACTTGCTAGCGCAGAGCGCATCAGTGTTTATTCGTCCTCCGGGGCTGCCCCACTAGCTACTAGCGCCGAGCGAACTGGCTTCTACACTACCAAACAAACGGTCAGCGGTGACGGAGCCAGCATTCGCAGTGGTGTGCAATCGCACAGTCGAAACGACAGTACTGCTGCCAGCATCGTAGGTGGTGTTAGCTCTCCACTAGCCCTTACTGGTCGCGTGAGCCGCAGAAGCTCCGGCTGGGGAGAGATTACTGGTGAAGAGGACAACAACGAGGATAAGCGGACTGAAATGAAGGAGGAAGATGAACCGGCGACCGAAGGTGGGAACGGCTCTGATGAGCCACCGAAGGAATGATTCCACATGGCACGATCGCCATGTATCAGCTGGTCCCAATTGGCTGGCGATGCTTGAAGCTTGAATGACGTTACGCAAGGACATTTCGGAATTTGAGCGAATAGCGATTCTTTACTACATAATGACTTGATGCATTGAGCTTGCGGATTCGGTTATTTTTAATGGCTTGTTGGCGTTTTCTAGGCTGGGACTTTGATACCCTATGCGGTATGGACAAATTGATCTTTACTTCTCCATTCATACTGCATGCAAATCCATCTCATATATTCAGTATAACCTGATCGGATTGCGTTCTGGATAGTTGCATTCTTAGATGGATGTCTCTCGGGCCATTGACGCCAATCCCGGTCTTCGACGAGTACCATTTCATCGGCGCCGGATGAACATGGGCATATCGTACTGATACACAAACCAGGCATTCCGATACTTCCACTCATGCTTGGGGTTTACTGGTTGAATCTGTTCACAAGTCAGCACTAACAACACCACTCTAAGGAGACCATAGACCACTCACGTCGAACGAGCTATAAAGCGTCGCAATTAACTTCTTGATTTCCAGCATAGCCAGGTAGCGACCCATACAGACACGACCACCACCACCGAAAACAAAGTCGACAGTATCCTTCATGCGCCGCTGGCGATCCTCAAAGTGCCCAGAGCTCTCATCCTCACCCTGCAGCCAACGATCAGGATTGAAGGTATCAGCATCCTCGCCGAAAACCCCATAGTCGCGGTTCGTGACGAAAGGATTAATTCCCGCTTTCGTACCTGCAGGTAGATACCGTCCACCAGGAAGCGTGAATCCACCCTCTGGAACGATACGTTCGAATATCATGGCAATGCCGGGATTCATGCGCATAGTCTCGCGAATGACGGCGTCCAGATAGGATAAATCGCGGATGCTCTTCCAGGATGCAGGGGCAGAGATACCAGCGGCATTGAGTTCGGCCGCGAGCTTTGTTGTTGCTGATGGTGTTTTGGCCAGGTAGTATACTGCAGCTCGCATGGTGGCGGAGCTTGTGTCGCCTCCAGCGAGAATGCTTAGCATTAGCCTGTTTACTAATTGGTTGTCGTCTACCACGTCTGGATATGTTTCCTTTAGCTGAACGTATTTGTCAAGTGTGTGGTCAACGGCGCCTGTGGAGATATTCTTCTCGGCTAGTTGGGCTTGATACTCGGCTACGACCTTGAAGGCGTATAGCACACCAGTCAAGGTAGGCTTTGGGCCGATGCGCTTGATCGGGTTTTTGTCGAGCAAATAGTCAATCCATGGGATTTGAGAGACCTATTGGATCATAAGTTTCATTTTGACTTCGATTTGGCGATGATAACACTGTCTTACCGGTGCGAAATATAGCAGACCGGCAGTTGAGTCGGTGATAAGATTATCAACATCCTTCCCCTGGTCAAGGAAGCCATAATGGTGGCCGAAACTGAGATTGGCGGTGACATCCCATGCAACTTTACAAGGTGTTAGCCTCTACGTGACCCCTGTTCCAGGGTGCGTCCCACGATATACTTACAGAAACCAATCCATTCATCTGCAGGGCAGACCTTCCCTGCGCTATTGCCATCCACAAATTTCAAAGCGAGCTTGTCCACAAATTTGTTCAGAGTCTCATCGATAAGAGGCTCATATTCCAAAACCTTGGTCATAGTCCACAGACTCCGAATCGGGCGAATGTTCTCGTTATGCCAATCTTCATCCTGTGTATTAAAGAGGTTTGAAACTCGGTGGCCTTGAAGCAGAACATCGTTCGGGCGATACATGTCACTCTATCGTCGTGGCAGGTTAGCAACGCCATATTAAGCCATTACAATAAGCTATACGCAAGGAGTCCTAGTACCGAACCTTCTTCCACGGATTGCGCGTCGAGTAAATCGTCCGAATGAGACTAGGGTCCGAAATGCTCACGCAATTCGGACCAATCTGCACGGCTGTCCCATACTTGCGATGTAGCTCGACGTGCTTCAGATCGACACGTCCACGGTAGGTATGAAATGCACGCCAAAAGTCCGTGACCTTGGCCAGTGCTGGACCGGGGAAGGATCTCAATCGCGAAAATGATAGATTCCAAATGAGGCTTGTCATAAAAAGCAATCCTAAAACGGTAAGGCATTGGGCCCACAGGCTGGCGGGAATTGTGATCAGTTCCGACATGATCGGTTGGACACGAATTGCATACAAAGTACGTGCAGGAGGCGTTCCAATTTCAATTCAGGCAGCAAACCCAAATATGTGGCAGACGTGAAACGTGGTTGACAGTCGTAGCTTTTACAACTTCCCCCAGAGCCGAGAGCACTAGGGCTTCTAACGGAAGTCATGGTTTACGCATTTTCACCACGAGGTGCGAGCGGGGTATAGAGAAAAGGCGAACTGCGCATAGACCAGCGTTCTAGACAATGTCTTGCCTTGTCGTCACCGGTGCTCTGGGTACTATATCCTAGCCGCATTAGTGTCCTGCAGACGGGATGAGCGGGATGTGGAACCCGTTGTTTTGCGACGGCGATGAATGGCCCATTCAAACTGCCGATGCCCCAATACTGGCCTGAACAACCTTCAATCTGACAGCGGCGCAGCTCTAGTGTCCGAACAAGCCTCCAAGTGCCAATTTTGCTTCGATTCCGCAAAATGTGGCTTGTGACCGTGCGTTTACTAGCCGGGTTGAAATTTTATAAACAAGGATCATTTAGCAAGCCACCGGACCACTACCCGTAACAAGGACTAGCAAGAATATTATGCCGACACATCCACCCCCGTGATAAGCGAGTCCATGCACGGTTTTGAGCTTGTCCGGATGAATATTTTGAGACCCATAAGTCTATTTCTACTAAATTTGATTCTGCTGTTAATGTTTAAGTCCCTTCCAATTCTCATAGCGTTGTTAGTGACCTGATTCTACGGCGTGTTTGCGGTGGGGGGTGTTGAATCTTTGAGTTCAAAAGTATACGCCCGATTTTGATTCCGATCAATTTGAAGGACGTTCAACATGGATTCTACTGGGAATGTCGATAAGACAATGTATCGTAAGGAACCAAGTGCCAATTACTACTATTACAAAAAAGAAAAGAAAAAGGAAATGTGACAAAAGGTTGCAAACCAAGAGAAATCGAACAAGTCTTCGCCTTCCCCAAACGGGATACGAATAGCACGTTCCCTTCACCTTCCTATAGCCCGGAATGGATGGAATGCGATACCAGGCTGTATAAGTCGTTGTAGAAACCTACGGCTGGGTCTTCCCCCCAAACGGCGAATTCTGCGCCAGCCGCGTGCGGTTATTGGGTTCTGAAACGATTGGGGCCGAGCATGGCTAAGGACCGCACACATTTTGCGTGCTGCCAACTGACGAAGGTATTGCATGGAGGGTGTGTAATTGGCCAAGGTACCCGGGGTCAGTGGTAAACCATTTAAGGCTTCTTCAAGGACTGCAAACCATGAAAAAACCAGCCGAGCGATCGCCATGATTGCATCATCAGGACCCCCAAAGGTGCTCGCCAGCCAGGGCAGCAATGAAGGCATAGACATTATATGGTTGAGACATTCGGGAGAGTTCGGTTCTCGAGAGCGAATGATATAATCCACATCGGTCACATCACCAGGGTTATATATGATATATCCGGGGGGTGGGTGGAAGTTACAAAACCTCTCAACCAGATCTGGGCGGTTCATCCAAACGGCTACGCGCAGCGGTGTCTCAAACGAGAGCAGGGATGGAGATGATGGCAGACGAGCAGCGGCATGCGGGCCATTCGCAAGACTTTTGAAATAATCAAATAGTATATCCCCATTCCTGTTATAGCAGACGGCATGCCAGCAAGTATCATATTGTTTGACAGCGTCTTCCTCAGCTTGGCTAAGGGATGCATTGTGTAGCGTAGCCCAAACGGCGATGTTGAGGGACACCCGTGGGATAATTTCCCACCGTGTCCATAGGTCCAACATAGCCGCTACCTTCGGGTCCGGGACTGGAGAAGAACCCATATGCCATACAATCAAGTCCTCAGTCACACCCAAGGGCATCCATGCTTGTTCCAGAGCGTGCTGGAGGATACTCGTCGGAGGGTCCAGAGGGAGATTTGGTATGCCGACAGCACCGTGAAAAGGCCCGGGGACGACATATACGTCATCCCAAACACCGACAGATGAACCGGAGGCTTTGATTAGCCATTTCATAATACTCTCGAAATCGTCTTCTTCGAGGTTGCCGGCGCGGCACAGCTGGATGGCAAGGTGGAAAAGGGTACTTCCAGCAGTATTGTAGCATACGCGAACTGATTGCGCGTCATCAATGGGAAAGAAATTATAATCGCTGATGGTGGACAAACATTCGAGGCAGCCGTCAACAATCGTTTGTGAAATCAAGTCACAGTTTGGGAACAAAGGCGCTCCATAGACATCACCAGGGCAGAAAACGGTTGGCGATATCATCTCTCCTCGAGTCGCTGCAATAATTGGCATGCCACGGGCTGTACGGCCGGCTGAATCATTGTTTGGATATAGTCGCAAGGCTTTGTATATCTGTTCATTCCTAAACACTGTATGACCCAAAAATTGAGGTATTGCGGCGCGGATCCTTGGATAGCGCCGACCGATAGCCCTAAGATTCACAAGAAAGTTTCTCCTAAAATCGCAAAGGGCGACATGTGAGACATGTCCATGGTTAAATAGTCTTGCATGGAGGCCACGTAAAATCAGGAGATTGGACTGGTTGTTCAGGGTTTGTAGCTCTCCGGGACTGTAGCCTGGCGGCATGATGCAGAAATATATCAATATGTAAAAATAAATTGCGGCAGTGTAGAAGGGGCTGGTTGGAAACGAAAGGGCTGAATTCTTATTAAATGAGAAATTCCATGGAGAATTCCCCATTAAAGAGACCCTACTAAAACAGTAAGATGAAAGAAACTTGACCTCGGAAGAATCTTCGATCCATTAAACACGGGAGACGAAATACAAAAGAGTGGTGAAATGAAAGAAATACCATATTAGTGAAAGGGGACCCAACTGAAATCAAACTAAATAAATCGCACTAAATGGATAAGGTGAAATCAATGCGAGTCCAACAAGGGCGAAGACAAAGAAATGTACCAGACAAGAGCCTAATAATAGATCAGATAGACATTTGGACGCGAGTCTACTCTCTACTCCTCATCCTCGTTGCTCTCATCCTCATCATCCTCAACCTCCAAAGCTATCATGTCACGGCAAACAGACATGTCGCCTATGCTGTACAAAAGACGGACCCCATCCTGACCAAGGTCAGAGGATATAGCACAGCGGCAATTGGCCCAGGTCGACTCCATAGACTCGGGATCTGAGTTGGCGAAGTTAACCTCGAGAGCCACCGCGCGGTAGACTTGGAGCACTCCCTGTCCACAATGGAAGACACTATAACCCAATTCAGGTGCACGGGAATCAGCTGCGGTCTCGATTTGCCCTAGTACCGCAGGAGAAAGCAAGATAGTTGTTCTTCTATTCTCGTAGATGAACTCAGGCTCGCCCCTTCCCACCAGCTGGTTCAGGAAGAAAAGTCCGGGATTATTGCTCCCCGCCGGTGCGGTGAGCTCAGAGGGATCTATGGGGATAGATGTCCCGAACGTTATTGGGACATGCCTTTCTGCAGCACCTGGTACCCGAAACACGAGATTGAGCTACTCTAGTGGTTAGCATGGTCACATATAGCCAGAGAATATTTCTGAACACACGGCGAGTGCAAATGTGGTCCCGACAGCAGGCGGCGGACTTGTGTAGAAAGAACGGAGAGGAATCGGGCCAGCACGGTCAGCCTAGAATACGGTGAGCCGGGAATTTTTGTAAAGTAATAAACGTACACCTTCTATCCACATGGATTGTTTGAGCGCATTCGCCTTCCCTTCACGCTCGATGCAGTCATCCCAGTGGAAGTGTTTCTCGTCGCCTTTAGCACCCCGAATCCAGTATGACACAGCCCAGGTCTTCCAAGTCAGTTTACCCTGCCCTTGAGGTGCCATGTATCCTGCCATGATTGCCTTAACGTTGAGCAACTGTCCAGGATTCTCATGAGTTTGCTCAAGGTATCTTTCAAAAACTTTGAGACATTCAAGACGTCGAAACACATTCCAGCTGTAAAGTGAGCTCGATTGAAGTTGTGCTTTTTCCGCTCTAGCGGCTTGAACCGCCTGCGCAGTCTCTGGACTAACCCGGGGCCGCCTATTCATGTTGGATTCTTCGCGATTTGCTGATATCCAGTTTCTGGATGTGGTCACTTGCAAAAAATAGTGCCGTGGGTGAGATGTTTGACTTAGAGCTCAAGCTTTAAATTGCTGGACAGAATCAATTTCACAGCAAGCAAAACGGAATTGAGCTTGTTTTCTTTGTTTCTCAAACATGATGTTTTCTTTGTCTAGTACCGCACTGGAAAACACGACACAAGTATTGAAATATAGTCTTTGGGTCTATCAGGTATGTGATTTTGTGATTTTGTGATTTTGTGATTTTGTGATTTTGTGATTTTGTTTCATTCAGTCATAATATTTTCGCAGAATGCCTGTTTCTTAGGTGAGGCGTAGGCAGCTAATGAGCCACAATCTCGTCCGCGGTGGCCTCTGATATTACAACCGTTATTCTTTAACCACCAAATTTCTCAGCCCATATCTTTTAATCTACGTATTCTAGAGTGTGACACATATTGGGAGAATATTTAATCCTTTAAATGTCTATACTCTCAAGTGTCTACCGATGTCATACTCGGCGTCGGTTCGGGTCTTGAGCTTACTGGTGTATCTTCCACACTTATCATACTTCAATGGCCCCTAGCTTCAGGAACATAGAAGGCTCTAAATTGACCACAAAGTTAAAGCATATGGGGAGGTAAAATTAAGAGACAAGCGTAAAATAGCATAAATAGTATAAAATGTGCACGTGGATTGAAGGCCGAGGTAGCTGACAAAGAAGTGGAGCCCGATTCCCAGATCTCCAATCCTTCCCGAGGCCAAGGTTGAAGCTGCAGAACCAGGGTCTCTCTGGATCTTCACTTGATCCTCCGATCCCACGGAACCCCAAGATTTTCGACCTGAAATGACAATTTATCTACCATTTTTATCTTGATCGTGAAACTGCCTGACATGGAAAATAACCCACCCCGCAAAAAGGTCGCCGTCGTTGGCACGGGAATGGCAGGGCTGGTGATCGCCTATATCCTCAAAAATGATCCTTGTCAGAGATTTGAGGTGGAGCTGTTCGAGAAGGTGAAACCCCCTTTGTGTGACATGCGCAGCGCCCAGCGCGAACACTAGCTAACTTCAACGCGTCAACAGCAAGACAAACTTTCCCTCGACTCCGCTTCACACACAATCTTTCCCCAAGGTGGCGAAGGCGATAAGCAGGAACGTCTTGATCTTCCCATGCGCGCGCTCGCCGACGGTTACTACGAAAATTTAAAACGGATGTATGATTATTTCGGTATCACATACGGTTCGCGCCGGTTCGTTTACTCCCTATCAACTTTATCGGATAGCTCGCACGAACAAGTCTCTCCGTACTACGTTCATTCCTCGAACAACCACCAAATACCTCCCCTGCGTCCGGAGGGCCTATCATGGGCTCGGTGGCTAATTGAGACATGCTATTTGGCTCTATGCTATTACTGGTTCACTGCTTGCTGTTTCTTCGTCGCACCTAGGACAGTCGAGTCGTCTGGTGCGGAGGAATCTCTGCGTCAGTATGTGGGGAGGATATGCTTGCCATGGTATTATGTGAAGCACTACTTGCTGCCGATGATGTCAAGCGTTACAACCTGCTCACACGATGCGTTATTGGATTTCCCTGCTATTGATGTGGTCGAATACGAGAGGAAGACGTTCCGCAAACCACACTATACCGTCCTCGGGGGAGTTCAGCGCGTGGAGAAAGAGCTCTCAAAGGGACTGAAGAATTGGCTCGCTACGAAAGTCACGTCTGTCGAGAATGTAGGGACAGAAGTGAAAGTCACCTGGGCCAACACTCTCGATGGCCAGAACCATTCAAAGCTATTTGACCATGTGATTCTTGCTGTGACACCAGATGTCATCGGTGCGATCTTCGAGCCTCTCCGGAGTGCTGTGGCAGCTGTACCTACAACTACCGTTCAGATTGTTATCCACCGCGACTTTTCCAAGATCATCGATTGCAGCAAGTCTCTCTGGAGGCAGATTGCCTCCAACCGATCAGACTTGGCCCCTCAACCATTCCATATCTGTTCGAATGCTGAAGCAACCGAGTCAACGCACGAACACCCGTCGGCCTACCTTATCACCAACCACCCCATTGCCCCGATCGACCCTGAGAAGGTTGTACACACTGCCACCCTCACCCGAGTTCTGCGATCACCCACCAGCAGACAGATTGTCAACAGCATCTTCGAGAAGAAAGTCTCCGGCCAAGAAAAGAGCCAGCTTTGGCAAAACGGCGATGGAAATGTTTGGCTGGTTGGC
>ERZ1673737.4341-NODE-4341-length-10117-cov-3.724011_pt1 | contig 10117 bp, 8 predicted proteins | sample MGYA00580211_ERZ1673737 | MGnify/ENA primary metagenome ERZ1673737 (study PRJEB41218, sample SAMN15661789) | gut metagenome | host: Homo sapiens | place: Canada: London | collected 2015-08-20/2019-03-30 | study: EMG produced TPA metagenomics assembly of... | reverse complement strand
CGAAGCCTCGCTGGGTGGCCCGGGTAGCTCAGCCCTGGCACACTCACCAAACCACAGATGGGGAAGTAGTGGCTCCCGAACAAGCGATGCGGAGACGCAAAGATTGGAAGCCTTGTCGGCGGTCGCATCACACGATCGTTTCCCATATTCTCCTTTAGAGCACTCTGTCTCTGATAGTGCCTCCTATACCTCTCCTCACCGCGGCCGGAGCATCCTTATGCCCCCGGCTTCTCCTGCCATGTCGCTGTCGTCCACCAGCAACAATACCAATATCAACTTCCTCCTCAACCCTTCCCATTCGATGTCGCCACCCATCGATCCAAGCATTCAGCTCTCTGATAGGAGTACAACACTGCCATCGCGGCCGGCACTTTCACAGAGAAGCATATCTCATGCTCCAGATGATAATGCAGAAACAGATTTCGAGACTGCGTTCCTCCTTCGACATTATTCCGAAGGCCCAGGCTTATGGTAAGTCTCTTTTCTTTCAGCTTGCATGAATAAAGAGTAACAAAGACCCGCAGGATGGACCTATTCGATCTAGGAACATATTTCGCATCATACGTCCCAGTCCGAGCAAGATCCAACCCGCTCTTAAAGTTCGCAGCATGCGCATACTCAGCCAAGCAACTCGGTCGTGTAAAAGGTGCAAAAGCCCCGATGGGTGGTGTATGTACCCAGCAAGCCGCCATGGAACTGTGGCCTGATAAAGACCCCGATTTTGCGTGGTATGGGGCAAAATATTATGAAAAAGCAATCCAGCTGTTGATGAAGGAGCTGCAACCTGACGAAGGCCTTCCTCCACTGAGTACACCGGAGGCGTTCGGTCAATGGCAGGCTTCGGAGTTGTCTGGTGATGCCGATAATCCGCGTAAACGCCGGAGAAGGGTTTCTGATAGTCGGCTTTCGCATGGTGTTCATTCGGACGAGGTGCTTGCCGCGACGGCCATTTTGTCAGTGTATGAGTTCCTCGATGCAGCGGGACCGGCTTGGAATCGGCATCTGAGTGGTGTGAAATCGCTGCTTGATATCGCTGAGGTGGGCATGATGCCGCTTGAGCAACGCCCGTCACCTGGTGATGGCTCGTATCAAACGCCTAAGAAGTCAGGGCTTTCTAAAGCACGACGGGCGACGTTTTGGAATTTCGCCAGACAGGACTATCTGGCAGCCTGTGAGTGATTATCTCGACGAGTTGTATTCAACCCCACTGACAAATGCAGTCATCAATGAATGCCACACGAGGCTGAACACAGACGACACAGTCCTTTGGACAGAAGCGGGTCTGCTCCTCGATAATATGGGCTTTCTCCGCCCAAGCAACACAGGCGCAGCAGGGTACCCAGAAGGCGAAGACATGATGAAAGAAGACCTAATAAGCAACGGCCTAGTCTGGATCCTATCCAAAATCGTCAATTTCATAAGCTCAGGCGACAACGTGCACCTAACAGACAACCGCACCGTCCCTGGCCCGCTAGGAGTGACCCAACAAGTCCTCCTAGAACGCTGGTACCGCCTCGAATCCGAACTTGACGCCTGGTACAACGGCGTCCCCGACACATTCAAGCCCTGCGCGCGAATCGACTCCTCCCGCCTCACACACCACCGCCCACCCGCCGAAAACGAAGACATCTCCACCCTCCAAGAAATTTGGTTCAGTTTGCCTATGTGCGCTTCCACCATGCAGCATTATCACATGGCACGCATCTTGCTGCTCATTAATAAACCGCACGAGACGACTAGTCGCCGCAGCACGATCACGCTGCGTCTTCAATCGTACCGCTCTATCGAGGCGGAGATTGCCTTCCATAGTCGCGAGATTGTTGGTATTGGACTTTCGCGTCCGGATGGCAGTGTGCGGATTAATTCGCTCCAGCCGCTTTTTGTTAGTGGGCAGTGTTTGACTGATCCGCGTGAACGTCGGACCACCGTTCGTTTGCTTAGGAGTATTGAGTCTGATTTGGGCTGGGCGACCGAGTATCGTGTTCAGCAGTTGTTGAAGGAGTGGGGGTGGAACGAGAGTTCGATTCGGTCGCCTGGTTCCTGAGAAGATTCTTGATCTTGGGAAGACTAGCTTTGAAGTCAACTCTGATCAGTTGCTGCGTTGCAATTCTTCGTGCGACAGCACAAGATTCGACGATATGAGATGAGGTGGACGGCTTCCTTATAGATAACCGTACCTCAGCCCTCTCCACCAGCCACGCCGGGAAGTGGCTCAATATGGGGAACAAAACATCGCAACCATGTGTATATGGCCAGCGACATGAGTGATGAACCACGACAAATGTTTAGTATAAGTTATAGTATTAGTATCTAGGGAGGAAAAACAAGAAATGAGCCACCCTGCTCTCAAAAAAAAGCAAGACCAAAAGACAAGACACTAAAAAAAACCCGCAACCCGACTCTTTTCTGCAGCGTTCGGTTCAGTTTCCAGTCCCAAATCTTGTTTTCGCAGCCCGAGCCCGAACCGTCGATCAGCGGGGGTAGGGCTGCCCTCCAAGCCCTGCCTAACGGATGGGTGTCCCCGGGTATCTAGTACCTATAGAGTACTTTTGCATCCCGACTCTCCTAGTCTTCTTCACAAATAACGTTAAAGATTCATATTAAATCCAACCCTAACCCAATACATATGCCTCCCACCTGGTTAATATATCAAGACTCAAAACCCCAAGATGCAGGTTTCCCGTTAGACCTACAAGTATGTTGTCACCGAATCCACTCGTCCCCACTGATTTACCATCCCGGGGGCAACTTATCCGAACACAACTCTTTTTCTTTTCGTGCCTTGCGCTTGCATGAGGACGGTAGTTTCCGTATATACCCTCGGCGTCGGGTTCCCCCCGGCTTACTTTGATTAGACATGCCGGGTGTATGGTGTGTGGGGTTTGGCTACTGTACAGTAAGGTGTGTGATGCCTTGCTTGTTTTCGGATGGGGATGAGAATGGGGTTATAGTAGATAGGTATGGAAAGGAAAGTATGGCGATATTTCCTATCAGGTTCTGGGCTGAATGTGATGTGATATGAATGATACCTTTTGATGAAGTAGGGATAGTCAGAGCTGTCAGATAGATTAACTTATATTAAATATTTCTTGCAGGCTGTGGCTTATAGTTAGAGCGTAGGAGCGCGTGGGGATTAAGCTTGACGCCAAATATAGAAATGGGCTAGACATCACTGGATGTTCATGTCTTGGTCAGAACCTGATCTGGTAGTAAGTTTTGGGGATTTTGGCACAACACATGGCTTTAGTGGGTGTAAATACTGTATACAGATGAATACGCACTCTGACAGTGAACATCCCATCCCAGCCCTGAGATCAACTTGTTAAACCGATGTTTGCTCTCCACCGCGGAGAAACATGAAGCAAGAAGCCGGTGTAGTCCACTCACATGGCGTCGGTATAGCATGCAGAGAAGCGGTGCCTAGTAAACCCAGGGGATATCAATACAAAGCCGACATGCATAAATCAAGGACTCTCATTCCTACGGTTAGTGCTTTTGTCCGCTTGCTTGTGTTGATGATTGTCAGACTTCCCCTGGTAAGGTAAGGAGATAACATCAGGCATCAGACAGTACACACATCGTATATATTAGATATGCTCTGCTGGGATTGTATCTTGATGGGCTTCCTCTTAACATGGTGATTTGGTGTAGTTCGAGTGTCTGGAGTGCTTGTATAATAGCAGTTCCCGGATTTGCACGATAACCATGAGGACGTTCAAAAGACAGTATTAGAGCGAGAAAGGAGTGGGTTGACGCACCGTGTGCAAGCGCTCTCCTGCTGCTTACCAGCACTGACCCCATTCAATCTCCGACACCGAACAAGTTCGCGACACCTACCACTGCGCAAGCCGATAACCACTTGATCTGGCCCACCACTAACAAACTGATCTAGGCATCTGGGTGTTCGCGTCGGTCGATGCACAGACAGGACAGGCACGATGCTGTGCCCGGATTGGCAGCTCAAGTTCTGAGCGAGGAGTCCGTTCTTGTAGCCAAGGGTATCGACAGAAGCGAATGATGATCAGGAGAGGAAGACAGAGGGAGGATAAAGCGAGAACAGGTCTAGCATTGGTGGCGGGGTAATCCCACTTAGCGCCGGTGTTGGGGCTGTACAAGCCGCTATGTCAATGTTGGATCTGTGAGGACTACAAGTGGATGCAAGCGAAATGAGCGATCACGATAGTGAGGGGAAAGAGCAACGCCAAATCGTAGATCTGCAGTCTGTAGGGTCACGGGGGCTAAGTGGATGGCGCTGATTCTGGGGGGAAGTCGATGTGATCTGCGTATGAGATCCTGAGATAACGTTTTTCCTACTCGGATCCGATTCGAATGGTCGATAGAGAGAAATAGTGAACCAACACGGGGACCGGTATGCTGTGGTACACCGTAAGGAGAATCAGCTTATGGGCATTGATAGATCGCATACTGTAGGACCATTACAGACATGGATTCTCCGATTGGTCTTGTTTAGGGCGAATGCTGGGGGTTATCACGGTGGGGGGCGGGTTCGTGGTGGTGATTGGGTGGCTTGACGCAACTATGGGCAAGGTATTGGTGATACTCTGTCTAGGTGGAAGATGGAATTCGTTGTAGAGACTGGGAAGAGACTGGGATGGGAATGTTGGAACATACTACTTGGCAGGGGCGAGGTGCAAGTTCAGCTTTGACTGTGATCTGTACCTGTCAGCTGTCAGCTATAGCCTCGCGCAGAAATGCAAAAATGTGGAGGCGAGAATAGTCCGTTGTGTAAATAGTTTACAGAATACAGAGTACAGAATAGAGTGTACAGGCTAATTAGTCTAATTAGTTGCAATTGTATGACGCTAAGTCCAAGTAAGTATAGTCTCGGGGGCAATTTAACAGGGGCATTTAGATCTAGGCCAGATGCAAACCCCCCTCCCTCTAGTGGCGTAAACGAGAGACATTGCCATTTTCACAGTTGCGATTGTACAATATCCCAGAAGTGTAAAGCGTTCACATATTTTCAGCAGGTTGGACAAAATCCCTAAAGTAAGTTCTTCACGTTCCTCAAGCCGAGTTCCAGAATGTTAACTTAACGCAAGAATGTAGATCTTTGCCCCCTGTATGTTCGCTTCCAGGTAATATTACCCATGCCAAGGGCTCGGGATTGAGTTTGACCTAATTGCCATGCGCTCGTGTGAGAACAGACCTTGGTCCGTCCAGTCTCCACCGGCTCTATAACTTATACATCCCGTTCCCACACTTAGGCTCCTTTTCTACTATCTCGACTTTTTGACACGCGCGATCCTCTCGCGCAGGCGCGTTCTTTCTATAGGATAATGCAGCTTCGCCCAATATGGCATCCTTGAACGGAGACTGTCCAGCTCCTTTCCTACAGGAGTCCCTCTTCCCAACCAGCGGGGGGTTTGTCGATGGTCGTTATTGCGAGAACATATCTTTTGGCAACAATACTTACTCATGCTGTCTGCCATGCCCGCTCGCTGAATGGAGATATGACGCTGGTGAGTTAGGATGCACTGGGTATATGGTCAGTGTCTAATGCGCTACAGATCTGGACAAGAAAATCGATGTCGCGAGCTGGATCAGTGTTGCTATTCTCCCGCTCTGTATATTCTTGCTGGCTTCCTACGCTGTTTTACCGGTCAAATGGACTCACCGTCACTATTTGAGTATCTGCTTCACGCTAGGCATTTGTTGCATGGAGGTAAGTTGATTGCGCCTACTGTTGATAGTCCAATACTAACGATGACTAGATCGCTTTCATTATCCCCCTCGGTGCCAAACCTCAACAATGTTACAATGCCATTACCCCCAATGACATGCACTCTGATCTGTCCTGCGCATTTTCCGGGTCTTTCTTACTATTTGGCGGATGGATGGTGGTGATATGGAGTTTCATTCGCACAATCGCCTTCCACCTCCAAGTCTGCTGGGAAGTCGTCCTCGGACCTAAGTTCATGTGGGGAGCCTTCGTCTGCGGCTTCGGTATCCCAGCAATCGGTCTAACTGTGATGCTGATCCTAACGGGCGTCTCCTTCCGGTTCGGCGAGATCTGCCATATCAATGTCACCCACGCTCTACAGGACTACTGGATCCCAATCATGGTCTTCGCCGCCGCCGCGCTCTTCTTCCAACTTTCAACAATGGGCTACTGCACCCATATCTACCTCCGCTCTCTCTTCGACAGTACCGCCTCAACAACAAACAGCTCCGGCCTCCCCTCCTACGACGCCAGCGTGCGCACAGTAACCGCCCGCCAGGCATACCGCCGAATCCGCCGCATCCTCCAACTCCAATGGCGCGGCGTAGCCCTCGTCTCCATCATCATCGCCAACGTAATCTACTTCGCAGTAGTATTCATCGAGCTCGACAACGCCACCGTCCCAACAGCCCAAAACGTCGAAGCCGCCACACCCTGGCTCCTATGCCTAGTGGAAACCCGCGGCGACAGAGTCGCCTGCCTCTCCGAAGCAGCAGCAATCGGCCCCAATGAAGCAACCCTCCTAGCAGTGGTATTCCTCCTCTCGCTAGTAGGCTTCTGGAACTTCATCCTCTTCGCCCGACCCTCAATGTTTGCCGGCTGGCTGGACCTCTTCAAGCGCACGTCACGCCGAAACGAATTCGTCTCCGCCGATGCGCACGCCCGTTTTGTTGATAACAAGGGTTTCGAGATGCTTACCACATCCGTTAAGAGCCCCGATACGTTCATGCGTTCGCCTAGCCCCGTCGAGCACCAGGACCGGGCCCGGAGTCCGATCGCCAGCCCTAGTCCCGCTTTCGACCGCAGGGCCAATTTCGGTCAGGAGGCCCGCTATATTCGTCCCTCTATGAGCTTTTCGGGGCCCAGACCGCCTGAGTCGCCGACGACGGTGCGTGAGTGGGATCCTCAGGCGACTTTTGCGCCGGGGTATACACGAGATTAATGTTTTTAATTGCTTTGTATTTGTTACGTTTACATGAGCTTTTTTTACTATCTTTTTTTAAATAAAAGAATTATTTATTTGGTATTCTTTCTGATTCTCTGTTTCAATTGCCTCTCAAAACGAGGCTGGTTTGGGGTCGCGACACTGGTGATACAGCGTTGTCTCACTCACTGTTTTTACTATGCTGGGGGGCGTCGAGGCTAGGAAAAATTCCCACGTGTGTCTAGTTCGTTTCAACTTCGTCTCTAACCTAGAGTGGATCTCTGTAGTTCCCACAGTTACTTTTAATACATCTGTATGTCAACGAAACATACTATGATTGCATCCCGTATACAATGCTCCACCCTCGACTCCAGTCTCAAATCTACTCCTATCCCCACTCATCTCCATTCTGCAATTTAAATCTTAACTTCGATTTAATTTGAGATTTAAATGTCGATCTCATCCACTGCGTTGTACATATTACTCTAGTATCAGAACTGAACCCCGCCTCGGTATGCCCGAGAGATAGATAATGTGATAGTGATGGGATGGCTGTGATCAGTGTAGACAACCCTGAACCCTGTTCAGCACTGCACTCACTGCATTGTACTTCTGAATCCAAGGTTCGAGGAGTGGATTCCATAGGTGTGATTGTAGTTTCGACGGGTTCCGTACCCACATTCAATGCTACTTAAGTTACTGATCTTCCACCAGTACATGTACATGCATACTTACTGTAGACAAGCTCTACAAGACCAGTCTGAACATTAACAGTGGATACCAACGTAATCCAAGTGCAAAGAGAAACCCCCTAAACTCCGTACAATAATAAACACTGCAACACACGTACCACATCCACACCTACGCAGCCACACGCGTCCCACAGAAGCGAACCAAAGAAAAGAAAAGATTGGCATATACAAAGGCTAAGCTAAACTAAACTCAGTTCAGCATTGAAACCCGGTAACTACCCGTCCGTACGATCTAGAATCCTTCGAAAGTCAAATCAACCTAAAAAGCCAAGGCCAAGGCTAAGATCCCAGGTAACCACGGGATATGCGAATACGCACGGAGAATCTCAAAAAAGGCAACACTCTTACAAGAGCAGAAAATAGGACCCAGGGCAGGCAAGAAGGCTGAAACTAACCAGCCCCAACGTGGCAGGAGCGCCGTCCCTGCATTGACTCTCCCTAGGGGGGTGGGTGCCTTGCCCAAGTGGGTGGAGTCGGGAAGTCGTAAGCCCCGTTGGAGTACAGACTCCGGTGCCATGCGGCGCTAGTATTGTTACATGGACGCTAGTTTAGGTGGTAATTTGATTAGGTGAGACTTCTAACCGATTCTGTTACATTATTGTTATGGTAGAATACATCTGGTACCCCGGTGTTAACTTATATTAAGAGGCTGGGTTTGTTAAGCTACTTGGGCAGGGTCCGGGGTTCGAGGAGTTTATTAGATTGCCTTTTTGGTGGGATGGGTATGTGATGGCGAGAGGGATTTTTTGTAGTCTTGGGGTTTGTCTTGGTGTGAGTCTAGATCTGTTGTGTGTATAGGGTCAAGAGTTTTAGATTAAATGGGTTGACGGTTGACGGTTGACTGTCAGATGTTCTACAGAGGATTGAGTGGTCTTGTTTTGGGGGTCGGAGTATGGGGGGCGGCTTCATTGTTTGACTTGGCCATTGCATGTTTCTTGTTGAATGGGGGTAATGGTAGTTAACTTGCTTTATTATTTAGATATATTAACTTAACAGTTATAGATTGATCCAATTGTGTATACCCAAAGAGGCAAGCAATACCCCGCATCCACATCCGAACCCGTTCCTTCCAACTGCAAACTTCAAACTTCAGTTCACAGTCCACGCCATTGACCGCATCTGGACCCAAAAAGTAGTCTGATCAGCCCACGAAATTGATCGGCGGGATCAAGCCTATCCTGCCCCAACCCAAAGTTACAGCATCGACATACCGAATGAGCATTAGCCTCTCTGCCCCACCGACACAGCTACCAGGCTTACTGGGATTGGAGTCGAACAACCGGCATTTAATGTAGCCTTTCTGGGCCTAGGAGTGCGGGATTTACGGAGTACCGGGCTCCATGCCCATTGCGTAGTGTGCTAGTAGGTCGCATGTGGCATGTGGGTATATGGCATGAGGCATGTGCTTTAGCGGGGAACATCGTGTACACGAGTATTCAAGTCCGAAGTCTGGGATCCGGGGTAGACGGCATTGGATGCGAACAGTTTTTTGAGATGGGGGTGTATCCATTGGGATCTACGGGGATTGACTTTGCACTAGGGAGCCTCATGGGGCGCCGAGGTACATGTGATTTCTATAGGCTCATGGTTTGGGGGCTAGGGGGTTAGGGGTCTTTTGATGTGCTTGGGCTTTTTGTTTTGTTAAGTCTGTTAAGTTGATTGTTAATGGTTCTGAAGGTTGTAAACTGCTGGATGTACAGTAGCGATATCTCCTAACTTACCCTATAGTAAACTTGTAGCCCTAACATGCCTCCATACGGAGGACATACGGGTCTACAATAGATTCCATAGTGTTTGAGCATCGGCTGTAATGGTGTGGAATTCGCGAGATGTAGTAAGATAAGTGCAAACCCAGATGAATGATATAAAAAATAAAAATCCTGTCATGTTTCTACTAGTATATCACCAGCCCGGCAACATAACTACATGACAAAACACATTCTTCAGATCTAGAAACACGAAATACAATCAAAATCTTGCAAAATATAGAAAGCAAAGAAAAGAAAGTAATCGTCTACAAACCACCAGCAGCACAAATTTTCTTAGCCTCATCCACACGTTCCGCATACCGAGTGGGATAAGCTGAGCCCTGCACCTTCTGGCAAAGCTTGCCCACCTCCATAGTCTTCCAGCCACTAACTCCCTTCATACCCTTAAAGAACTGGGCGGCTGACTTTGCGGCATCCATATCGGCAGCGATGTTTGGGTAGTACTTGGCGCGTTGCTGGAAGATGCCCACACTATCATAGTCCGAACCCACGGCATCATGGGGATAGTTGAGTGAAGAAGGGACATCCTTGTTGGCATAGATGAGGATGTTCGACTAGAGTGCGTTAGAATAGATTCAAGGAACCGCAGAAGAAGCCAAATAGTTCTCACCTCGACAAGAGCAGTTGCAATACCAGCAAGACAACCCTGACGACCTAGGTCTTCTTTCTTCGCTTCTCCAATGATAGCTTTGGCATGCTTGGACTGGGT
>ERZ1673737.4340-NODE-4340-length-10117-cov-4.344365_pt1 | contig 10117 bp, 4 predicted proteins | sample MGYA00580211_ERZ1673737 | MGnify/ENA primary metagenome ERZ1673737 (study PRJEB41218, sample SAMN15661789) | gut metagenome | host: Homo sapiens | place: Canada: London | collected 2015-08-20/2019-03-30 | study: EMG produced TPA metagenomics assembly of... | reverse complement strand
TTCCCTTCCGCGTGACTGTGGTTCGCGACGGGTTTTCATTGTTCTGTTCCATGGGTCCTCGTTACTCTATTGGTCTGCACTGAAACTTATGGTCTCCTAATTCTATTCTTCTATCCTCCCCCCCTTTAGCACTCCATATTATAGCTATTATTCTGTTCCTGTTGTTTTCCATTGTAGGTTGATCTCCCTTGAATCATCTCCCCCACCTCGGCTGATAAGGGCTCACCCTCAGACAAGCGGTGTAAGTGGTAGCGCTGATCGCGTCGCTTGGAGCCCCTGGTCCACCGAATGACGAGCATGCGAACCCCAGTCAATCATTACATTCTTAGCGGGGATCATCTGCCTTGTAGCCACTTTTCTACCCCTCCTCTTTTCTAGAAATCCGATCTGAGCAGGGAACTTGATACGGTCTGTGCTGGCTATAGTATACATTAGCATGTAACTTATCTCCAAGTGATACATCCAACCCGCAACAACTAGTAATGTGCAGGATTGCCATAGTTCACTATACTGTCGAACCCACCATTGACGCCCAAATTCCCAGATTTAATTACCGCCTTTCTTTCATGCCCAACGCCTGACGCCCCTGGAACAATCGACTGGCTGCCTCGATAGACTCGCGATCCACAACACCTCACTGGTCAATGACCCTTATTAGAACCCATTATGAATATCGCCCCCGTTTTTGAAAGCACGATGGCAAATAATATGAAACCGGTCCCCTCACAACCCCGGCAGCACTGCAACTGCACGGGTAATGGGCCTTCTAGATTGTCGATAACATTCCCCGGTTCTTCATGTCGCAATATTCTAGCCTCTGACCTCCTCGGAGGATACCGTGCATCGCAATGATAAACCCTGTCCTACGACCACGTGTAGATCGGTAAAGTTATACGTTGCCATTTGTTTTCATTTCGCCTTCGTAACTTGCTTGCCTAACTTATATTACACAACTTGTATCGACATTCCCGACTCGGAGAAATATTTCCGCCCTCCCTTTCGGAGTATCCTGACCTCGGGTGGCGATTTCAAAGTTGCGGTCAAACCTAGCCCTTTGCCACAGACATCAAAAATATCTCTGCTCAATAGCTGATGGACAGGGTACCGCGCCCGATCTCCATAAATCATAGTGCCACAGGCGTAGTGTGACTGACCATGGTATGAATGTATAGCGATCAATACATGTACCCTGTCGAGACCTTGTGTCGAACCGTGCTAACACTAGTGCTTTCTAAATATACTACGTGACCGCTTCTTCAGATCCTAGAGTTTTCTATAGATCATGTTAGAATGTCAATTCGGGATGCTTATGCATACTGCAATGTTTTAGCGCTCTCTTTCGCGTGTTGATGTGTAAAGTGCGAGAATAGTAGCTGTAAATCTGGACCGCCTTAAGAGCCCGACAGGGTAGCTCCTTTGCTTTGCGAGGTAAATATATATTAGGGCGATACATACCTAGCATCCCCAGCATGATTCAATCGCCACAATACTCTGGTTAGAGACTGGATCTGCCGTTTTGTGGTGAGGCTTACGGGCTTGGACATGTGATGGAATGACGTCAAAGTATAGAGAATTGTGTTGAAGAGTAACTCGAAATGATTGTTCGTGACGGTACAGGAAGCCTATCGGTTCATCTCATCAACGTCCGGGACAACCATGTATCAGAACATTCCTAGATAGAATGAACCCGAGAATTCTTCACTCAGACAGCCTCAGCTACTGCAATGTCACCCTTCCCCAGCATCGCTCGCCTTCACACCCAAGTCCACTACTGCATGTTCTGCTCCGAGATATCAGAAAACGTCACCGGCGTCCGTCTCGTCCGATCCACGTTGATCTGAAAAACATCAAAGCGCTGATATCCACCAACAACATCTTGAAACTGTTTCCCTTCGACAGTAGCATCCATATCCAAATCAGCATACAATACCCCCTCTTCAAGCTGCAAATTCTCCTTTTCTTCCCTTTCCCCAGTTTCCGCATTAATCACAAATCCAACCAAAGGACTCCCAGTGGTATCTAAAAACCTCGTTTCGGCTTGCATTGATCCTTCCATGGTAGACCGAATTACATCTTTCACTTCTTCAGGCGCAATTTCTAGAATGGTCTGCAAGGTATGTTCATCGGCTACAGCAGCATTGACAATCCCAAAACACTTCCCTTCGAAACAATGCGCCGCAGCGCGGGTGCGATTGGCTACCACGTTCCCATACCTGGGCTTGGGCTTTCCTCCACTGTGATCGGTGTTGTCGCGGATGCTATGCATGGGTGCTTTCGCCGGCCAGGTTGAAATATGGACTTGTTCACCCTGCGCCATCATGCTGTACCGGGCTAGTGGGTTTGTATTCTCACCACAAAGGAGCATACCAACCCTAGCCACGCCCGAGGACTCAACGGGGAGGTCAATGACCTCGAGTCCGTGGCCATCACCTGGCGCCCAGGTAAGTTTCTCATAGAAAGTAGGAACGAGTTTGCGATGGTGGACCAGGACCTCGCCTGCTGGAGTGATCATGAGGTTACTGTTGTATAGATTGGCACTGCTGTACCGCGTCTTCTCGGATATTCCGACGCACACCGTGATGTGGTTTTCTCGGGCTGCTCGGCGGATTGCGTTGACTTCTTCGCCGTCCATGTAGACTGATTCGCGGACCATGCGTTTGAAGAAGTCATGGGCTTCGCCGGGTGCTACCATGCAGCTCCAGAATGGATATCCCGGGATGAACACTTCTGGGAAGATGACCAGATGGGCTTTGTTCTTTGCGGCTTCTTCGATCAAAGACACGCATTTCTGAGTTGTTTCTTTGGCTGACAAGAAGATTGGAGCAACATGGCAGGCCGCAGCACGCAGAATGGGTGCCATTATCTGATAGGAAGTGATAGAATGGGGCTGGTTTGTTGAGGGCGATCTTGGTATTCACATTCGATCCATCGGGATTTGTACATTAATACACCATCTATCTCGGGATTTGACCTCGGGAACTCCATCGGCTGTAGAAAGACTGCCCGTCATTCCGAAATCCGAGGTATGGGAATAACCGAAGACTGTCTATTTGAAGCTACTTAATAGTTCCTTTGTACTAAACGAATCAAGAGGTCTGGTGTCGGTGGATGACGATCATAACACCGCGAGAACTGCTAAAGCAGTACCACTGCAGCTCCAAGAATCGTGAAGATAAGACAAATCTCTTAGACAGGTCTCTCTGTCTATATGCATTCAAAGCCGGGGATTTCCACCATGTCTATAGGAAGATCATGCTATAGGAAGATATAAATTTATATCCGAGAAGATGATACAAGTCAGGTAAATTCCCTCTTGCAGTTAATCAGCTACCCTCGATGCTGTTTCAAAGCCAGGATTATACCATATATTCAGACTAAGCCAGAAGTATGTGGAACCATTCTGCACAGCTCTTAAATTAACAAGCCGAGCCTCTAAACGACAAAACGGCATCTACTATCATCAATGACTCTCATATGGTGCATGATTCGCTCCGTAAACCTGGCGTCCAGGCATCCTAGTTGGGCACTCAAAGGGCAGCGGCTCAGAGAGGAAGCTGTCGCGTAGGTGCATGCATACGGTAGCTGGGGCTGTACATGTACGTGCAGTAGTTGCATGCGCAAAGACCCACTTGTAGGACCAAGTCAACGAACAGGTCTCAACCATCTTGCAGATAGTTGTAGAAACTAATGATGCGCGCTCAACAGAATTGAGTATAGTACAAGCCATTCATTGAATCAGCGGTCTATAGAAAGTAGCTGGTCCGGTATTAGTCTGCATCCCTTCGGACCGCTTGGATCCTCGGAGTTAAGACTAGTTTACTCCGGTTCTTCGTTATGCAACTATCTATCATTTGATTACAGGATGGATTTCGCTGTTGGTTAAATTGTGGTTGGTGAGTGTATTCTTTTATCTCATTAAGCTATGCGCTGCGTTTTAGGTTGCAACATAATGCTGTGGTCAGCGGTATATATCCACAGTCAATACCTGCAAAATGCAATTTTTCCATAGAATAACTTATAATCTATAAGTTTAAGTTGACATCGAAGAAAGGATCTACACAAAACTCCGCAAAAATCTTTAAATTGGTCAAATTACGTTGCAATGAACTGTGCAATGGATAAATCTGTGCAAAGCAGAGCCGTCAAGTATAAAGTTGCTGCCTCAGGCGGCAACAAGCTCCGGCCCGCAGCTTAATAAGCAATCTCCAAATTACTCAAATCTTTCCCCTCCGCGAGAAACCACCTTGGGAGCTCCGGTCCAGACATTTGTGTGGTTTGATTAAAATTTCCACTTGGAATTAATCTTTCTGCACGTTTACTGTCTATCCACAATGCCGCCGCGCAAGAGGACGCAGCCCTCGGCGGCCAGCCAGGCGCGACGACCCTCAGAGGTAACAAAACTTTTTTCTAGTCGCGAGTTTCATACGTACGACCAATGTACTGACTGCTTTGACGCTCCATTAGGCTGGAAACTCGTCGGCGACTGATCCCACAAAAAGAAAGCGCCCCTCCGTATCCAAGCCAGTTCCTGAGCCTCCCCGGCAGCCGGAGCCAGAGTCGGATCCAAACGCTCCAAAGTTCAAGCCGAGGGATCCATTCGATGCGCTCTTAGAACCATTCTACTACAACAAGGGTCTGACTGACCCAATCGACACCGCCAGGGATAAATGGAACTTGCTGCCCGCATTCCTCAAGGTCAAAGGATTGGTGAAACAGCACCTTGACTCCTACAACTATTTTGTGGAGGTACAACTGAAGAAGATTGTCGAGTCGAGCTCCACTATTCGCAGTGATATCGATCACAACTTTTACATCAAGTTTACCGACATCTACGTTGGTTCGCCTCGACGAGCTGACGAGCAAGGCGATGGTGGATTGGAATTCGAGTCAACGATCACGCCCCAAGAGTGCAGACTGCGAGACACTACATATGCTGCACCCATTCTAGTCGACTTTGAGTATGTTCGTGGTCGCCAAAGGGTTATCCGACGAGGCGTTTCTATCGGAAGAATGCCAGTCATGCTCCGCAGTTCTAAGTGTGTGCTGGCGAACAAGACCCCTGCTCAGATGAGCGTTCTCAACGAATGCCCATTGGATCCCGGTGGTTACTTCGTTGTCAATGGAACAGAGAAGGTCATTCTTGTGCAGGAGCAGTTGAGCAAGAACAGAATTATCGTTGAAGCCGACCCCAAGAAGGAAATTGTCCAGGCCTCGGTTACCAGGTAAGTGCACGATCGAACTATTCCACTCGAGTGCTTCCGCTAACATCTATGAAGTTCTTCCAACGAGCGTAAATCTAAGAGTTACATCGTCTTGAAGAAAGGAAGACTTTACGTCAAGCACAACGTGCTCAATGAAGACATCCCTATTGTGATTTTGTTGAAGGCCATGGGAATTCATACCGATAAGGAGATGATGCAAATGGTCACTGGCGATGACAGTCTGTACCAGGATGATTTTGCGATTAACTTCGAAGAGGCCATCAACGTCGGTATCTACACTCAACAGCAAGCCCTTGACTGGATTGGCTGTCGGATCAAAATCAACCGCAAACAAAGCGCTTATCGCCGGACCCATGTGCAAGAAGCAATTGAGGCGATTGCATCTGTCATCATTTCTCACATTGAGGTTCATGACATGAACTTCCGCCCCAAGGCTATCTATGTTGCCCACATGGCCCGTCGCGTTCTTATGGCCAAGAATGACCCTGCTTTGGTGGATGACCGTGACTACCTTGGTAACAAACGACTGGAGTTGGCTGGCCAGATGTTGGCACTGCTCTTCGAAGATTTGTTCAAGAAGTTCTGTTTCGATATTAAGATGAACATTGACAAGGTCTTGAACAAGCGCAACCGAGCTGAGCAGTTCGACGCTTGGAGTGTTGTGACCATGCATGGAAACCACATCACCCAGGGTATGAACCGAGCCATCTCAACCGGTAACTGGAGCTTGAAACGTTTCCGCATGGAGCGTGCAGGTGTTACCCACGTTCTCAGTCGACTGAGTTATATTGCTGCTCTCGGTATGATGACTCGTATTTCCAGTCAGTTCGAAAAGACCCGAAAAGTCTCTGGCCCTCGTGCCTTGCAGCCATCCCAATTCGGCATGCTTTGCCCTGCCGATACACCCGAAGGAGAGGCCTGTGGTCTGGTCAAGAACTTGGCTCTCATGACGCACATCACGACAAACGACGAAGAGGGACCCGTGCGAAACCTGATGTTCATGTTGGGTGTCGAAGACATTGCCAGTGTTGGTGGAGAGCAACTCTATGCCAAGGGTGCTTACACTATTTCCATCAACGGTACTCCGACTGCCTTGACGAGACGGCCCAAGTCCTTCCTCAACGCTTTCCGAAGACTGCGCCGTATGGGTCGTGTTTCGGAATTCGTCAGCATCTACATCAACCACCACCAGCGAGCTGTCCATGTGGCAACCGACGATGGAAGAATTTGCAGACCGCTTATTGTCGTGGAGAATGGCAAATCTCGGGTTCAGAAACACCACCTCGAAAAGCTGCGTGATGGCAAGATGGAATTCGATGACTTCCTTGCCCAAGGTCTCGTTGAATATCTTGATGTGAACGAGGAGAACGACTCCTACATCTCGATCTACGAGAAGGACATTGGAAACACTCACACCCATCTCGAAATCGAACCTTTCACCGTCCTCGGAGCTGTCGCTGGCTTGATTCCTTACCCTCACCACAACCAGTCTCCCCGTAACACCTACCAATGTGCCATGGGTAAACAAGCAATCGGTGCCATTGCTTCGAATCAGTTCCAGCGAATTGATTCCATTCTATACCTCATGGTCTACCCCCAGAAGCCAATGGTCAAGTCCAGAACTATTGAGCTGACCAAGTATGATCAACTGCCTGCCGGTCAGAACGCAACCGTTGCTGTGATGTCTTACTCTGGTTACGATATTGAGGATGCCCTGGTATTGAACAAGGGCTCAGTGGACCGCGGCTTCGGACGTTGCCAGGTCTTCCGCAAGTACGTCACCAACCTGAAGAGTTATTCCAACGGATCAAAGGACGACCTCCGCCCACCAGAATACGAAAACGGCGCTCCAATTCGCAAGCACGCACTCCTGGAGCATGACGGTCTAGCCGCCGTTGGTGAGCAGGTCAACGCAGGCGAAACCTACGTCAACAAGGTTACACCCAAGGTCCAAAACTCTACGGGCATCACGGGCTCCGACGCTGGCAGGAACGAGTATATCAACGCATCCATGAATTACAAGCTCCCAGACCCCGCCTACATCGACAAGGTCCTGGTCTCAGCTACAGAGGGTGAAACCCAACTTATCAAGGTCCTAACCCGCCAAACCCGTCGTCCCGAAGTCGGCGACAAGTTCTCCTCTCGTCACGGTCAAAAGGGTGTCGTAGGAATCATCGCAGACCAAGCGGACATGCCCTTCAGCGACCAAGGCATCAACCCAGATATCATCATGAACCCCCACGGTTTCCCCTCTCGAATGACAGTCGGAAAGATGCTGGAGCTAGTCGCCGGCAAAGCAGGCGTCCTCTCAGGCCAGCACGGCTACGGAACCTGTTTCGGCGGCAGCCCCGTCGAAGAAATGTCCCAGATCCTCATCGACAAGGGTTTCAGTTACGGTGGTAAAGACTACCTCACCTCCGGTATCACCGGCGAGGCACTGCCCTTCTACGTCTTCACCGGTCCAATCTACTACCAGAAACTGAAGCACATGGTCCAAGACAAGATGCACTCGCGTGCCCGTGGTCCGCGTGCTACACTTACCCGCCAGCCCACCGAGGGTCGTTCCCGTGACGGTGGTCTCCGTCTCGGTGAGATGGAACGTGATTGTTTGATTGCGTACGGTACTAGCCAGCTGCTCCTTGAGCGGTTGATGATCTCGTCTGATCGACACGAGGTGGACGTTTGCGAGAACTGTGGCTTCATGGGTTACTTGAATTGGTGTCCTGGCTGCAAGTCTTCTCGTTCCGTTGTGAAAATGGTTATTCCTTACGCTGCCAAGCTGCTTATCCAGGAGCTGATGAGTATGAATGTCACGGCTCGTCTGAAGCTTGATGATGAGTTCCCTGAGATGAAGGGTCGTTAAAGCTTGTGATTGGGTGAGACTTTGGTTGGTGTTTGGGATACTCAAAATGGGTCATGTGTGCATACTCGGTCTTATGAATGAATGGCATAGCGCGGCGATTTTATTATTATTCTTGCTGAACTCTTCTTCTCTTGTAAGGTGTGATTGTAGCTGTAAAGACAACAAACAAACCACTTCAGGTGAGGCAATTTACAACACCAGAGGCATATGAACCAAGATATATCCTTACGGCTACCCATCTTGTAGAGACACCTTAATACTTCAGGAAGAAGAACAGATAAAACCCTAGATTCATTTTGGAACAATTGTCTAATACCCGGAACTAAAACCAGTAAGAACGAGAAAACAGACACCGACGAAGCAGCAAACTCCATTATTAAAGCGACAAAACTTTAGACTCAAAAGCCACATGCTGATACCGCATGAACTCCATAATCTCCTGCAAAAATTTGTTTCGATTCTCCAAAGCTTCATCCAAACTAAGCGGCATATTCCCCTTGGACTTCCTATTATCAAGAGCAAGCTTCGACATCGAGGAGCTGAGCTTGTCATCCGACGACTCTATACCCATAGTCCAATCAAAGCGCTGCGGCGGAACATTGGCGGTAGAAATAATCCGAATGTTGGGATCGACGAGGAAGAACACGACGGCGCGCCCGTATCCAGGCTTCGTCTTGTCTTTCAGCTCGTACCGCGTGAACCTGTGCTGGATTGTGCTCGGGTACATGATAGTTCGGCCAGGTACGACGCGGATCGCGCCTGGACATTGGATGGCTGGTTCGCCGTTATCTAGACCGAAGACTTGCCGCAGCCAGATGAAGTCGTTCGGGTCGTGTTCTACTTCTGAAAGTGTGGCTGTTTCGGCAATGTTGCGGAATTCCATCAAGGCGTCTTCGATGTTGTCATGCTCGTAAGTGAGGAACGCGGAGGCGCAGATATGTTCGTTCTGGGGCGCCGTTGTTAGGATCAGATGCATTTGTCGTGTTGGAGTAGATTGGAGGCTTTTCCTTTTTTTGATACTCACCATTTGGCCCTCGACGTGCCAGTCTGTCTCAAAATACGGATCGTCTGGGGTGAGATCACAGCCAAGCAGACGGGTGACTACCTGCAGACCTCGATCTTTGTAGTCGCGGACAAGATCAACGCCTCGTTCAATTCGAACAGGAGCGGGTAGATCCTCGGGCAAGTTGTGCATCATCCAGGGGGGAACGGCCCAGGGGATGAATTTGCCTGCATCGGGTTGGATAGCGACGACATTTTCCATTCTCCATTTCTCATTTCGCTCGTCGAACACGCTTTGTGCCTCTTTGGGACCAATCTGGGGCGCCTGGTCCGCAGTTTCCTTGGAAATAGGATAATATTCCGCCTTCTCGTATTCGATCCGGGCCCGGGCATGGAGCTGGTCCTTCAGGGGGGTCAATGTTGCGTTCCATTGAGGGATGATGTTATTGAAACACTCCTCAAGGAGCTTGTAAATGTTCCGGTGCTTGACCGGGTGAAGATTGTTGATATAAGTGACTATGTGCCATCGACCATCTTCACGGTATTCCCAGTCTGCAGGGAGGACCTGGTAGTTGCGGCTGTAGGGATGGACTTGAATATCTGCCCGGGAGATGACTCGCCAGGTGATGTCCTCTCTGGTGATTCCAGTCTCCTTCGGGACAGGTATGACTTCGCCTTGACCGGCGTACTCAATGGCATTCTCGAGTGAAATAGTCCTGTCCGGGAGAATGCGACTTTTGCCGTAAACAAGAGGGTACAGCGCCATGGCGATGAAGTCTCGCTGTTTTCTTAAGAATCCCGGGTAGTAGAATTTCAACTCTGGCTCGTCACACTCCAGAGTCTTGATCTGAATCCTGAGACTTTCAATAAGCGAGTCAGGCAAATTCTTGTCGGATTTGGTGACATCGCCATTGTACAGAGCAACAACGTCTGTGTTTTCATAGATCATTGCCTTGAACTCCAGCTCGTCGATAATCCATTCGGCCATACGCGGCGTTATATCTCTACCACTGCTCATGGCATCCTTTTT
>ERZ1673737.4339-NODE-4339-length-10119-cov-4.267289_pt1 | contig 10119 bp, 7 predicted proteins | sample MGYA00580211_ERZ1673737 | MGnify/ENA primary metagenome ERZ1673737 (study PRJEB41218, sample SAMN15661789) | gut metagenome | host: Homo sapiens | place: Canada: London | collected 2015-08-20/2019-03-30 | study: EMG produced TPA metagenomics assembly of... | reverse complement strand
CACCCTGGATAAAGGTCTAGGCTCTGGCATATAATTCCTGCGCCGTTGATTTTGAACCCAAAGAAGGTTCACTTACGGAGGAAGTATATCTTCTTTAGGATCGGCATCTCCATTTATGAGGAGCAAAGCTCCGTTTCACGCTTTTAAGTGTTTTGCTTTGACAAGCCACAGAGAGTTCCACAGATGATGCTAGAATGTAGTTACTCGGATAACTTTGCTGCAATCGACCATAGAGCACCTAATCCAAAGTCTAAGGGCCTTTCCGGACCTAAGTCTAAATTCTTTTTTCCTTTTTCCTTTTTTTTTTTGGAAAATGGAAATAATGGTCGGAAGCAAATGGGATAAAAACGTGTGATGAACACTGCATAAGATTCTTGTAGTGGCGCCGACCGTAGAAAATCTTGCATTGTTTCTTACTCTCTGGTAAAAAAACAAAAGAAACTGTTAACTGATCCGCCACTGCTAAGGATAGAAGTTCTGCCTACAATGATACGTTTCGGCATAGCTTTGGGCGGAAAACAGTCTTTTAAATGGTGCTCATATGCAAGTAGATATTGTCTAAGTTCTATAAATGCAAGATGTATGTAATCACCCCTAAATGTACAAAGAAAAAAACTCCGCACAAATCCACTCAGTACGCCAGGTCCAAGCTGATATCGTGACATGCAAACCCAGAATAACCCCGATTGCGAACGATGGAAAAGAAAAAAGATCAAAGGCTCACGCACTCATGCACTCAGGCGTTTTCTGCGTGGTACATCTGCTCCTCCTTGCGCCCATAAGGGCTCTCGTCGGCAGCCCACTCCTGGCGCTGAGGAATCTCATAGCTGCTGCTCTTCCAGGGGACAACCTTATTGACATACATCCAATCAAGTTCCTCCAGTGTGCGACCCTTTCCTTCAATCACAAAGAAATAAACGATCAGAGTGGCGAAGAAGAGACACCCAGCAAAGACATAGCCGTACGCAAAGTCGATGTCTTTTGTGATAAATGTGGTGAAGAAACTGATCAGGAAGTTCCACAGCCAGTTGGTTGCAGTGGCAAGAGCCATACCCTTGGCACGGTACTTGGATGGGAATAGCTCAGCTACAATAGCCCAGACCATAGGGCCCCAGGTCATGGCATATGCTGCAATAAACAGACATGCGACCACGATCATTCCCTTGCCAGCATTAGGAGTGTTGGTAGGAGTTTCCACGTCCAGCACGAAATGACCAATTGATGAGAAGATCATGAACATGACAAACATCCAGCCGGCTCCAAAAATAAGAGACTTGCGTCGGCCAAAATTTTCAACGACGTACAGACCACCAAATGTAGTTCCAAAGTTCACAGCACCGAGGATGACCTGGGTAATGAAGCTGTCTGAGATACCAGCGCCTTCGAAAATAGTCGTACCCTATTCGAGAAAAGAGCCATAAGTATTTCGTTTCCTTGTGTGGATAGTAGACGGTAGGGGGCTGAGATGCGACTTACATAGTAGAAGAAATAGTTAGCACCACTGAGCTGCTGCAGCGATTGAAGAACCATGCCAAGAGCAATACGATAGAACATGCGGGGAGCAGTGATGAATTCATGCCATTTCTGGTCGTCAGACTCGGCTTCAAACTGTTCGCGAATCTCGTCCATTTCTTCCATGATCCGGACGTGGTTCTCTGGAATACCATAGAGCTTGGCTAGGGTACGCTGGGCGCTTTCCACCTTTCCGTGACGGAACTCGTAGCGAGGACTTTCGGGGAAGAAGATCATACCACCGCCAAGGACCAAGGCGAAGAGGAAGGTGAGACCGAGGGTGATGCGCCACTGAGCAGTGCCGTCCATTGTGTGGGTACCCAAGTTGATGCAGTAGGCCAGGAAGATACCAAGGGTAACGAACAGTTGGTAGCAACTGATCATAGCACCACGGATATGACGGGGAGCACTTTCACCCTGGTACATAGGCACGAGAAGGGAGCATCCTCCGACACCAAGTCCAGTGACCCAACGGCCGACGACCATTTGGTACCAGTGGCCATCCGGAGAGGCGATTTGAACAATCAATCCAATGTTGAGAATCATACACCATAAGGTGATAGACCACTTGCGGCCGAGCTTATCAGCAACGGGAGCACCAACGAGGGCGCCGACCATGGTACCAATAGAGAGCAGACCGACGATCAAACCAGACCGCGTGGCGCTGAAAGAGTATGAGCCGTCGGCGCCAAGCTGACCGTACCGCTCCAGGTAGTTGCTCATTTCCTGGAAGCCGGAGATCTGCCCTGTGTCATATCCGAACAGGAGACCACCCATCGAGACAAAAAGAGCCATCACCAAGGAACGCAAGGTGATCCGAGGGATTGGGGTATCGACGCCCATGGGGCGCATGGGTTTTTGAATGGGGCTATTGTGGGAGGAGGTATCGAGGGTTGGCTGTTGAGCCTGGGTGATGGACTCCCCATGGTGGGTAGAAGATTCGACACCCATGGTGGATAGGTAAATGTTGACTGGCTGAAGATGCCTCAAGTTGGATTGTATATGGAACTAGAGACCAAAGTCGGCAGTAATATGACAAAAAGAGAGGAGTAAGATTTTGGGGGACAGGCCCATGGGGAACAACAGAAAGCCCCGGGGAACATGGGGGACAAGGCCCCTTTTGTAATCAACAGGAAAGCAATAAAAACGGCTCATTTTCACCAGGTGGGGAGAGAAGTGTGGAGAGGCTACTCGCGCGAGATGACGATGCCCATGGCCAAATGTACAAATGAGCATGGCAGGCAGGCAACATGCCGGCCGAAGCCGACTTCGCACGGCCCGATAAACTCCACAGAAAGAGGGGAGAAGCCATACACAGGCAGTTCCACGTGGTCATCGGCTCTGGTTCGCCATTCAAACGGATAGCCGATTGTCCGGAGAGGCCAGGGTCGGGCTCCAAGCGAGTGGCGAATTCCCCCGACTCGGCATATCATCGCCAGCCAAGACCATGCCGAAGGTCTGATATTCGGTCTAAACTTCGGGATCAGAAATCTCGGAGCCGAGATTTGATCCTTGGTGTCAACTTACCATTTATGTGTTGAAACTGGGGATGTGAGAGTTGCCTTGATACTCCCGATCAGTCTTTCTGGAGTCTGGAGAACGAGGTGGGCCATGTGTCAGCGAAAAGCCGGGCGTTCCGACCCCAGAGGAGTCTCCGGACTGCGAAAGCAGCTCATTCCTCTTCAGTGTGCCGGTGAGTGCCTCCCCCGAGGGGCCCGCGCATCTCCAGACAAGGAAGGAGATTTGCTCTGAGGGGAAAATGCGGAGTCTGGAAGTTCCGGGGTGAAACCCTCTCAACTTCAGATTCTCTTGCATGGACCGTATTGGAAGAACAGTGACACTATGACCCGCTGAGGTATATTGTATCGGGCGTGGCACAGCATCCCCGATATAATCCCGCCCGGTCGGTATAGTGCAAACTGCATGCCGAGAGCGTCAGTGGCGGTATCTGGGGCGCCACACCCGCCGTACGTCATTGAAGAGTTTTCAGGCTTCGATTTCGCCAGACATTTCTGGCATTCCTGGGTTCTTTAGGTTTTCTGGAACAAATAATTCTCAATTATACGCATGTATGCCCGATTTCCGTGGATATTTCCCCTAGGGGCACCAGGGGCTCCAGGGGCTTCAGGGGCAAGTATACGTTAGGTAATTGGCACATCAGGCGAAAACTCTCATTTCCTCCTTCTCAGTTCCCCTTTCCTCCTGCTATACATGGCGATTGTCGAGTCGTCCATCTAATTCATTGGTAATGAATCTGATAATCAGACAGCATTCAATATTATTAAACTTACGCAGAGGACTCCGTAACGTCACAATATCCGCGTCTTCCCACGATCTCGGAATAGCTCTACTCCGCCAACATTGCGCCGATCCATCCTTCATTTCCCGTGCCAAGTCGGAAAGAATCTCGGTTCGAAAACTCGTTGTGCTCATTGACGGAGCCAGTCAAAGGAACAGGCGGATCCTGTGAAAACGGTCAATCTAGATCGGTGTCGCCTCATTGAGCCACGCGTGCCTCCTGTCAGGCACCAGGTTTGGATCATTCGACCGAACTGTGAGTCGGCGAGATTCTACTCACCGCCATGGTGATCATATTGTTTGAGAAAAGCTAATTGCTGCTATAAGTGGCTTATCCGCCACGTATCATTTATCAGTCCCTCCCGTACGTTGTGGATACTTTCCTTTAGTAACAATATGGATATATACATATTGATTTGCGTTATAAACACAAAATAGCTCCCGACACCGATATCTGACTCCGGTCGAATCAACAGTTTACAGGCAGAAACCTTTACTCCTCTAGCCCCTGTCGGTTTATCGATAAAACACATTATCCTTTAGCCTGCGAACGTCTGGCAATCGGTTTTACTATCCGTTCTTCCGTATTATCATAGTTTGCCAATGCGGCCTCATTTTCTAGGTATAGCGGCTGAAATGCCTTGACAAATCGAGGCAAGCGTGCTCAGGTAGCTAGCAAGCCTCGGTATTCCATTTCTGCGTGAAACCCCGCAATGGCAATTGATTTGTGCTTTTATTGTTTAGGTACCCCGCATAATACAAGCAGGGATCGTGTTGGGAAAATTAGGCCTGTCATTGATGCCAATCCTTAAATTCGTCACGGCGAAGGTATCTCTGCCTTGCCACAAACAACACGGAGGGCTTGTGGAGATGATGTCCACGCCGGGTGATAAACTGATGTCCCAATTGAGGGCCGGATATCCCCCCGTTGCCATCCTCTTACCTGGTGCAAATATATATTTTCAACTTGGCGCCGATGCAACCCCGGAAAATACGCGCAGTTGGAAAGTTCAGTCACCATGAAAGTAGTAGCAGTTCTATCCTTGGCCGGTCTGGTCTCTGCCCAGGTCGCACCTTACGGACAATGCGGTGGAAGCGGTTACTCTGGAACGACAGTATGTACGGCAGATTGGGTTTGTCAATACCAGAACGACTGGTATAGCCAATGCTTAGCATGTAAGTGCTGCTAGCAGATTCAAATGATGTTCATTCCCTTAACTGTTACAGCATCAAGTGGTGGAACCACCACCACGCTCACAACAAAGGTTTCTACCACGTCGACAAGTACAATCAAGGCTAGTTCAACAACTACCAAGACCACTTCAACCACGACTTCTAGCATTGGGGGGACTGGTTTCCCTACCACGAATGGGCTCAAATTTGAGATTGACGGCAAGACTAGCTACTTTGCAGGCTCCAACTCGTATTTGGTTGGGTTTCTTACAAATAATGACGATGTCGATACTGTGTTAGATCACATGAACAAATCCGGACTTCGCATCCTTCGAGTCTGGGGATTCAACGATGTTAACACCGTACCATCGTCCGGGACTGTCTACTACCAGCTACTCTCTGGTGGAACGGCTACCATCAATACCGGCGCGGACGGCCTGCAGCGTTTGGACTACGTGGTTGCATCTGCAGAGAAACGCAACATTAAGCTTATCATCAACTTCGTCAACAACTGGTCTGACTATGGTGGAATGGCGGCGTATGTTACAGCATTTGGCGGAAGTCAGACCAGCTGGTACACGAACACTGCAGCTCAGACAGCCTATCGCACCTACATTAAGGCAGTCGTATCCCGGTACATTGACTCGCCTGCCGTATTTGCTTGGGAACTAGCCAACGAGCCGCGTTGCAACGGTTGCAATCCTTCGGTCCTTTACGACTGGATTGTGTCTACCAGTGCTTACATCAAGTCTCTGGATTCGAAGCACATGGTAGCTATTGGTGATGGTGAGTGAGCACAGATAGTCTTTCACACCTGTCGATCTACTAACATCGAATTTTCAAGAGGGCTTTGGACTAGACGCTGGCTCTGATGGCAGCTATCCTTACTCTTATGGCGAGGGGTTAAACTTCACCATGAACCTGGACATTGGCACCATTGATTTTGCCACATTCCATCTCTATCCATCGAGCTGTACGCATATCCTCTCCTAAGTTCTAACCGTTGCTAATTTATCCAGGGGGCACTTCCAACGACTGGGGCAACGGGTGGATCACCTCCCATGGAGCCGCCTGCGCAGCTGCTGGCAAGCCATGTCTGTTTGAGGAGTACGGTGTCACGTCCGACCACTGTACGATTGAGGCACCATGGCAAGCGACGGCGCTGTCGGCCACTGGTGTCGCGGCTGATCTATATTGGCAGTATGGAGACACCCTCAGTTACGGACAATCGCCAAATGACGGGAACACGTTCTATTACGGAACCTCGGACTTTACTTGTCTGGTGACCGACCATGTGGCAGCCATAACCTCCTAGATGTGAATGACGATAAGAAATTCCGTAATCGAAGTCAGTTTATGCCATGATCGAGAAACAAAGAATATATATTCGATGCGGAAGTAGATTCATTGAAAAGTCCTGTAAGTTCTTAGATAACACGCTGTATTAGGTCTCATTAGTTCCCTCGCCGTTTGTTGTTTTATCTTACTTCGTAAACTCCGCCGATCATCAGATGGGCGGTTTACTCTATGTAGCCAGTCTTTTACTAAGCTACATAGTAATTTCGAACGGCAAGGGTATCTATACATATTGATGTACATACAAGTGGGTCGTATCGGAGGTGCTAGAGGCCTCTCAGGTGAGCTAAAAGACAGACACAGCTTTCACTGCCAAAGCTAGACCTATTCAAGTATCCTGGACCTTGTCAGGAACCTCGGCATATGTTGGAGGCGAGGTGGGTCGCGATGAGGCTCCATCAGGCTCCACCGCGTCGGTTGGCGGACCCCGGTAGTTATGGTAACCCCAGACTCCATACCAAACAGCAGCGATTGCAACAAAGCCAACAAAGACCACCGAGGCGTAGTTCATGCTCTCCTTGGTCACCACCATGAATGTCGGCATGCAGAAAAGAGGAATAGCAAGAATACTCCAGGCTACAGAACAATTAGCAGAAGTTTATGGGGAGAACAGGGACAAGTTCCTACTCACCAAGGGCAAGTACGTTAGCCACGAGGCCCACAACTCCAAAGTTGAAGCTTCCTTTCTTGATATCTTCGCGGCGGCGGAAAATCAGTGAGACGGCAATCGGGCAAGCATAACTAGTGGTCAAGAAAATGACACCGACACCGGAGAAGGCATTGTATGCAGCGGTAGAGCCGAAGTAAATCACTCCAAGCACGATTTCCACCACCATGCCTAACACCAAGGCATTGAAAGGAATGTTTAGCTTAGGGTTGACTGTTCTCCACCAGCCAGAACCGGGGATTCCACCGTCACGGGCAAAGGCCCAAGTGCAGCGGGAAGTGGCAGTAACACAACCCACGCCGCAGATAATTCCCAGAACTAGTAGAGGAATAAGCAAACAGAAGGCACCCGCTGAGTTTCCAATGGCGGCCTTGAAGATCGCCGGGGTAGGTTGACCGGAGGCGAGGTTAATCAGATAAGTCAGATCAGGGAGCACAAAGCACACGGGGATCAAGAAGAGAAGTCCGGCAACAAAGTTGATGACGATGGTTCCGACCATGGCCTTGGGGACCATGATAGCGGGTTCACGCACTTCCTCGCATAGACTAGATATTGTCAGCACGGCTTATGCGGTGTTTCAGTCCAGCAAGGAACTCACGAGATGATCATGCCCGTTGCAGAGGTGGCGTAGGCTGCCTGCAGGAGACCGATAAAAAAGGACCATCCAGCGGGCCACCCAGCCTGAGTCTCAAAGTGACCAAACACCCAGGCACCGGAGTGACGACCTTGCTTAGCAATGGCCAGGAGGCAGATGATGATCGCAACCAGACCGGCTAACGTCCAGAAGATGGCAAATGTCTAGATAGAACATATCAGTCCTACGCCCCATGGGGTAATATGGCACGTGCCGAACATACCTCCAACCACGGCAGCCATTTGTTGCCAAATGCAGAGATGGCGTGAGTCAACAGGGTGATGGCCAAGAAAATGAGGAAGGTTTGGTAAGTCTGGAAGTCATCGGTGATACCAACTCCGGGTGACTTTTCAAAGACATTCAAGCAGGCCACGAAGAGCAAGGCGGTTCCGAAATTCACGGCAAGAGTGATCGTGATATTGCCTGCCACATATGACCAACCACAGATCCAGGAGGCGACACGACGACACCAGAGTGGTGACAAGACAAAGGTCTGGTAGTAAACACCACCGGCAGTGGGGTACACCGAAGTGATCTCAGCCAGCGAGATAGCCACGCAGAGAATCAGAAACGAGATGATTACCCAACCCCAGATCACATTGGCGGGACCACCTGCAGCAAGAGGGTAGTATAAAGTAGTGGACAAACCGTAAGGAACCGAAGAGAGAATGAAGCACATAAAGGTCACTTGCCAGATGGAGCGATTGCGCGCCAACTCAGGCTTGTAACCCATGTCTTCCAAGGTCCGATCGGCATTGGTAGTGTCCACACCCTGCTCCCCGGACGGGCGACGTTCAACGAGACCCATATTGAAAAGAAAAAAAAGTCTTAGTGCTTGATGTTCATGCCAGAGAGGGAACTTTGAATAATTGGGAAAATGGGAGAGATAAAAAGAGTCGGCAAGATACACCCAAAAAAAAAGAAAAAAGAAGGGAAAAAAGAAGGAAGTGGAGTAATACGGGGATGACCAGCATATGGAGCCACTTAGAGGGTCACTTTCTACTTTTCAGCCATTCAGATGAGGCATTTAGAGCCACTGAACTAAGTTGTAGCCACTCAGAGCGACATCGTTGAAGGTTCTAACTAGAGTCCGTTACGGAGATACTATGGACCAATCACATTACTTACTTACGGATTTATCCGAGAAAATACAGAGATAAACTGATTTGACCCAAGGATCTCTTGACATGTACCTATACTAAACTAGGTAGTGGTGTCCCCTTCTGAAACATCTGATAATGACTATATCTACGACTATCTACATCGCTATCATACCATGATACTATGAAAGCGCTACTGTAGGAAAGGTGATATCAGAGGCGCACTTTTCTAACCACGTAAGATTAGAAATACGCCAAATGCTCACCATGCAGCCAATCAAAGACCTATGAGGATCAACGGCCCCAAATCTGCAAATAAAACCGCAAGTCGGTACCACATCTCAGCCGTGTGCCGTGCGGCCATCCCGTAGATAAGCTCAATTAAGGGGGGGAAGGGGGCCCCAAAAGGGGTTTACCAGAGCGAATACAATCACATTCCTCTCAGTTAACTTAACGTTATCGGGAGAATGTTTAGGTAAAGTCTATGGCCACTTTGAGCGCCTTGTGCCGAGAGGCAGCCTGGAATGTTTCGTATGCCTTGGGGGCCTCGGTGAAGGGGAAACCTGGAACGATTAGATGAGATTGTCTCAGCCTCTTTCAAACATACGATGGGTCACCAAAGAACTAATGTCCAACATGTTCGATTCCACGAGTCGCAGTAGGCGGGATGTTGTTGTCGCATTGACCCAGTGACATGTGAATGCCTGAGGTGTTAGTCGGATCTCGCCACTTCCCCTTCTCTTCTCTTCGACTTACTGATGTTACGATCCCACAGTCTTTCTAGGTTTAGATCGACCTTGGTACCGTGCACACCTACATTTGCGATTCGCCCACCCACAGCGACCACCTTCTGGCACAATTCAAAGGTCGCAGGGATACCCACTGCCTCGATGACCGAGTCGAATCCCTGACCGCCCGTGAGGTCCATGAGTTTTTGCTCGGCGTCGGGGCGCGAGACCACTGTGGCATGTGCTCCGAGGCTATGCGCTGTCGCCAGTCGCCCCTCGTCTAGGTCCACCATCACTATCAATGAGGGCGTATATAAGCGGGCCGTGAGAAGTGCCGCCATGCCGACCGGGCCCGCGCCCACAATCGCCACTGAACCTCCCAACTGAACTCCCGCGCTCAAGACGCCACATTCAAGGCCCGTAGGGAACGCATCCGATACTGCGACCGCAGCGCGTGCATCAATGGAATCAGAAAGCGGGTGCAGCGAGAGGGTGGCGTGGGGAACACGAACGTATTCAGCCTGAGTGCCATCGATCTTGTTCCCCAATGTCCACCCGCCCGTTATACAATGAGCTGCCAGGCCTCGCTGGCAGAATCGACAGGCTCCACACGAGGTCATACAAGAGATTAGAACACGCTGGCCAAGTTGT